>Ga0182030_10015605_pt1 | contig 14878 bp, 7 predicted proteins | sample 812S3MmetaG_FD_121299 | JGI IMG/M metagenome (GOLD analysis project Ga0182030, IMG submission 121299) | Permafrost microbial communities from Stordalen Mire, Sweden - 812S3M metaG (Illumina Assembly) | ecosystem: Environmental > Terrestrial > Soil > Wetlands > Permafrost | place: Sweden... | reverse complement strand
TCGTACCAGTAGCTGCCGATGTCCACCGCCGATTTGTCGTGGCCCGGCACGACCAGCCAGGCCGCCGAGTTGGTGGCGGTGTTCGTGTAGGTCAGCCACTGCCACCCACCCCAGCCGGTGAATCCCTGGCTTGGGTAGCCCGCCATCGGCCGGTCCCCCACAAACTGGATGTTGCCCCATCCCTTGCCCAGCGGGGATCCCCCGGGCTGCGTCAGACGCCGGTAGCACTCAGCGGGCCAGACCCCGGCATCCGTCAGTGAATCCCCGAGGCAGGCGACGATGATATTCGAGCCCGGCCCGTGGTTCGCTGCCACGACCTCGATCGTGGTCGAACCAGTCGCGATCACCGTCTGCCCGGCCAAATCGGTGACCGAGACCGTGAGGGTAAGCGGGCCGAGGTTCGTGTCAGGGGGCGCCGCGGTGTAGTCGAAGTAGCGCGGGTAAACCGCGCCCCTGGAACAGGTGAGCTGGTACGGCAGGTTGTACGGGTTTTCCGCTTCGATGATTCCACGCGCGAACATCTGCAAATCGTCGCCCACGACCGCCGCGTACGAGTCCGCCAGAATGATGCGGGGGATCTGGACACCAAGCGCGGCCTCGTAGGCCGCGGCCGCCGCGGCCTCGCCGGCCAGTTGATCAATGGCCGACTGCACAGTCCCACCGAAGAGCCCGGACAATGCGTTGCTGTAGGCAAGCTGGCCCGCGTTGGCGGCGCCGCCGCCGCCCGCACCCCCACTCCCGGCGGCGAGGTAGGCGAGGTAGGTCGTGAAGTTGGTGACCGGTTGGCTGGCATACCCGCTCAGGATCATGCCGGCCGAGCCGTAAACCGGATAGGTCCCGAGCAGGACGTCGCTCCCGAGGCTGTAGTAGTAGGGCATCTGCGCGCGGGGCAGGTTCGTGTTCCCCGCATCGCTTTGCCAGCACGCGAATTTTACGGCATTGTTGGAGAGGCTCGTCGGGATCCACACCGCCACGAGGGTGTTGCCCGCCGTCGCCTGGAGGGCCGGGACAGGGAACGACGTCACCATACCCGGGCTGTAGGCCGGGAGTGCGACCGTGTTTGAGTACAGGGCGGTGGTCCGCCAGGGATTAAAACCGGAGGCGTAGGTGGGCAGGCTGAAAACGAAGAAATAGGCCTGGGTGGGGGAGATTGTCCCGCCGACCGTCGCCTGCACGTTCGTGAACGTGAAACTGTTCGTCATGAGCTGGGCAAAGCCCCCACCGCACAAGCTGCTGAAAGCGGCGTTGCCGGAGCACTCGGCGAGGGTGTTGGAAAACCCGGACGCGATCAGGAAACTGCCCGAGAACGCGCCCGTGATGGCGTTCGCATTCAGGATGTTGAGCTGGGAGCCGTCGCCGTTCGCAAGGTTGGTGAGCCCGGGGCTCGCCGGCTGGAAGGGGGTGGCGTTGGTGAGGACCGGCCCTGGAAGGGCGGACCACGGCACGTTCGTCGCAGTGCCGGCGTTGGTGGCGTACGCGGCGCTGCCGGAGATGCTGTTGGTCAGCGTGCCCGCCGGCGTGAGGTTGGTGAGCCCGGCGCCGTTCCCAACCAAGGTTCCCCCGTTCAGGTACACCGGGCCGGCCACCGACAGGCCGCCCAAGATGCTGACCGTGTTGCTGGCCGTGATGGTGAGGGCTACATTGGTCACCCCGCCGCCCACTCCCAGACTGAGGGGCAGCCCCCCGGGGGAGGAGAGGAGCGCCCACGTGTTCGAAATGCTGGTGAGGGTCGTCACCCCGTTGTTCACCCGCACCGCCGCATCCAACTGCGCGCAAATCTGGATCATCGCATTCGTCGTCGGATGCTCGCCATCGTAATACCATTTCGTGTTCGGGCTTTGCGGGAAGAGCACATCCGGCTCCATGAGGATCGCCCCGTAGCTCTGGTAGTTTGACCGCACGAGCTGGTTGAATTCCAGCATGTTCGGCGTCCACCCGCTGTTGCCCGCCAGTGTCCACATGATCGGCTTGATCCCGTCGTTCGTGGCCTGCTGCACGCACCAGACATAGTTCGACCACGAGTAGGCCACGTTGGTCAGGTTGTTCACCCCGGTGTAGATGCTGTAGTAAACATCGTACGGCCCGGCCGTGCTCGCCCAGGGATGCACGTAAAGCGGGTAGTTGGTGACGCAGTCCCAGGGGCCCGTGCCGCCGTGGCCCAGGGGGATGATCTGCGCGCGGGAGAAAAACGGGTAGTTCGTCAGCCACCGCTGCGCCCACTGGAGCGGCCCCGTGGCCGGGCTGGACCGGGAGTCGCCGTCAAAGAGGAAAACCCGGCTCCGGTCCGGGTAGTTTGCCAGCGCCAGCGGCAGATGCTGGGTGGTGGCCTCATAGTCCAGGGCCGACTGGACGGTCTGGTTGGTGATCGGCAGGTTGCTGAGGTTGGTGCTGTAGGACAGCGAGGCGGCGTTCGTCACGATGGGTGCGGTGATGGTCCCGGCGAACGCATTGAGGTAAGTCGCGAGGTTGGTGGCGACCTGGGTCATATAGCCATACGCCCGGTAGCCCGCGCCGCCGTAGCTGTAATTCGCGACGGCGGCGTTGTAAGGCTCCACCACCCCGCTGGGGGAGATCGTCAGAACCAGCGGGCGAGGATTATTGGTGTTGGCCGCGTCCTGGAACCACTCGTTCACCTGGATCGCGTTTTGCGCGTAGTTCGTGGAGACGGCCGCCACCACCAGCCAGCCGCCGTTGGTCACGAGCGTGGGGGGGAAGGAGATCGAGGTCAACGAGGGAGCGGCCTTGTAGGGTACGCCCCCGGGAAAAACGACCATCGGGTTGGTCGCGAGGGCCGGGGAGTCGAATTGAAAGTGCAGATTGGTCGGGCTCGCCACCTGCCAGATCTTCACCACGGCGCCCGTGGGGTACAAACTGCCGGCCGTGGCGGAAAACCCAGCCGTGATGTTGGTCAGCGTAAAGGTGTTGGTCATCAGCTCGACCAGGCCGGCTCCCAGATTGCTTCCGTAGGGCATGGCACCAGCGTTCCCCATCTCCTCCAACGGCGTGTTGGTCGGGATCCAGGTCACCGGCACCGGCCGGGAGACCCCGGCGAAGTTGCCGCTGATGGCGTTCGCGCTCAGGTTGGTGAGCTGCGAGCCGTCGCCGTTCGCAAGGTTGGTGAGCCCGGGGCTGGCGGGCTGGAAGGCGTTGGCGTTCGTGAGCACCGGCCCCGGCAGGGCGGACCACGGCACGGCCACCACGGTGTCGGCGCTCGCCGCCGTGTCCGCGGTCGCCGAGTGGATGGCCAGCGGCGCGGGGGCGAGCCCCTGCCGGGGCGCCAGGGCCGTGTAGGCGCCGCTGCCCGCCGGCGCCACGCTGATCTCCAGCCAGAGCCCGGTGCCGGAGAAGGGCGTCGCCCCGAAATCCAGGCTGGCGGTGAACACGCCGCCGGTGACCCAAATCCCGGGGGCGGCAAACGGTGAGCCCACGGGGTTCCCGTTCGCGACCGAGTCCCAAAGGCCAAACTGGAAATCATAAGCACCTTTGGCCGGAGCCCCACCGGCGGCGAGCCGCCCTTGGTAAGTGAAGGCCGTGCTCGCGGCCTGGAGACTGCCCATTGCCGCCCAGAATGCCGCCAGCCAGAGAATCGTGGTTCGTTTCATGGTCATCCGCTCGGGCACCGCTTCTGGCGGTCCACTGGGCCAAACGGAGGAACCGTGAAAAGGTTACATCAGCATGAGGTGGCTGGATCGCGCAGCCAGCAGGCACGGCGCAGGGCACGGCAGGAGTGGCACGCTCAGGGCAACGGACCACCCGCCGCCGTGGTGACTACCAGCTTCGGCCGCAGGGCCGGGTTGTTCGTGTAACGGGAGCTGAAGAATTTGTAGAATAACTGGTTGGTCGGATCAAAGCAGGGGGCCAACCGGAGTCCGTAGTTGGGGACAGCCTTGGACTGCCAGGCATTATACAGCTCCGTGATGTCGATGACGACCCAGCCAAGGCGGTCCTTGCTCGGCAGCGGCACGTTGCTCCCGGGCGCCACCGGTGGCAGGTTCGTCCACCGTATGAACCCCAAGTCGCCCGGCGTTGTGTTCGTTTCGATCCGCCAGGGGCTGAGGATGCGCTCAAGGCGCATCGGAGGGCCCCCGCCGTCGATCTTACAGCAGCACAGCCGCAGTTCCGCCTTCACCGCGTTGCGCGGAGCCCCCCGCAAATCGAACTCCAACTGGGAAACGTACCTGTCACCGAAGCCGCCAACCTGGAGGAGGTGATCGGCGCTCCCCGACCCTTCCAAGGCCTGCAGGCCGTCATCGTCCCGGACATCTCTCCCGGACAATACCTCGGTGCACCAGACGTCCTTGCCCCCGGCGGGGCCAGGCTGGATGACGTGTGCGCTCGGCGGCACCGGCGGCTCCGGGGTGGGCTCCTGAAGCGCCAGGTCGAGGTCTTCGATCTCGCGCTTCAGGGCGCCGTGGCACAGTTCGAGGTAATAGGCCGGCCCCTCGCGCTGGACCATCGCTTGTCCCAGCACTCCCAGCGCCCGCTCTTGCAGCCGCCGCGCCGACTTCAAAGCCACCTCCTCTGGGGTTGGGTCCAATGGCAGTCCCAGCGCCCGCTCTTGCAGCCGCCGCGCCAATTTCGATGCCAGCACCTCCGACGGAGGGCCCAGCGGCACTTCCATCGCCCGCCCTCGCAGCCCCGCCAACCAGAGGCACCGGGCCAGGGACAATCGGGGAACCTCCGCCCCCAGCGCATCCAGCCGTTCGTAGAGCTCCGCCGCCCAGGCCCAGGCCCTCCGGAACTCGTAATATCGGGCCAGCGCCCGCAATGCGGCCCGGTCCTGGGCATTTCGGCGCAAGGCGGCGCCGGCCTGATCGGCATTCGCGGCCTGCGCTCTCCATTCGGAGGCCCAGGACGTGTCCCAAAAGGTCACAGCCATGTCACCTCCGACACTGGCCACCCGATTCCCCGTTGCGGCGAAGCTCACGCTGAAGATCGACTGGTCCGCTGCCCCCCCGAAGATGTGCAACTGGTTTCTCGAACTGATGTCCCAGAAACAGAGGTTCCCCTCGTGGGTGCCGGCGGCCACCACCGCGCCGTCGGGGGAGGCTGCCAAGCAGAGCGGCTCGTCCCTCAGGCCTGGGAATGTCCCCAGCTTGCGGCCATCGTTGGCGCCCCACGACGTCAACCCGCCAACCCGGCCGGCACTCACGAACCGGGTTCCGTCCGGGGTGAACGCCACGGCGTTCACCGCCTGCTCGTCCGCCGCAAAGTCGAGTTTCTTTTCCCAGGTGCCGATCTCCCAGAGCCGCATCGTGCCATCGCCGCCCCCGGTCAGGAGGCTCCGCCCGTCCGGCGAAACCGCCAGGGACGTCACGCCGCGGTAGTGCGCCGGGAGGGAGCGGACCTCCCGCTTGGCCGCGAGATCCCAGACATGCAGGCGGGAAACCAGCGCGTCGAAAGAAACACCAACAACCTCCTTCGGCTCAGTTTCCCGTGCCCGCTCTCCGGCGAAGACAAACCGGCCGTCCGTGGAGAACGCGACGCACCTCACGGGGCGGCCCGGCAGCGTCAATCGGCCGACTTCGGTCAATCCCATGAGGTCCCAGAGGCGGACGGTCCCGTCGCGGCCCGCCGAGGCCAGTTGGCGGCCGTCCGGCGAGAAGACGGCATCCGCGACGACCCCTTGACAGCCCTCGAGCCTGCCCAATGGGGCGCCTGTGACAGCGTCGTGCAACTCCAGGTGCCCATTCTGGCCGGCGGACAGCGCCACCAACCCATCGGGGGAGAAGGCAGTGCGGAAGAGGACGAAGTTCCGCGCATCCGTTGCGCGCGGCACCACCTGGGATGGGTCCAGCTTCCAGATTCGCACGGTTCCGTCCTGCCCCGCCGACGCGGCCACTTCCCCATCCATCGAAGCCGCGAGGGCGGTCACCGCCCCGGTGTGTCCGATCAGGCGGAGGACGCGTATCACCTGGAAGTCCGCCCAGGACCAAAGGGAAATCGTGCCGTCGCTGGCACCCGTGAGCGCCCGCTGGCGTTGGCCCACGGGCGCGAGTGCCGTGGTCGGCATCGAGGCTGAGCTCAGGTACGGCCAGATGGTCCGATCCTGCGCGGGACGATTCACGTAGCCACGGGAATCTCCGATGATGAGCACGCTCTCGCTGCCGCAATAGGCGGCGTACACCCCCGGGTCGTCCTTGTCCCTCCTTCGTTTTGCCTCCCGGCGGTCAAGATCCCAAATCCACAACTCGTCGCTTTCCGTCCCCGCGGCCAGACGCCCCCCGTCCCCAGTGTAAGACAGGGAGAGCACCTGGGTATTGGTTGTCCCCATCACCCAGTCCTCCTGGCGCGAGGACCCCCGCCACCACCGCACCAAGCCGTCCGATCCCGCCGTCGCGAACCCATCACCGCGCGGCGAGACGGCCAGGGCGCGGATGCCCTGGCTGTGCGCGCGAAAACTATCGGTCAGGGTCAGATCGGAGGCTTGCCATATACACAACTTGCCATCCGCACCGCCGGAAATGAGCCGGCCATCTGGAGCCAGGACCAGACATGTGACGCCCCCGGTGTGCGCCAAGCACGTCTTTTCGGGAAGCCCTAATGGCAGGGACCAGGACCGGATGGTGCCGTCCTTCCCGCCCGAGTATACCATCTGCCCGTCGCGGGCGAGCGCCACGCAGGTCGCCGCCCCGACATGTCCGGTCAGGGTCAGCAGGGGAGGCACCGAGCCCCGGTGGAGGTCGAGCAGGCTCAGATCCGTGGCCAGAGGCGGCTCACCGAGCTTGCGGGAGAGATTCGCCGCCTTGAGCAGGTAGTCGCCGGCGTCCCGGAGGTGGCCTGCGGCACGGGCCAGATCTCCCTGTCCCCGCAACAACTCGGCCTCCGCGCGTCGCAGGTTCGCCAGATAGAACAGCGTTCCGCCCAGGATCACCACGGTGCTTGCGAAGAGGACCGCAGCCACGCCGGCCAGGAAGGGGTGGCGTTGGACCAGCTTGAGCAGGCGGTGTGCGGGCGCGGCGGGGCGCGCGGCGACCGGCTGGTGTTTCTGCCAGCGGATCAAGTCCTCCCTCAGATCCCGGGGGCTTGCATACCGGCGGGCCGGATCGAACTCGAGGCACTTGAGGCAGATGGCCTCCAAATCGCGGTCCACCGCGCGGTTCAACGCCATGGGGCGCACCGGGCCGCGCCGGGCGCGCCGCGGCAGCGCCCCAGGGGGCGGCCCATCCTCGAACGCCCGGCGGCCGGTGAGCATCTCGTACAGGAGCATCCCCAATCCCCAGACATCCACCGCCTCCTTCGCCGCCAGTCCCGAGCCGGTTGCCTGCTCCGGGGCGGCGTAGCTGGGCGTGCCCCACGCAAGCGACCCCGGCGCGGCCGCGGGCCCGGGGAAGCCCTGCTCCACTCCGTCGCCGGCGGGCGCGCCCTCCCCCGCTGCGCCGGCATCCGGCATCGCCCTGGGCGCCAGCCGGCGCGCCAGACCAAAGTCCGTGATGCGCGGCCGTCCATCCACGTCGAACAGCACGTTCGATGGCTTCAAGTCCCGGTGCAGGATCCCGCTCGAATGCGCATGCGCTACGGCGTCCGCCAGATCCACCAGGTGCTCCACCGCCTGACGGACCGGAAACGGCTTCCCCGCGAGCGCCTTGGCAAGGCTCTCCCCCCCGATGTAGTCCATCACCAGATACGGATGGCCCTGGTGCTCGCCTGCCCCGAGAACCGTCACGATGCAGGTGTGGTGCAGCGGCGCGGCCGCGCGGCCCTCGCGCAGGAACCGCTCCCGGTTTTCCACGGGCTCAAACGGTCCGCCTGGCAGGAGCTTGAGGGCGACAAAGCGCTCAAGGTCCCTCTGCCATGCCTTGTACACCACCCCCATGCCACCCTGGCCGACCACCTCATGCAAATCGAAGGGACCAAATGCCACGGGTTTCCCATCGCCCTCCGCAAAATCCTCCACTGCGAGCGGATCGCCGGAAGATCCCGCCGGGCCGCCCCCCAGCGCCAGGCCAAGGGCGCAACGGAGGCAGCCGGTGGCCGCCGAATTGGAGGGCAAATCCGACCCGCATTCCCCACAACGGCCAGTATGGTGATTATCTGTCATCGGGTCGCGCCGCCGGAAGTGCTGACGGAAAGCCCGGTGCGGTGCTCAGGCGGGATGTTGGGGTCCCAGCGCCGCATAAAGGTGCCCCACCTCGGCCGGCACATCCTCTACACCGGCCACAGTCTGCAATACCTCCTCCTCAATGACCTCCCTGAGTCTCTTCCGCAAACGGCAGACCCACACCTTCAGGGCGCCCTCGGTCGTGCCATTTCGGGCGGCGATCTGGGCGAGACTGGCAGCCGTCTCATCGCGGTAAAAGAAGGGGATCAGTTCCGTGCAAAGATCGGGCCGGCCCGCGCGCGTGCACTCCTCTTGCAGCCGGCGCAGGGCACTAGACACCACCGCCTCGGCACAGGCCCGGTCATAGAGGTGGTCCGGGGCCGGGTCCCGACTGGCGGGCGTGTGGACGGGGTGGCCGTCGGCGTCGGTCTCGTCGAGAGACACCGGCATCGTGCCCCCGCCGCGCTTGATCGCCCGCGCCTTGTCCCGCTCATCGCGCAGATGGTTCTTGAAGCACTCCAGCAGGTAGGTTCTGAATTTGGTGTGCTCGCGCGGGCTGAAGACCAGGCGATCCAGGCCGAGCAGTTTTTCCAGAAAGCCATGCACCGCGTCCTCCGCGTCCTGGGCGCCGCAGCCCTGGGCGCGGAGCCAGACGAGGAGCGGCTGCCGGTAGGTCTCGCACAGCCCGCCAAGCGCGCCGTGGGAGGAGTCGCGGGCCCGCTGCACAAGGCTCCACCGGGTGCTGGGGAACAGGCCGGCGACGGGGGCCTCGCCCCCATCATCCGGGTCTTTTCCAAGCCCACGACTCATGCCGGCACGGTAGGAAATCGCTCGCGCTCCGGCAAGAGCCATGATCCGCAGGCATGTGAGCGCGGCGTTTGGCTCATGATCCGGCCGGGAAGCAGCGGCCCCGGGTGGTTCCCCGTGGGTGGCCGCACCGAAAGCCGGGCGCGTCGGAGCAACCATCGGCCGTATCCATTCCTCCCCCTCCGAGTGGAGCGCGCCGCTGCGGGGGACCGGCGCCGGCCCCCGCGTGGCCGCCGGAGCTCTTCGCCTTCGGCATTGACTCCCAGCCACAGTAAATGGTGATCTGGCGTCCGAACCTCCTCCCCCGGCCCGGGCGCGCGAGCCGCGGGGGGAATTGGAGCCAGCGCCCGCCGACACGAACCAGCTTATGACCCACCGCCCCCATCGCCTCCCCACCGGCCTCGCGCTGGCCGGACTCTTGGCCGCCGCCGGCCCGGCCGCGATCCTCACGGCCGCAACCCTCGAGATCCACAACCGCGCGATCTCCCTCCAGTACGACCAGGAGACCAAATCCTTCAGCCTCGCGGACGGCCCCACCGGCCGCCCGTTCCTGACCGAGGGCCGGATCGAGGGGGACGCCCGCGTGCGGGGCAGCCGCATCGAGGTGACGGGGCCGGACGGCGTCACCACCCTGGAGCTGCGCGGTGACGAACCGTTCCTCTTCCTCACCCGGTCGCTGCGCAACACAGGACCGGAGCCCCGCGACGTGCGGCAGCACACCCTGGCGGAGTTCAACCTCGATCTGGGCCGCCCGGCCGGCGAGTTGCGCACGCTGGGCACCGCCGGGCTCACCACGCCCGACCAGAACCCTGGCAGCTACCTCTTCCTCACCTGCGCCGACCCCGCCACCCGCCGCGGCGTCGTCGCGGGCTGGCTCACCGAGGATCGCGGCAGCGGCGTCCTTTTCTCCAAGGTCCGGGACGGCCGCGTCTCCTTCGAGGCGCGGATCGACCACGGCCATCTCCTCCTCCCGCCCCACAGCACCACCCCGCTCGAAACCCTGGTGGTCGGGTGTTTCGCCGACGCCCGGCTGGGCGAGGAGCGTTACGCGGACCTGATCAAGCAGCACTACCACATCCGGCTCCGGCCCCAACCGCCGGTTTACTGCACCTGGTATTCCGAGAAACACGGCCAGGCCGGCGATGAGAAATCCACGCTGGAACTCGCCCGCTTCGCCGCCCGCGAGCTTTCCCCCTATGGCTTCGGGTGCGTGCAAATTGACGACGAATGGCAGGACTCCCCCAAGTTCAACGGCCCCCGCCGCGGGTTCGACCGGGTGCGGCCCGACGGCCCCTACGCGCACGGCATCGCCCCCGTGGCGGAGGAGGTTTCACGCCTGGGCCTCACCTTCGGCCTCTGGTGGCTGCCCTTCGGCCGCAACTACCAGGACCCGGAATACCAGGACCGGCAGGACTGGTTCGTCAAACGCGCCGACGGCAAGCCATTCGACACCTCCTGGGGCGGCACGTGCCTCGACCTGACCCATCCCGAGGTCCAGGCCCAGCTCGCCCGCATCGCCAAGCTCTACCGCTCCTGGGGCGTGAAATACTACAAGATGGACGGCCTCTGGACCGGCACCGCCTCCGAACAAATCTATGTGAACGACGGATACAAGGAGGACCACCTCGGCAACAACCGGCCCTTCCATGATCCCCGGGTGAGCAACATCGAGTCGTACCGCAACGGTTTGAAACTCCTGCGCCGGGCCGCCGGGGACGACGTCTTCTTCTCGGGCTGTTGCGTCGCGCAGAACATGCGCGAACTCACCGCCATCGGCCTGGTGGATTCCATGCGCATCGGGCCGGATTACAACGCCGACGGCCAGGGCATCCGCACCGGGCCGCTCCGCGGCTCCCGCCTCTATTTCCTGAACGGCCGCGTCTGGTGGAACGACCCCGATCCGGCCAAACTCGGCGCGTCGGACGCCAAAAGCAGCGCCGATGACGCCGCCACCGGCGCCGCTTCGCTCGACCAGGCCCGCCTCGGGGCCTCCTGGGTCGCCATCGCGGGACAGTTCTTCCTTGCCAGCGACTGGCTGCCGGACCTGCCCCCCGAGCGCCTCGACATCATGAAGCGCTGCATTCCCGCCCACCAGGCGACCGTCCGCCCCGTGGACTGCTTCGACACCCCCCTCCCCCGCATCTGGCTCCTCGAGGCCGCGCCCCACCAGGTCCTCGGCCTCTACAACTGGGACAAGTCCGCCGGCACCATCGCCTGCGACGCCGCCCGCGCGGGACTCGATGGCGCCAAGACCTATCATGCCTTTGATTTCTGGGAGCGCCGCCCCCTGCCCGACTTCAAGGGCGCCTTTTCCTACGATCTGCGCGGCCAGTCGTGCCGCGTGATCGCGGTGCGCCCAAGCGAAGGCCACCCCGTCATCGTCAGCACCTCGCGCCACGTGACGCAGGGGGTGATGGACCTCTCGGACGAGGAGTGGAAGCGCGGCACCCTCTCCGCCACCAGCCGCGTGGTCGGCGGCGATCCCTACGAAGTCCGCATCGCCGGCATGCACGGCTGGCGGGCCACCTCGGTGCGCGCCCCCCATGACGTCGCGATCAAACTCCTCCCCGCCGGGGAGGGCTGGCAGCGCTTGGTGATTGAATCAACGACCAGCCGCCCGGTGAAGTGGAGCATGGAATGCCGGGGGCAATGACCCCGCGGCGGGGCGCGTTACCAAGAGGGATGGCCCGGGTCAGTGCCCCGGCTTCCGGCCGGACACCAGGTAGGTGATCCCCCCGAAGCCGGCGTGGAACGTCCCGTCCGCAATGCCTCGCGCTTGTTGCAACCGCCCCGCCACCACCGCCTCATACATCGACTCGAAAGCCTCCCCGGCCCCTCCGCCGGCGAGAAACAACCGGCGCAGTGCCTCCCGTTCGGAGGGCCCCCGCCCCGCGCTGGCCTGTTCACCCGCTTCCTGCACGAGGGCCTGTTGGGCCGGGGTGCCGTAGGGTGGGAAGAGCGCCGGCACCCGATCGGACTGGTACACCGCAATGTCCTCGAACCCCAGCTCAGCGAACAACCCCGGCAACCGGTCCCCCAGGTTGTGGTCACCTTCCCCGAGTGCGATTCTCCCCCGGTGGCAGCGGAGCCAGAACTCGAACTGGCCCACCAATGACCCGGTCGGTTCGTCGGGGGTGAGGGAGGTGAACGGCAGGTAGTTCCACAAATTGCCCGGCTCCACGCAGATCACCAGCCCGCCCGGCCGGGCGATCCGCCACATCTCGCGCAGCCCCGCGGAGGGATCCGGTAGATGCATCAGCACGGTCTGGCAGGTGACGACCTCAAACGCGTCATCCGGCAGCGGAACCCGGCTCGCGTCGCCCTGGAGGAAACTCAGCAGATGGCCGGGCACCCCCGGAAAGGCAGCGGCGAACTGTCCGCCCCCCTCGGCCACTCACCGGGCCTCCCGATCCACGCCGGCGAACCGGGCCGGCGGCCGCAGATACCCATAGAGCAGACGGGACCAGTGGCAGAGCCCGCAGCCGATGTCCGCCAGGGAGCTGGCCTCGGCCAGCCGCCAGCGACGGGCCATCAGGGCCAGAAAATCGCGGTTCCACCAGAAATCACGTTGCGGCCCAAACTGTTCCTCGGAATGGGGCTTCGGCGCGGAGTTCATGTCCCAATATAGTTCGAGCCGGGCCGGGTTCAATGGGTTCGCGCCTTCCCGGATCGGCACGTAGGAACTCTGACGCGAGGGAAAAACCGCCTGCGGCTGGGGCCGTAGGGAGCGAGAACCCAGCACCTCGGTGAGCCTCACCTCCTTGAGCGGCCGCGCCCCTGCAGGTCGCCGGCGTTTTCCGGCCCAGCCTACCCGGGGCTGCGCTCGCGGACTCGCTTGCCCCGGGCTGACGAACGGCATCCCTTCAGGACCTCGGGGCTGGTCCCGAGGAAGCGGCGCGGGCCGGGCCTTTCGGGGGTTTGGCCGATTTGGTCCTGAAAGGACCACATTCACCAGCCCAGGATGCAATCCTGGGTTTCGGCCAGAATAAGCACCAGCACCCTGCACGGGTGCCACCAGCCAGGACCAACTGACCACGTCCGGACACCACCCGAAAAACCGTGGGCTTCGAACGTTCACGGCCACAGCCCGGGGTTCACAAAACAAAACTACACTATGTCTATTGACATTGTGCAATACGTAGCGCAGAATAGGCTCAACGATTGGAAGGACCATTGTATGAGCATGACCGAAATCGAAATCATCGGGCGGTTGGCGGGGGAGCATCAGCGGACGGTCACCCCCGGCGAGCCACCGCGGCGGTCGCTGGCGAACCTCTTGGGACCGCTCGACGCGCTGGCCGCGCACTCCCCCAGTTTGGTGGCAAACCACGGTGCCACCTTCACGGCGGCGGGCGAAGCCTGGTTCCTGCCGCGCTACCTGTTCATCGGACCGCAGGGCGGTGCGGAGCCAATCCGGGTCGGCCTGTTCGCGGGCATCCACGGCGACGAACCGGAAGGCGCCCACGCGCTGGCGTCGTTCCTCCGGTTGCTCGACCGCGTCCCGGACCTGGCGCGCGGCTACTGCCTCTTCGTTTTCCCGGTTTGCAACCCCACGGGGTTCGTCCGCCGGACGCGCGAGTCCTGGTCGGGCAAGGACCTGAACCGGGAGTTCTGGCAGGGCTCGAACGAACCCGAGGTGCGCCTGCTGGAATCGGAGATCGCCGCGCACGCGCTGCACGGGATCATCGCTTTGCACACCGACTCGACCAGCGACGGCTTTTATGGGTTCGCCCAGGGGGCGACGCTGACCCGGGCACTGATCGAACCGGCACTGGAGGCGGCGGGCGAATACGTACCGGTGAACCGGCGGCGGCGCATCGACGGGTTCGACGCGCGCAATGGCGTGGTCCGTGGGATCTACCCGGGGGTGCTGGGCGCTCCGCCGGGATTGCGTCCCCGTCCGTTCGAGGTCGTCTTGGAGACCCCCGAGTCACCGCCGGCCTGGCTGAAGGAATCGGCGCTGCTGGCGGCCACGCAATCGATCCTCAGCCGCTACCGCGAGTTCATCTCCTACGCAGCGAACTTGTAATTGGGTGGGGGTGCCGGTGGACGGCGGCTCGCACGGCGGGCCGCCGTCTCCTTTGCCGCTCACGATCCGGTCCGGTGCCGGTAGAACTTGTAGAGCATCGAGCTTCCCCACCCGACCAGGACCGCGGGGACGAACCAGTCCGTCTTGGGAATCCACCCCAGATTCCCACCCAGGATCAACAACCCGGCGAGCACCAGCCCTACCCCGCAACCCAGGTTCTCGCCGGAACCGGCCCCCGATCCTCCATCATCCTCCCCAGTGACCTTCACCCACTCAAAGCCAGCCTTCCAAGAGGCGTCCCCCCGGGAAAAGGCGAGAAACGCCTGGCTGACGCGGGCCAGCGAAAAGTTCCCGACCGCCTTGAAGTGATTCTCGGTGCTGTCCTCCTGGTATTCCAACGGGAACCCTTCGTCGGCCTCCCGGGAGGTCCTGATGTAGGTGACCTCATCGCGGCGCAGGACCGCCTCCCACTTCATCGCGGCCAGGCCGTCGCTGATGGCCTGGTCGTCCGGGTTCTCGGTCTTTTTCCTGATGTCGATTTCGAGGCGCATAATGCCACCGGGGTGGCCGGGGGCAGTTAACCGGTAATACCACCTCCCCGATCCGTCAAGCGCCCGGAAGGGGGGTGCGATCGAAAGCGCCCGCCAACCGTCAGTCCTGCCACTTTGGCGATGATACCAGGGGGCTTGGTTCATCCGTAGAGGTACCGGGAACCCGGCCACATGGCAGGTTCGTAGGTCTGCGCCCCAGGCGCAGGGACGCCTCCGTCCGTAGCGCAGATTTCCAAATCTGCTGTGTCGCAGGTTTCCCAACCTGCGAGCCGTCCGCAGACCGGTGGCGTCCGGGAGGTTCCCCGCACTCGACCAGACCGGCGCGGGCAGCCTCCCGACGGCCTGCCGACTTGGAAGTCGGCGACACAGCAGACTTGGAAGTCTGCGCTACCCAACTCGGCGTCCGCCACCAGCCGTAGCGCAGATTTCCAAATCTGCCGTGTCGCAGGT
>Ga0182030_10015604_pt1 | contig 14878 bp, 9 predicted proteins | sample 812S3MmetaG_FD_121299 | JGI IMG/M metagenome (GOLD analysis project Ga0182030, IMG submission 121299) | Permafrost microbial communities from Stordalen Mire, Sweden - 812S3M metaG (Illumina Assembly) | ecosystem: Environmental > Terrestrial > Soil > Wetlands > Permafrost | place: Sweden... | reverse complement strand
CACCACTTCCCATTTTTCGTACCCGAAGTCCCAGACATCCAGACTGAGTTTATCGTCAACCACCTCACCCAGCACATACTCCCCGGCCTCCAAGGGTTGGAAAGGTTTCAGGGTATAGATGTTGGGCGCCACCTGCTTACGTTCCAGCGACACCATGGTGCGCTCTTCGGTGGCTTTGCCGCTTTTCCCTCGGCTAGTTTCCACATCCTCGACCACGCGCGATTCTTTTCCCGGTTTCAGGCGTACCAATTCGAGTTTCGCGCCAAGGCCGCCGGCGGATTGGACGTAAAAGACCGGCAACGGATCGTTCAACCGAATCGTCGCTTTGGCGCCGTCGAGGACCACGAGCGAACGGGTTTTCACCACCGGCAGGGGAACGGCCAGCACCATGGCGGCCCGCCTTCTGTCGGTGACCGGTTCGGCCACCGACTGCGCCAGTCGCACCAGGCGGCGTCCGTCAACGGTGAAGATTCCATCGTCCCCCGGAAGGCGCATGCCGGGGGCCACTTCCATCCCCTGGTCCGGGGGCTTGTAAAAGCGCTCCTGTTCGACTTCCTTGGCTTCCTCGAGTTGCTTTTTCTCCGTGGCTTTGGTCTCTTCCTGCGCGCGCTTGGTGGCGTCAAAATCCACCAAGGATGTGGGTATCTCTTCCCACTCCGAGCGCTCGATGCTGAAATAGCGCACGCGGTCGCCGTGAACTTCGTAGCTGGAAACCATCTGGTAACTGCCGTCTTTCATGCAGAGCTTGAGAGTAGCCCACGCCACGCGCGGCGCCGCCAGCACACTCAGCAAAAGCGCAGCGGCAAGCAGACAGCGGCTTGGCAAGGGAGAAAGCATGTTAGCACCCACGCCGGGTTAGATGCGAACGGAAGGAGGAACGCACACACCCCCTTGGCCCGCTTCGTCATTATAGGCGCGAACGGCCTGGACGCGAACAGGCAGACATATGGCCAAGTACCAACATCAGGTGTTTTTAGCCTTAAGGGAAGCCCCTCACCCGCCGCACTTCCGCGTATGATGGGCGGCATGATCGCGATAGTGCCGCGCGGGCCCAGTTTCTTTCCAGCTATCTGTGGGTATGCCTTTGTGAGTCGGATTGCATCTTCTCTCTATGGGCCCCGGCGCCCTTTGAGGCATAAGATTACCTTCAAAAGGCGGGGCGCCCCATCATTGGAAAAAATTGGGGTAGTAGTACAATAAAGTTATTGGGCAATCGGCCCGTATACTTGAAACTATAGAGAGCGGTAAAAGTTGTGACGGGGCTCGAAGCCTGCCCTGGCGCATGGTAGGACAGGCTTCGAGCGCCACTACAAATCATGTCGCTCTGTATAGACGCGGCCGTCCTTTGATTTCGCGGCCGCATAAGTTTTGGACTCAGGGCTAACAGGTTCAAGCTTGATGGAGAACAACCCTTCGCGCCTCCCGGGCGCAGCCAAGTGGCTTCTTATCCTCGGTCTCTTCCTCGTCGCGAACAGCGCCTATCTGGCCGCGTTCGGCGATCCTTCGCTATTGTATGTGGCCAACGCACTCCTCCATCCCTTGCTGGGGATCATCGCCGGAATTCTGATGGTGATCTTTCTCGTCCGCAAACCCCAATTCCTCGCATATGCAGAGGCTGTGGCGGTCTCTGACCGCCGCTCGAGCACGGCCGGAAGGCTCACGGGCTTTTTCCTCACCCTGGCCGCAGTTTGCGGCGTTTACCTTCTATTTGTTGGAATGACCCGCCCGCACAGCCTGGCGCTTTACGTACACGTGGGGGCCTCGATCGCCGGGTTGTTCTTCTTATTGGTAGTCTTGCATGTGCGCGCCCACCAAGCATGCGCCCGGCCCGCTCAAAAGCAAGCCTGGCGTTGGGCCGCAGCGGTGGCGGTTATCTCGGCGCTCTTTTATGGCGGAGTGGCGAGTTACCATCGCCTCCGCCCCAACCCGCAATACCTGATCCGCAATCCGGACACGCCGCCACTCAGCATGGAGGGAGAAGGCGGCGGACCCACGAGTCTGCTGTTCCCGAGTTCCGCCACCACCACTGACGGCAAGCCCATCACCTCGCAGTTCTTCATGGATTCGGAATCCTGCAAACCCTGCCACGCGGATATTTACAATCAATGGCAAAGCTCGATGCACCACATGGCATCGTTCAACAACCAGTGGTACCGCAAATCCATCGAGTACATGCAGGACGTCAACGGCATCAAGCCCTCGATGTGGTGTGCCGGTTGCCACGACCACGCCATCGCCTTTGCCGACAAGATGCAGAAGCACCCCATCCGCGAAATCCTCCACACGCGAGAGGCGCAGAATGGCCTGGGCTGCATGTCGTGCCATTCGATTGTGCACGTCAACAACACCATGGGGCAGGGCGGTTACGTGATGGATTACCCGCCGCTTGATTCGTTGGCCTCCAGCAAAAACCCTCTGCTGGTCGCCCTGCACAATTACGCTGTCAAACTCGATCCCAAGCCGCATCGCAATGCTTTCTTGAAGCCGTTCCATCGTGACCCGAAGTTGCTTCCCGAGTTCTGCTCCGTGTGCCACAAGGTTCACCTGGACGTTCCGGTGAACAACTATCGCTGGATTCGCGGCTTCAACGATTACGACAACTGGCAGGCCAGCGGCGTTTCGGGCCAGGGGGCGCGCTCGTTTTACTATCCCCCCAAGCCGCAAAATTGCGGGGACTGCCACATGCCTTTGGTGCCTTCGCAGGATTTCGGCAACATCCACGGCTTCGTGCACTCGCACCGTTTTGCCGCCGCCAACACCGCGGTGCCAACCTCCTACGGCGACCAAGGGCAAGTGGCCGCCGTGGAGGATTTCCTGAAAGGCGTCGTGAGCGTCGATATCTTCGCCCTGGCGCAGGAGCCCGCGGAAAACCCGGAAGAAGTTACGGCGGCGAAGCGGGGGGAAGGGCCCCAGCTTTCCAGCACCTTTGCGGTGGGGGAAGAATCCTCCGCCGGACTTGCCGGCGCCGGAGTGAGCGGCTTGCCGGTTGCCCCGCTCATCGCGCCGTTGGGCCGAGTTCAGGCCAGCGTGCGCCGCGGCGACACGGTGCGCGTGGAAGTGGTGGTCCGCACGCGCAAGGTTGGCCACTTCTTTCCGGGCGGAACCGTGGACGCTTTCGATTGCTGGGTGGAGCTCCAAGCGCGCGATAATCACGGCCGCATTATTTTCTGGAGCGGCGCGGCCGCGGACAACGGCCACGGACCTGTCGAGCCTGGGGCGCACTTTTATCGCTCGCTGCAACTCGACGCGCACGGCAATCCCATCAACAAGCGCAACGCCTGGTCTACGCGCGCCACCATGTATGCGCACCTGATTCCTCCCGGCGCCGCCGACACTTCTCATTACCGCTTGAAGATTCCCCAGGATTGTGGTGACGTGATTACGCTGACCGCCAAGCTCAACTATCGCAAGTTTTCCTGGTGGAATACCCAGTGGGCCTTTGCCGGCGTCCGCGATCCTGCCGAACCCCATCCCGATGTCGCCAAGGACCATGACGACGGGCATTGGGTTTTTCAAGGCGATCTCGCCGGTGTTTCCGCCAACCCCCGGCAAATTCCCGACGTGCCGACGGTGGTGATGAGCCAGAACACCGTCACGATTCCAGTGGTGGCAAAAACCGCGCCGCCGTTCGCGGAAAATCTGGCGTTCAATCCTAAAGACCGCGAACGCTGGAACGACTATGGCATCGGTCTGCTGCTGCAGGGCGATTTGAAGGGGGCGGAGCGGGCGTTTGAAACCGTAACGAAACTCGAACCGCAATATGCCGACGGATGGGTGAACATCGCGCGCGCGCGGATTCAAGAAGGCAACATCGAGGCCGCGAAGCCGGTTCTGGAACGCGCCCTCGCCGTGAATCCTGACCTGGCCAGCGCGCACTATTTCCGAGGGCTCGCGTTCAAGGCGGACGGGCAATATCCCCAGGCCTTCGATGAATTCTCGAAGGCCGCGGCGCAATACCCGCGCGACCGAGTGGTGCGCAACCAGATGGGCCGCGTGCTCTTCCTCCAGCGCAAATATCGCGAGGCCGTTGAACAACTCGAGAAGACGCTCGCCGTCGATCCCGAAGACCTCGAAGCGCACTACAATCTCATGCTCTGTTATCGCGGCTTGAATAACGACGACCTGGCCACCCGCGAGGAAAAGCTCTACATGCGCTTCAAGGCGGATGAATCCTCGCTCGCCATCACGGGTCCCTTCAAGCTCACGCACCCCGATGACAACAATGAAGCGCAGCCCGTGCATGAGCATGTGTCGGTAGCGCTGGGGACAGCTAAGGACAGCAGGCAGTATGCAGAAGGCAGTAGGCAGCGAGCGGCGGCCAGTATGCGGAAAGCAGAAAGCGGTAAGCAGCAAGCAAATAACAGCCGGCAGTATGTAGAGAGCAGGAAGCAGGCCGCAGAGAATAGGAGACAGCATACGACGATTGGCGATTTGGCTCAGGATGCCGTGCCATAACCATGTTGGGATCGGTGCCGGCTGCCGTTGAAACCCCGCAGGGGTTAACATTGAATCAAGGCTAAACAAATTAGCGGACTCTTCGAGTGGTTCGTGCGGCTCTGCCGCCCCGCTGTGCGGAAAGCCTCTGGCTTTCCGGCTCAGTCCGCTCCCTTTCTCCTCCTCCGCGCCGTCTGCCCCGATGCATCGGGGCAGACGGCGCGGAGGGGGTTGGTCAAGTGACAGACGCGACGGAAAGGCGAAGCCTTTCCGCACAGCGAGCGGCGGAGGCGCAGTTTGTGCCGCGGGTGGCGCCGACATTACCTTCTATGTCAGCGACCGTTAAGTAGCCAAGACGGCAAGCCCTAGAACGATGGACCGACAGGCTGCGCGTGCTGCCGGACCGCATACATGAAAAGCAATGTATGCGCCACCCGCGCGCGAGAATATAGCGCAGGCGGGAAAGGGGGGGAAGTAGGAGAATAGAAACCGATGCATAGAATTCATCGCTTTCGAATCAAAGTGAAGTTCCTGGTTTATGAATGGGTCCCAATAATCGTAGTTGCCTTGGTGGCAGCGGCCATCTATGTTCCGATCCACTATTACAAAACCTCGAATTGGCCAGCGCCTGTCTCTGTGATCGGTGGACTACTTACGATTGCGTATACTCTCCAAAAGCATCAGCTAGAAGAAGTGCGTTTGTTCCGCGAGCTATTCGGCGAGTTCAATAAAAGGTTCGACAGGTTGAACAAGGATCTGAATCGGATTCGCCTAGAAAATGTGGAAGATCAATTAGAAAAAGAGGACATCGACACCCTCTATAAGTACTTCAATCTTTGTGCTGAAGAGTATTTATATTACACGAAGGGGTACATCTACCCCCAAGTTTAGAGCGCTTGGTGGAATGGCATGATTGTGTTTTGTCGGAATCCGCGCATTAGAAGGATTTGGTCGGACGAGCTGAATACGAACGCGTACTACGGCTTTCCACTTCCATGCTGACAGGGCACGCGGCGCGGAGTTGCGCTTGAGCCACGGTAGTGGCGACATCCGTTCAGAGTTCGGACGACCCCCGCGATAGCACAAATGTAGATGAACATTGGGCTCTCCAGAACAGAACCAACGCGAAGAAATACTTTCCCCTCACCCCCTTGGGGGAGAGGGTGGCTCGCAACCGGCGCTCTCGCCAGCCGGGGCGGGACGGGTGAGGGGGTCAAGACTGTCGCGAATAAACCAAGCCCGTAATTCCTTGTCTACATAGCAAGGATATTGGGGGGACGGGTTTTCACTTTTGCACTTTGCCTATTGCAATTTGCCGTTAGACTTGCTCTTAATGCTCTGGCGAGTCGTGCCCGTGTTGATGCCGACCCCCTCACCCACCGCCTTGCGGTCCCCCCTCTCCCCCAAGGGGGCGAGGGAAAAAAATTCTTGGTTTTCGGGCGCGAGCCTCGGCAGATAACTTCGATAACTATGACCTTTCACCGTTCGTCTCCCACACCCACAAGGCTTGCAATCGGGCTGGTGGTTCTCAGCGGCCTTCTCGTGCCTCTGTTCCGGCATTCTCTCGCCTCCCCTGCCTCGGCGTCGGGGCCCGCGCCCGCCGCCGATACGGGTGTTCACTACACAGACATCACCCAACAAGCCGGGATTAACTTTGTCCATAACACCGGCGCCTTCGGCAAGAAATTCCTGCCGGAAACCATGGGCGCGGGCTGCGCCTTTATCGATTACGACAATGACGGCAATCCTGACATTCTGCTGATCAACGGCGCGGATTTTCCCGGCCACAAAGCGCGCCGCACGACGATGAAGCTTTACCGCAACAACGGCAACGGCACGTTCACGGACGTTACCGCGAAGGCGGGGCTGGACGTGGAAATGTACGGCATGGGCGTTGCCGTGGGCGATTACGACAACGACGGGTGGGACGATCTTTACGTAACCGGCCTCGGCGAAGCCCGTCTTTTCCACAACGAGCACGGCCACTTCAAGGACGTAACGCAAGCGGCGGGCGTCAATAACGCGGGCTTTGGAGCCAGCGCCGCCTGGGTGGATTACGACCGGGACGGCAAGCTCGATCTTTTCGTGACCAACTACGTGAAGTGGCAGGAGAAGGACGACCTGTACTGCTCACTCGACGGACGCCACAAGTCCTATTGCACGCCGGAAGCCTACAAGGGCGATACCTGCCGGCTGTTCCACAACCTGGGCAACGGGCGCTTTGAGGACGTCACCCAAAAGGCGGGCATCTACGACCCCACCAGCAAATCTCTGGGCGTGGCGGTGGTCGATTACGACCGCGACGGCTGGCCGGACCTCGCCGTCTCCAACGACACCGAGCGCAACAAGCTCTACCACAACAACCGTAACGGTACCTTTACCGAACAAGCCGTGCAGGCGGGCATTGCCTTCAGCGAAGACGGCATCGCGCGCGGGGCAATGGGCATCGACGCTGTCGATTTCGACCGCTCCGGTTATCCCAGCCTGGCGATTGGCAATTTCTCGAACCAAATGCTGGGCCTCTACCATAACGAGGGGAACCGCTTCTTCATCGACATCGCACCTTCTTCCAGCCTGGGGCGCGCCAGCCTGCTCTCACTCTCGTTCGGCATCTTCTTCTTTGATTACGACCTCGATGGCCGCGAGGATATCTTCGTGGCCAACGGACACATCGAGCCCGACATTAACCGCATCCAGCCCCAGGTCGCTTACACCCAACTTCCCCTGGTGTTCCATAACGAAGGCAATGATCGGTTTCAGGAAACCGGCAAGGCGTTGGGCTTTACACGGAAATTCGTGGCGCGCGGCGCGGCGCACGCGGATATCGATAACGACGGCGCGCCCGACGTGCTCTTGACCAACAACGGCGGCCCGGCTTACCTTTTTCACAACGTCGGCGGCAGCCGCAATAACGCCATCCGCATCAAGACCGTGGGCACGCGCTCGAACCGCGACGGCATTGGGGCCGAAGTGCACGTCCACTCCGCCGCCGGCGAAAACTGGCAGACCGTCCACTCCGGCTCAAGCTACTGCTCCCAGAGCGAACTGACCCTGACTTTTGGTTTGGCACAGGAAGCAGAGGCGCAGACCGTCGAGATTATCTGGCCCAGCGGCCAACACGACACACTCAAGAACCTTAAAGCCAACAACACATACACTATCCAGGAAGGCGGCAAAATCCTCTCGTCGCGGCCGTTCAAGCGGTAGGTTGGCAATTACGAATTACGAATTAAGAATGCCGTCACAGATCTTCACTCGTATTTCTTAATTCGTAATTCATGATTTCCCTTCGTCTTTGTGGTTTTTTGGATGGATGCGATAATGCGGCAAAGTTCTTCGGCATCGGCGTGTATATTGTTGAATTGGGACGGTGTCAGATAATCCGTATCCTTCAAAAGACGAAGCCAGTAGGATGTTTCACGTGCCTCTTTGTAGGCAACGGACATTTTTGAAACAAAGTCGGCTCGGGACTGTCCTCCGATGGCTTCTTCAACATTGGCACCAATGCCGGTCCCGCAACGCAAGACCTGCTTAGATAAAACGAATCCCTTCTTTTCCACACACAAATGCTGGTAGAGCCTCACGATTCGCAAAGCGAACGCATAGCTTTTGCTTTGGATGACATTGTCACTCTTCATCGCTTCATACCTTTGACGAATTACAAATCATGAACTAGAGCGATTCCAATTCATAATTCGTAATTCGTAATTTCCTTCTCCCCTCTACGAGCCCGTGTCCAATTCCAAACACAGGTTGACGACGGCGCCTTCGATGGCCAGCAGCTTCGCCTTTGTCGCTCGGCCCCCATGCGCGGAGAAGCCTCCGGGCTTGCCGTGGGCGGCCATGACCCGGTGGCAGGGGATGATGAGAGGGATGGGATTCCTGCCCAGAGCGCGTCCCACGGCTCGGGCGGCGGCCGGCCGGCCCAAGGCGTTGGCAAGGTCGGCGTAGGTGATGGTCTTTCCGGCTGGGATTTTGCGAGCCGCCTCGCACACCTTCTGCACAAAGGGACCTGCCGAATCCAAGTCCACAGGGATTTTCCGAAAGTCCTGAGGTTCGCCCTGGAGATGCTTGAGCACTCTCTCGATGACGTCGGCAATCTGTGGTGGAGGGACGCTCGCTTGGCGCGCGCCGGAATTTTGCGCAATCCTCGTTTCGGTCAACTCCCTTGTAGCTTCAGGAAGTTGCAGTAGGGTCACAGCATAAGGAGTGGCATTGTTCTGGCCTTCACTCCACGCGATCCCACACCAACCCAGGGGTGTATCGAAGAGGCAATAGGATGACTGCGTCATGGAGTTACCTCAGACTTGGCGCGCGCCGGACGGCCAAGCGGCTCACGCACAGCTATCTTCCACCAGGATGGCGTGGGCTTCGCGGGGGCCGTGGACACCGCGGATCAGGATTTGCTCGATATCGGCCGTTCGGCTGGGGCCAGTGACGAACACCACGGAGCGGCTGGCGGTGGAGCGGTCCTGGGAGTTTGAAATCTGGAGCTTGGCAAGAACTTCATCGAGCGAGCCGACTAGTTGGCTCCGCCGGTAGAGGGCAACGTGGATGGGTGGGGCAAGCGAGGCCACCTGGACTCGTTCGGTGGCGCTGCTCAACACCAAGGTCCCGCTTTCCGCCAACACGAAATCGACACCGGTGATACCGGCGCCAGCTCCGAAACTGGCGGTGGTGAAGTCCGGGAGGGAATTCGTTCCCGGCCCCCCCGGCCCGGAAGCCCAGGATGTTACGGACTTATTGATAGCCGTGAGCTGTTCAGCAACGCGCAGTTCGGCCAGCAAAGGGTTCCCGGAAAGAGCAACGACGTTGGATTCCGCCCGCGCCAGGATCTTTTCGAAGACGGCCTCCAACTCCTCCCTATTCGCCACACGATAGGCAACTCCCGCCACTTTCTCCCATTCGGCCTCGAACTTGGCCAGATAGTCTTCCGGCGCCAGCGGAGGCATTACCCCTGTAAGGTCGAGGGGGGGCAACGGGGTCAAAGGGGAGTTGGTAGTGGGCCGCCCCAGCGCCTTCCGAACTCGACCCAGCATTTCCTCACGCGCGGTCATGGGAAAATCTCCACTATTCGATTCTGACTTCAAACTTCCGCTTCCGATTATAGCATGCCTGGCGGTGTCTCTAACGCATTGATACATAAGGAAATAAAAAAGTTTGAAAAAACTTCAAAAAATTGTGCAACCTTGGTATCATCTGGATCATCCGAATCCACGGGCAGACCTTAAATTGAAAGGTTCTCCTAGAAAGAATTGGGAAGGACGAATGAGCATGCGTACAGTGGTGAAGACTCCAAAAAAGACGTATCGAAGTCTCTTGCTGAAGAAGCGCGACGAGATTCTGGCTTCCACGCGGAGTGAACCTGAGGCCCTATCTGCCAGGGTGCAGTCTCCTGATGCGGTGGAGTTCGCCGTCAGGACCGTTGAGCAGGATGTGACGGTGCTTACTGCCAATCTGCGCAGCCGAACCTTGAAGGAAATTGAGAGAGCGCTTGCACGTTGTGCCGGAGGAACTTACGGCGTGTGCGAAGCGTGTGGCGAAGATATTTCCCCCAATCGCCTCAAGGCTATCCCCTGGGCACGTTACTGCGTCACTTGCCAGGAACTGCGCTCGCGGAACTAAGGGCTTCGTCTCCAAATGCCAGTCATGATCACCTTGCCAAGAGGGCAACCTCTCGGCAAGGTGCATCTTTCAGCATCCGGTTCGGCTTTCCGTCCACCGCCGACCTAGAGTGGACGTGTGTCCGCTCCATCCGGGGGGAATGCACCAGTAATCCCTGAGGGCTGGAGATCCCTCGGCCCTCGTAATTCACGCCGGGAGAGGAGATTACTCCTCGCGTGTCACGTGTTCAGCAATCTCAAACTTCCCGGGCTGAAATCCGGCCCGCAAAGCCGCATCGTATGCCAACAGTTGGACGTAGACGTTGTCCACCAGGGTTCCCAACCCCAGCCGAAGGGGTTCCACCCGAACCAGCCGCATGTTCATGGGATCGCCAAAGGGCATGTCGGTGAAGAGCAGCACTCGCCCGCTCGATTTCCGGATGTCACCGGCGAGTTTCAGGAGCAGTTTCCCGGTTTTTCCCTGGCGGGCAAAAAGGACGTAGCGATGGTTCGGGTTGATGATCTCCATCGGTCCATGGCGGAATTGCGCCGCGCTGATGGGTTCGGCCGCCAGCCGGGCGACTTCCTTCAGCATCAGCGCTCCCTGGTAAGCGGTCGCGAGATCCGCCCCACGTGACATCAGCGCCACGTACGGTGGACGGTTGAAAAATTCCACAATGGGCGGTATCAGGACCTCGCGCCGCTCCAAGATCTTCTCCTCGATTTCCGCCGCGCGCATCACTTCCTGGGTAAGGGGGCTGAGTGCTTTGCCCGCAATCGCAAAGGCCAAATACATCAGCACAGCCACGGAACAGGTGTAGGTCTTGGTGCTGACAGCAACCTGCTCACCGGCCATCATGGGCAGAAGCAGACTCCCGCGCTTTGCCAGGGGGCTGGCCTCCACATTTGTCACGGCCAACACACGAGCCTTGGCGGGCAAACTTTCCAGTAAGCGCAGCACCTCTGCGGTTTGGCCCGACTGGGAGACCACCACCAGCAAGGTGTCGGGTCGTAAGACCTTTAGATGATGATGCACCAGTTCAGCCGTTTCCCACACCAGGGCGCGCACACCCTGTTCCGTCAAATAGGCTTGCGCCGGGTACGCCGCGAAAAGTGACGAGCCCATCCCGGTGAATACCACCGTGGGAGGCCAATGCGGCGCCAGGCTCCGCAAGACCCTCGCAGGGATAGCCCCCGGGCTGGCATAGAATTTCCGCAGGCCGGAAAGCGCGGCGGGCTGTTGAGAGATTTCCTCCAAAAGTTCCGTCATACTCTGGACCACCCGGCGTCCTGGGTGAAATGTTTTCCGTCCGGCATCGACTCCTCCGCCTTTGCCCATTCGCTGCAAGGTGATTCTACCACTGCCCCGAGCTTTTCGAGCTAGTTCCTGCTGCGCGCGTGTTGATTCCCAGTCCTCTCCCGAGGGGAGAGGGTACCCGACGGAGGAGGGTGGGTGAGGGGTCATTTCACTCGATTCGGCTCGCTCCTGTCAGTGACCTGGATTGTCCCGCTCGCGGGATTGACTCTCGGACGGAGAAGCGAGGTCGGGTGCTAACCCCCTGGTTGTCGCCGCAGGAGAGCGGCGGAAGTAACCCCTCATCCTGCCTCCTCCGTCGGCCACCTTCTCCCCTGAGAGAAGGTTATTAGGCTAGCGCTCTCTCTAGATTTGATCCAAGTGAAGACGCATAGCCGTCCGCCATTCTACCTCGCCCAACCCTTGGCGCGTTCCACGGCGCGTTCCCAGCCCGCGTACAAGTCCTCGCGGCGGGAGACGTCCATGCTGGGCTCGAAGCGGTGACCCAACTGAAGATGCGCCGCAAGCTCCCGCTCATCCTGCCAGAAACCCGTGGCGAGGCCTGCGAGGTAGGCAGCCCCCAACGCCGTGGATTCCGTTGTCGTCGAACGTTCCACGGGGATTCCCAGGATGTCCGCCTGAAACTGGCAGAGAAAATCATTGCGCGCCGCGCCGCCATCCACGCGCAGAACCGCCGGGCGTAAACCGGAGTCGCGCGCCATGGCGTCCACAACTCCGCGTGTCTGATAGGCAATGGACTCCAGTGCCGCTCGCACCAAATGCGCTCGGTTGGCCCCACGCGTGATGCCGGTAATGGTGCCGCGGGCGTAAGCGTCCCAGTGCGGCGCGCCCAGGCCCACGAAGGCGGGAACCAGGTAAACCCCGTGCGTGTCGGGCACAGAGCGCGCCAAGCCTTCACTTTCCGCGGCGTCAGTGAGCAACTTCATTTCATCGCGCAGCCATTGGATGGCCGCGCCGGCAATGAAGACGCTGCCCTCCAGCGCGTATACCGTGCGGCCTTGCCGCCCCCAAGCCACGGTTGCCAGCAACCCGGACTCAGAACGCGGAATTTCCGTGCCCGTATTCATCAGCAAGAAGCAACCCGTCCCGTAAGTATTCTTCACCATGCCATGCCGGAAACATTGCTGACCGAAAAGGGAAGCCTGTTGGTCGCCGACCACACCGGCGATGGCGACGGGGGCGCCGAACAAGAGGGTTTCGCCAAAGAAGGTGCTCGAGGGTCTAACCTCCGGCAGGAGCGACGCGGGAATGGCGAAGTAGTCCAGGATTTGCTGGTCCCAAGCAAGCGTGTGCAGGTTAAAGAGGAGTGTCCGCGAGGCATTGGAAACATCCGTAGCGTGCACGCGCCCGCGCGTGAGTTGCCAGACAAGCCAGGTGTCAATGGTTCCACAGGCAAGTTCGCCCCGCTGCGCCCTCTCGCGGGCGCCGGGGACGTTCTCCAGCAGCCACGCGATCTTGGTTCCGGAAAAATACGCGTCGGTTACGAGGCCGGTCTTTTCGCGAAGGGTGCGGTCGAAACCCTCAGCGCGGATGCGATCGCAAGCCGCCGCCGTCCGCCGGCATTGCCACACGATGGCCTTGTATAGCGGCTCGCCCGTCACGCGGTCCCACAGCAGCACCGTCTCACGCTGATTGGTGATGCCGAGCGCCGCCAAATCCTGGGGGCCCACCTGCGCTTCTTCCAGAACCTTCTCCGCTACCGCGAGCTGCGACTGCCAAATTTCCGTCGCATCGTGTTCCACCCAGCCCGGCTGCGGATAATACTGCTTGACTTCCTGGCTGGCGGAAGCGCGTGCGCGGCCCGCGTGGTCAAACAGAATGGCGCGGGAACTCGTGGTTCCCTGATCCAACGCTAGGACGTATTGGGGCATGTGCGATCCTCATTAAGGGCGAGCCTTGCTTCCCGCTCCGCCCCTCAGCTATATGCGCCCCTTCACTCACCTCGATAGGCTTGCATGGGGGGGATTGCCACGACCGACTCGGGTCGAACGCCCGGTTCCAGATCGAGGGGCTGCTGGGAAGCGCGCAGATCGTTGGCAGCGATGGAAATGTTTTCGGTCTGCTTTCCTTCCAGGCGAAGGTACACTTGGTTTCCTTCCGGCGCGCGATTGGCTTCCAGCCAGGCGTCACGCGTGTCGCGCAGGACGATCACGGGATTACTGTTGGGCGCGGCGAAATCCGAAACGCGAACGTTTGCGGCGTCCTCACAAACGAGGGCTGGCCGCAAATCCTCGTGCTCGAAGGCCAACTGGGTATTGAGCAGCCGCAGGTTCTTTACGTGGCGGCAATAAAACCCCGAGGCGGGCAATACTCCAAACATTTTGTACTCAGGGTAGTTGGTCGAAAATTCCGGGATCACCCGCGAGGCATCGGCTGGGGTTCCACCACCTTGAAATTGGATTCGAATATTGGCTAGGGTGAGGTTTTCTATCGGGCGTTCCGGCAGGCCGGCGATGGCGCAGCCCACCGCGTCGGCTCCGGTGGCTTGAATGTTACTAAGCATCACATTGCGGAAGAAGCCCAGACCGGGCGTGGGGGCACCTGCATAAGCGGGCCGCGCCCGGTTCCCCAGGCGCAGGAAAATGGGGCAATTAACGTTGCGCATCAGAATGTTTGAAACGGTCACGTTTTCCAGCCTGCTGCCATCTACGCTCTCCAGCGCGATGCCCGCCAGGTGCGTGTCATAAACCGTGCAGTTAGTAATCGCAATGTTTTGAAATTCCCCCACGCTTTCCGTCCCGAGTTTCAGGGCATTGCACAGGCTGCTGAGCACGCAATTGGTCACCACCACATCGCGGCAGGGGCGGTCCAGGGTACTTTTCAGCACAATGGCATCATCTCCGGAATAAATCTCGCAGCCGGAAATGCGGACCTTTTCGCAAGCATCGATATCGATGCCGTCGTTATTGGCATTGCAGCGGCTATGAACCGTGAGGCCCTGAATGGAAACATCTTCGCAGGCCAGGTAGTGCTGCACCCACATGGGGGAATCCAGAAGTGTGAGGTCGGACACCTGGACATGGCGGCAGTTCACCATTCGAATCAGAAATGGCCGGTCTCCATAATGGTGGACACGCTTAAAACTTGCGCCCAGTCCGTTGAGGGTTCCGCTCCCCTGCAAGGACACATCTTCCAAATTCTCTCCATAGAGCAGACTTTGGTTGGCATAATTATCCGTGTAGCTGCGAAGTGCCGGTTGGACGGGAGGGTAGTCCCCCAGGTTCGCGCTCCCCAGCAGTACGGCACCCACTTCGAAATGAAGGGATACATGACTCCTGAGGGTTAGCGTTCCCGAGAGGTAAGTCCCCGGAGGGAAATAAACGACTCCCCCGGACTGACCAGCGGCATCGATGGCGGATTGGAGGGCCTTTGTATCCAAGGCTTGGCCGTTCGCCGCCGCCCCGAAGTCTTGCACATTGAAGACCCCTTGCGGACGAGTGGGAGACTTGGATTTGGCCCCGGCAGCGGTTACCGAAGCTAACCCGCCTCCCATCAGGCAAACCCCGAGAAAGGATCGGCGACCTTT
>Ga0182030_10015603_pt1 | contig 14879 bp, 9 predicted proteins | sample 812S3MmetaG_FD_121299 | JGI IMG/M metagenome (GOLD analysis project Ga0182030, IMG submission 121299) | Permafrost microbial communities from Stordalen Mire, Sweden - 812S3M metaG (Illumina Assembly) | ecosystem: Environmental > Terrestrial > Soil > Wetlands > Permafrost | place: Sweden... | reverse complement strand
TTACTGGCCTTCCTCGATGCGCTTTGATAATGCCGACAAATAAGATGACTAAGAACAAGGATCCTCCCTACAGTTGTAGCCCCGCACTTTGGGACGCGGCATAATCCGGGAGTCGGCATTATCCAAAAGAAAATCATGGCAGAGCCATGTCAATCTGGGGTGTCGGGGTGACGCTCGGCCCGATACTGGGTCCGGTTCTGGGCGGTTGGCTTACGCAAGATTACAGTTGGCGTTGGGTTTTCTTCATTAATGTCCCGATCGGTATTGTCGCTTTTCTGATTTTGTCGATGTCGATGCCGGAAACAAAAAAGATGATCAGCAGATTCGATTTTTTTGGCTTCCTTTCTTTAAGTCTTTCCATTGGAGCGTTGCAATTGTTTCTTGATCGTGGCGAACTCAACGATTGGTTCAATTCCCCCGAGATCGTTGTGGAGGCTCTGGTGTCAGGCATCGCGTTATATTATTTTGTGGCTCATTCATTTACACATTCAAACCCATTTTTAAGCCCTGCATTATTTGCAGACCGCAATTTCGTTGCTGCCAATGTATTTATCTTCTTAATCGGTGTTGTTCTTTTTGCCACCTTGGCACTCATTCCCCCAATGCTTCAAGGTGAAATGGGTTACCCGGTCATTACCAGCGGTATAGTTACCGCCCCACGGGGCGCGGGCACAATGATCTCAATGATGGTCGTCGGCAGGCTGATTGGAAAGATTGACGCGCGGATTATTATGGCGACAGGTTTGAGCCTGACTGCATTTTCTCTGTGGCAGATGACGAATTTTGATTTGCTGATGAACCAGAATATTGTTGTAATTTCCGGCCTCATTCAGGGGTTCGGCATAGGTCTTGTATATGTCCCGCTTTCCACTGTTGCATTTAGTACATTATCAGCATCATTTCGCAACGAAGGAACTGCATTTTTTAACCTGTTGCGTAATCTCGGCAGTGCCATCGGCATTTCTGTAGTCGAAACGCTACTGACACAAAACACACAAATAATGCACTCGACTCTTGCGGAAAACATTACCCCTTACAACCTGAACACGCAGGCCTTCTTGGCCAGCCATATTGATCCGCATAGTATTGCCGGAATTGCAGTGCTGAATAACATGATTACAAACCAGGCTGCAATGATTGCTTATCTTAATGATTATCAACTAATGATGTTGCTAACAATTGCGGTTATTCCTCTGTTGCTATTGTTGCGCCCACCTGTTTACGCACAAGGAAAAAAAGAAACGGCGGTAATGGAATGACGATTACTAGAAATTTCTTGCTGTCCGGTGTCTTGATGGCTATTGCAGCATGTACTACGGGACCGGATTTTAAGACACCCGCAGCACCCAAGACGGAGGCATATACGGCAAGTAATGAAGCTGTGCCGTTAAGTCAGCGCATATTAATGGGTAAGCAGATCGAAACTGAATGGTGGACTTTATTTTCATCTGATGCATTGAATGACCTTATTCGACAGGCCGTGGAAAACAACTACGACTTTGTTTCAGCCAGAGAAACACTGGCCCAAGCTGAAGAAGCCGTAAAAGCAAAAAGCGGCACCTTGCTTCCCCAAGTCTCCCTCGGCGCAACTGCCGGACGTCAACAGTATGGGGTGGCATTGTTCGGGCCGAGCAATTTCAACATTCCCCCCTTTAGTTATTATGAAATTGGCCCTTCGGTTAGTTGGACACTTGATATATTTGGTGGTGGAGAACGTGAGGTTGAGCGTCAAAAGGCGATGGCGAATTATCAAACCAATGTTACAGCCGCGTTCTATATCACACTGACTGGGGATACTGTTTCAGCAGCCTTGGAAATGTCTTCGGCGCAAGCAGAGATAGAAGCTATTAATCAAATTATCTCGGATGACAAGAAAAATCTTGAAATGGTTCAGGAATCATATTCAGCCGGAGCCTCGTCAAAACTGGATGTCTTGAGCGCACAAAGCCAATTGATCAATGATCAAGCTGCGCTTCCCCCGGCTGAGCAACGTTTAAGTCTCAGCCGTCATGCACTTTCGATTTACGTTGGGAATACGCCATCCAATTGGGTCGTTCCAAAACTCGACTTTGAAAATTTCACTTTGCCCCGGGACTTGCCGCTAAGCCTCCCGTCTGAATTGGTGAAACGGAGACCTGATATTCTGGCTGCAGAGGCGAATTTGCACGCTGCGAGTGCGGCAATTGGCGTGGCGTCCGCGAATTTTTATCCCCAAATTACGCTGACAGCGAATATGTTGCAAGAAGCATTAACGCCTGCGGGATTGTTTCGAGCCGCAAATAATGCATGGTCGCTTGCGGCCGGACTGACGGCTCCCATTTTTAATGGTGGAGCTCTTACAGCAAGGAAGCACGAAGCTGAGCATGCATTTCAAGCTTCATTGGCGCAATACCAGCAAACGATTCTGGTCGCTTTTAAGCAGGTGGCCGACGCGCTTACTTCACTGGCTCATGACGACGAAGAAGTTGAGATCAGGAATAACGCGTTAGCTACAGCCACAGAAACACTTGCGGTAATGCGAGACAGTTATCAGGCTGGTGCAATCGGGCTGTTGCAACTACACGATGCAGAACGCGGCGAAACAAATGCACACTTGGCAATTGTCCGCGCACAACATCAACGGTATTTAGATTGTGCCCGGCTATTTGTGGCGTTGGGCGGTTCTCCAATGTCAACAAAGAAATCGATTTGAACTGTACTTCGTTAGTAGCGGTTTATCCGACACTAAAAATTGGAGTACATTGCAATTGGGGGTACGATCAAAAAACCTACTGAACGGTATTGAGACGGTTACGTCTGTAACTCAAAATTGTTGACTACCCAAACCGACATTTGGCAGAATTATATGAGGGCTAAGCAGATAAAGTGTACGTACTGGATTGATTGCTTCAAGAATCAAGACCAGATGGTTTGCCTAATGTGTGCTGATTGCAAAATGTATAAAAGCAATTATATGTAACAAAGAAGTTGTCGCTTTGCCATACGTTTGATTTGAATAATGACTCCGGGAGAAAACATGGGGCAAGATCAAATAAATGTTTCTCGCAATGAAGTTGCGGCCAAGCCTATTCCACCCGTTACTGAAAGTAAGCAAACTCAAACCATTGGTGGAATGTTATCTGCGGCAGAAGAATTGCTGCTAAAAAAAGTCATGAATGCCTTTGGCAATCCTCCGGTGCATGTTGTTCTGTGGGATGGACGGGAAATACCTACCCCGGATGGAAACTCGGTAGCGCATGTTCTGCTACGTGACCGCGGTGCATTGATGAAGCTGATCGCCGATCCCGGTCTAAACTTTGCCGAATTGTATTCTGCCCAGCGCATCGAAGTTAAAGGCGACCTGCCTGAATTTTTAGAAGCGGTCTACCAAGTGTGGCCCGTATCCAGTCATAGCAAACTCAGAGAACTCTTGGCACCCCTTATCGGTTTGCAGCGCAACACTTTTTCCAAAGCACGCAGTAATGTCAGCCACCACTATGATATCGGTAATGATTTTTACAAACTTTGGCTGGATGAACGCATGCTGTACACCTGCGCCTATTTCGCAAGTCCGGACTTAAGCCTGGAAGATGCGCAACTGGCAAAAATGGATCATGTCTGCCGCAAACTCCGACTTCAGCCGGGAGAGACCGTTGTCGAGGCGGGTTGCGGCTGGGGAGCTTTGTCATTGCACATGGCAAAACATTACGGGGTTAAAGTTAAAGCCTACAATATTTCCAAAGAGCAGATTGCCTATGCCCGCGAACGCTCTGCCAAAGAAGGAATGAACGATCTGGTCGAGTTTGTCGAGGATGACTACCGCAATGTGAGCGGCAAGTATGATGCGTTTGTATCCGTTGGTATGCTTGAGCATATCGGCGTTGATCATTTCCAGGAACTCGGTGCAGTGATCGATCATTGTCTCAAAGACGAGGGCTGTGGTTTGATCCACTCTATCGGCATGAACTATCCACGCCCCATTGATGCTTGGGCTGAACGCTATATTTTCCCGGGCGCCGGCCCACCCAGTTTGGGGCAAATGATGCAGATCTTTGAGCCATTCAACTTCTCCGTGTTGGATGTGGAAAATCTGCGCCTTCACTATGCCAGGACTCTCGAACACTGGTTGCGGCGTTATGAGGTAAATGCGGATAAGGTATTGGCTATGTTTGATCAGGAATTTGTTCGGGCATGGCGCTTGTATCTGGCCGGATCAATTGCCACCTTCAAGACCGGAGACATGCAACTGTTTCAGGTAGTGTTTACCCGCGCGGCTAATAACCAGATCCCTTGGACCAGAGAAGGCCTTTACCAACAACAGAGTTCCCGCCGTGGATAAGCAATTGGAAAACTGTGATGTTCTCATCATCGGAGGCGGTCCCGCGGGTTCAAGTTGCGCTTGGCAACTGCACCGGAGCGGGTTGGATGTTGTCATTATGGACAAAGCGCAGTTTCCTCGCCAAAAGGTCTGTGCCGGTTGGATCACCCCCGCTGTATTAGAGTCGTTGCAAATTGATGTCGAGGATTATGCCGGGCAGAATATTATTCAACCGATCACCGGTTTTAGAACCGGCTTGATTGATGGTGAAACTGTTGAAACCCGCTATCCTGAAACAGTAAGCTATGGCATACGTCGCTACGAGCTTGACGATTATTTGTTACGGCGTTCAGGAGCGCGGTTGAAACTCGGACAAGGACTCGACTCATTACAAAGAGAAGGTAATCGATGGATCGTCAACGGTGAAATTTCAACACCACTAGTTATTGGCGCGGGAGGGCATTTCTGTCCGGTAGCTCGTTTCATGGGCGCAAAGCTCGGGGCTGATGAACCCGCGATTAAGGCCAAAGAAATCGAATTCAGAATGGATTCAACGCAAAGCCAAAATTGTAAATTACGGGGTGATACCCCCGAGCTTTATTTTTGCAGGGACTTGGCGGGTTACGGATGGTGTTTCCGTAAAGGCGATTATCTCAACATCGGGCTGGGTCGCGAAGGTAACCATAATCTTTCTGAACATCTCAATCATTTTTGTGACTTCCTTAAACAGCACGACAAAATTCCACAGGACATCCCCGTGGATTTTCATGGTCATGCCTATTTGCTTTATGGACATGGTGTACGCAATCAGATTGGCGATGGTATGCTTTTGATCGGGGATGCAGCCGGATTATCTTATCCGCAAAGCGGAGAAGGTATAAGACCGGCGGTTGAATCCGGTTTGCTGGCAGCAGCAACAATTTTGGAAGCCAAGGGAGATTATTCCCGACACCAATTACAGAGTTACAGCTCGCGCCTCGTTTCACGTTTTGGACAAGGCAAGGTACCAAGCAGCATTGTGCCATTATCCATTCGCAATTATGTTGGCGGGATTTTATTGGAGAATAAATGGTTCACTCGCAATGTGGTGATGGATCGATGGTTTCTGCATTCGCAACAAAAGGCATTAAGGGCGAGTGCCGAGGTATCGTCACGGCTACGTGTTTGAGAGCAGGCATCATTTCCCGGCTTAAGGCTGAAAATGCACGTGTTGTTCAGGTCATTTCGTTTAACAACATTCAATTGTTGTAAAACAAAAAACAGCCGACACTTTCAACTATCGGCTATTTTTTTGCCAAGAGTTTTTTAATTGGGCTATATGCATTCTAAGGTCGGACAACTTAACAAAACAGAGCTGCTACACCAATGCTGAAATATGCCGTATTGTGCAAAGCAAGGTTGGTTAGCACAGTAAATTGATGGCTCGATTCATGCAAAAAATGGTTGGGAAGTTATTTGTTAATATCGGCAATTCATGTTAAAGCCGACTGTGGGTGTAAAATCATGATGGTTCGCAGCCATTTCCGGTTATAGGCTGCCAGATATCTCAAACGTATCTGCTATTCTTGTTATTGTTTTCAAATCCACTCGCTGAAAGATACTTCATGTTCCGTCACTTCAACAAAGAAATCACAACCCTATTTTTGTGCTGCATCTTGACGGGCTGTGGGGGTGGAGGGAGTTCTTCCCCGTCTAGCGTGGCTACTTCCACCCCGGCTTCCACCCCGGCTTCCACCCCAACTCCCACCACGTTAACTGTAAGACAGCTCGCGAAGTCGGCTGATAGTTACGCAATTTATTATGGCGCACTTGACCCCGCAAGTATTCAAGCACTGCAATCTTATCCGCTGGTGATTGTGCATCCAAGCAACGGGAATCTCACCCGCCCCCAGATACAAGCACTGCAGCAGGGTGTGAGTCCCACTAATAACACGAATAACACCGTTGTCCTGTGTTACATCTCCATAGGCGAGGACTCACGAACCTATAACCTGACCGATGCGCAGATGCTCGCCGATCCGCGATTTGTCGGCGACGCTACCGGACCATCCATCGACCCGCGTGGTACTGCCCTCACAGCCCGCTCTTTGACCGCAGTCAATCCTCTGGGAACACCGACCAATGGCGGGTTCGCCTCTTGGTATCTTAACGACAACGCAACCTACAATGCTTCTGCACCGGTGAATGTGCCTGATCAGAACCCCAACTTTTTGACGCGTTACGTTAATGCGGGGGATCCCAAATGGTATGACGTGGTTAATAACAACCTGGCCGATGCTGCAGTTCCTGCCGGTTATCCGCAGAATCCACCGGGGCTAAAAGAAATGCTCACCACCACCTATGGACGGGGCCTCGGGTGTGACGGCGTATTTCTCGATACCATCGATACCGCTGCGCCGAATAGCTATGCTCCAACAATATCCAATTTCGAGTGGACAGCCAAGGGCTTTACAGATTTTATCAACAAGGTACGAGCGGATTACCCGGACAAGGTTATTCTTCAAAATCGGGGCATATTTTTCTTCGATCCACGGCTCCCGCACTATGAAGTCTCCGCACGGGGCAATATCGATCTTTTCCTATTTGAAAGTTATCGCATGGATTCCAATTCTACGCAAATCTTTGATCCATATTTCTTCCCTGACAACAAATTCAACTACGCACCCAAGCTCATGGCGGAAGCAAATCGCGCCGACGGTTTCAAAGTGCTTTCTCTGGGCTATGCCGATGGCTGGGGAGGCCCCAAGCTGGGAATCGACATAAATACTTTGACCGGCGGGTCGTCCGTCGGTTTTTCCGAACTGCTTACCGACATCCAGGAAGCGCTTGCAGTTGGCTTTCGTCCCTACTTGACTGATGCAACGGTCACCCTGATCAACCCGTTCGTTAAGACCAATGCAAATCTTACCGATACAACACCTCCTCAATGGTCAAGCATCTTCAACGCAAACTATGGAAGCTTTCCTACACCGCCTTCTGCACAGACTCCCCGTGTGGGCATTCAGACAGCAAGCGCCTCTAGCGGCAGCCTTACCATCGCATGGGATGTTGCATTGGATATGAACCAGGTGGGGTACGCATTATATTACAAGACCACCCCGTTCGATTTCGTGGCCGATCCCAATCTGGCGACGGCTACCCGTGTCGTATTGACGCCAACCACAGGGATCGGCTACGCACAAGTATGGAACAGCAGCAATCCCAACACGGCGTTACAAAGCGTATATCCGTATCAACAGACGCTCTCAAATCTCCCGGCTGGCGCTACCTATTATTTGGTCATCCGCGCTTTCGATAGTGCTGGTAATGAAGAAAAGAATCAGGTGTATTTGAGTGCGGCTTTGTGAGGTTGTGAGGCTCTGCACTAGCATCGGCCACGGACCTAATGAATGGAAAGGATTTCCTGGCGCTGTGTTGTAAGACCACTTTCAGAATCGCGACCGTTCGGTTTGGGTGGTTTCGGTATGATGTTAAACAAGAGGCCTAATTCGGCCAAGTCCAGATTATGAGTTTTCATCTTTCAGTGACCGCTAACCAATAAAGCAGACGTTAGAACTATGAGTTTCATTTCAACCAATTATAATTTCAGTGAAGTTGATAATAAGGAACTGACTCCAACCTTGATCGTGATTTAACTTTATTCGGGTTAGACTTTGAAATCGTCATCATTCAACCCTTGATTGCAAATAGCCGTTAATTGTTTCTGAACTTGCACGCTCATTTCCCTCACATCGCTTTCGTCTTTCAACGCCACACCGGAAATTCTTCTGCGCATGGCTTCTTTTGCCAGCCATATCAATTTTTGTGCAGCTACAGCATATTGCAAGCCTTCAGGACGGACATTTGAAATGCAATTGCGGTCAGCATCGCTACAGCTTGCTTTTGGCGCGTAAGTCAAATATATTCCCAAGCTGTCGGGAGAGCTTAATCCCGGTCGTTCGCCGATCAATATAGCGACCATGCGTACTCCCAGGATTTCTCCTACTTCATCAGCCAGTGCCACACGAGACTGATCGGCAATTACGACTGGCCCTATATTCCACGATTCAGGAATAAGCTTTAATAGTTCAGTTAGCAGTGGGGCTGCATGGCGTTGAGATGCCAACGATGATAGCCCATCACCAACCACAATCATAAAATCGATAGGGGTTGAGGGCTTGAGCGATTGCAAATATTGTTTACTTGCGTCATCGAGTTTGCGACCAAAATCAGGTCTCAATAAATAAGTGTGACGATCAGGCGCTTTGCTATGCACAAGTAGTGTTGAAAACCCGAGTGCCTGAATCGTTGTTCTCAAAGAGTCGGTATCCAAGGGAAGATGAACGGCATCGCGAGCTAAAGCATGAGACAGGCCGAAGTCCAACACTTCTTTTGTTGGTAAACTGCTACCTGCTCGCCCCAGGGCAATTCTGGCGAGGGTAAAACATTTAAGTTCCTGCCAAGGGTCAATTATGGTGCCGATTGCAGGTTCTTTGGCATGCTCCTTAGCATGTTGTGAATTTGGGATATCGGTTGCACCTGTCCCTTGCTGTCCATGATGTTCATCGATTTGAGCCATTTTTCAAACTCCGGCGCGGCCTTCAGGCCGAGTAATTTACGTAAATAAAGAATGTCGTGAAAAGAAGTCGTTTGATAATTCAGCATGATGTCATCTGCACCGGGAACGCCCATGATGAAGGTTAAACCCGCATTGGCGAGCAGCGTCATCAAGGTGTCCATATCATCCTGATCAGCTTCGGCGTGGTTGGTGTAACACACATCGCAACCTAGCGGCACACCCAGCAGTTTGCCGCAAAAGTGATCTTCCAATCCGGCGCGAATAATCTGTTTTCCATCGTATAAATATTCCGGCCCGATAAAGCCCACTACGGTGTTGGTCAGCAAGGGTGAAAAATGCCGCGCTACAGCATAGGCACGTGCTTCACAGGTTTGTTGGTCAACACCAAAGTTGGCATTGGCAGAAAGCACGGAACCTTGCCCCGTTTCGAAATACATCACATTGTTTCCAACCGTACCACGGTTTAGCGAAAGCGCGGCTTGTTGTGCTTCTTTTAAAATAGCCAAGTCGATGCCGAAACTTTTGTTGGCTTTCTCCGTTCCTGCAATGGATTGAAAAACCAAATCAACAGGCGCACCTTTTTCAATGAGCTGAATCTGGTTGGTAACGTGTGTCAGAATACAAGATTGTGTAGGAATACCATACTGGTTAATGACCTCATCAACCAGATAGTAAAGATTCAACAGGTCAGGCAGACTATCAGAGGCTGGGTTGATTCCGATCACCGCATCTCCCGAGCCATATAAGAGCCCATCAAGCATCGAAGCCGCAATTCCGCGTGCATCATCCGTCGGGTGGTTGGGTTGCAGGCGTGAAGATAAATGGCCGGGTAATCCAATGGTGTCGCGAAACGCAGTGACTACATGACATTTTTTGGCGACAAGAATCAAATCCTGATTGCGCATTAATTTGCTAACCGCAGCGGCCATTTCAGGGGTGATGCCCCTGGATATTTTCTTTAGTGAGTGCGAGTCTGCCGTATCAGATAATAGCCAGTCACGAAAATCTCCCACAGTGAGATGACTGATTGTTGCGAAGGCTTGGGCATCATGGCTATCAATGATCAGGCGTGTGACTTCGTCAGACTCATACGGGATAAGCAACTCTTCGAGAAATAGTTTGAGAGGAATAGCCGCCAGACACATTCTTGCCGCCATCCGCTCTGCATAATTTTCAGCAGCTAGCCCGGCAAGGTAATCTCCGGAACGGGCAGGCGTGGCTTTCGCCATAACGTCTCTTAACGAGCTAAAACGATATGTCGTTACACCAACGTTGTGTTGATATTCCATGTGTTCTCCAATTACACATATTTATGCCGTGCACTATTGCATGCCCCGAGATGGGTATTCGATTTTGAGAATGCGGCACATATGCTAGCAGTTTTAAAGAATTGGCGACCCAAGAATCGCATCCCTGAAAGAGCCAATAACACAGCACATCGTGCAGCGTGATATAGTCGCTGAACGTTGGGCTGCTTTTTCTTCGATTTGCATACTTCTTGTCGCAAAGTTTTGTGCCTGCTCGATCCGGACACTTTCTTGGTAAACGGCATAATAATGAAATCAATTACCAATCCCCGTGCTTTGTTCCAAACTGAATACGCGGCTGCTGCCGATATAATTAACAGCAACCGCGATAACCATCTTTGGCTGCAGTGTTGGCTTGATCAGCGCACGGACTTTCATCAGACTGAAGTTAATCCTTTGTTGAGTAAATTCTGGCCGACGCTTGAACTGTCCAGGGGGAGTCGTGTATTCGTTCCGTTATGTGGCAAAAGTCTGGATATGCTCTGGCTTGCCAGTCAAGGCCACGAAGTTATTGGCGTGGAGTTGAGTCCTCTTGCGGTGAGCGACTTTTTTCGGGAAAACGGCCTGCATCCGCTTAAACAGGAAGCAGGCCAGTTCACCCTGTGGAGTCATGGCAGGATCAGTATCTTGTGCGGAGATTTTTTCGCATTGACCAAGCTTGATCTGGGAAAATTTAGTACGGTTTATGATCGGGCTGCACTGACCGCTTTGCCGGAAAATATTCGCACGCTGTATGTGACGCATCTGAGTAGTCTGGTTCCGGACGGTGCCAAAGTTTTTCTGCTTACAATCGAGGACGCTTCGGAAAATGCGACCATGAGTCAAGCGAATGGGGTAGATGAAGAGATCAAAAAACTTTACTCAGTCGGATTCGAGATTGACTTGGCTTATGTCGAAAGTAAGTACGAACCTGATCTGGAATTACCGGATCAAGCCTTGAAACGAGCCGAGTACAAGGTTTACAGATTAACCTGCAAACAGCACACGCCCGTTATTTGAGTTGCTTATGCTGGTTTAACTGATGAATACAATCCAACGCGGCCAACTTGTAACATTCGGCCAGTGTCGGATAGTTGAAGACATTGGCAACCAGATCGTGAACACTGCCTTTGAGGTTCATCACTAATTGCCCTATGTGGACCAGTTCACTGGCTTGCTCACCCACTATATGCACGCCCAATAATTTTTCGGTGCTTGCATCCACGATTAATTTTAGCAGGCCTTGAGCATCGCCAATGATTTGGCCGCGTGCGCTGTCTTTATAATACGCACGTCCCACCACATAAGATAAATTGTCCTGTTGCACTTCTTTTTCGGTTTTCCCCACGTAAGATATTTCCGGAATGGTATAAACCGCCATGGGTAAATTTTCTGCCGTTGCATGCTTTTCCCCGTCGAAGGCAAACAACACAGCGGCCCGGCCCTGCTCCATCCCGGTTGAAGCAAGAGCAGGGCGACCGATCAAGTCGCCCACGGCAAAAATATGCACTGCACTTGTTTGAAAATGTTGATTGACATCTATCCATCCGTCTTTTGACGAGATGCCGGCGCTTTCCAAATTTAAGCCACTGCTATTCGGTTCTCTGCCTTGCGCGTAGAGTACTGCATCTGTACGAATTTGTTTTCCGCTCTCCAGGATGGTGAGTGTGCCGTTTTCTTCGCGTCTGATGTCGGCAACGCGTTCTTGCATATGGAAAGTGACACCCATGCCAAGAAAGCTGTCTGTCAGCACACCCACAACATCTTCACTCAAATAAGTCAGCAATTGGGCATGGCTATCTACTAAACAAACTTGCACTCCCAAGGCTGCAAAAATAGAGACGAACTCGCAAGCAATTACACCGCCGCCGACGACCAGTAAACTGTCGGGTAGATGGCGCAGATTCAGTATCGAGGTTGAATCCAGTACCGTCTTTTTATCGAATGGGATATCGGTCGGGCGGCGCGGTCTGGAGCCTGTAGCGATGATAATGACCCCGGCTGAAATATGCCGTGAACTTCCCCCTGCATCGACAACCTGCAAAGTATTTGCATCGACGAAAGATGCTTCACCCGGTATCAAGGCTACGCCATGTCGTAAAAGGCGTTGCAGAATGACAGATTCCTGTTGCGCGATCACCATTTCCTTGCGCCGTATTGCGTCAGCCAATAAGCCATATCGACTGCGGGCATCGGCAGAAATTGTCTGACGCATACCGCCGGAGCGAGTGAGTTGGTATGCCACTTCGCGTAATGCTTTGCTGGGAATGGTGCCGGTTTGTAGCCCTGCGCCGCCGATCTTGGGTTTGCGTTCGATGATTGCCGCGCGCTTGCCCATGCGCGCTGCTTGCCATGCCGCATGTTGTCCGGCAGGGCCGGAGCCAATGATAAGAACGTCGTAGTCCATGTTTGACCTTAATTAATTTTGCAGTGAAACCCCTATTTGAGGCCACAGATAAACAATTCAGAAGTCTACTATTTTACGCTTCTAAAGATCAGCATTGCCCGAAAGTAATGATTTACTCTGTGCGAAAAATCAGAATTCTGCCTGAACACCAAAAGTGACAGGTATGACCAGCGGAGTGACCGGGGTCGCAACAGTGTAATTTGCATTGTAGCTATAGCCGACAACATTCTTGCGAAAATATACATTGTTTAATTCAAAATAAGTATTCAGTTTCCATTTGTCGTAAACGTAATGTCGATCAAAACGCAGGTCGAGCCGTTGATAGGCGGGTAGGGTAGCAGAGTTAACAGCGCCATAAACTGGAATATAGCGGCCGGTGCTGTCTTGGGTTGTTCCTATGACCGGGGAATAGGGAGAACCCGAGTGGTAGCTCCATTTCGTGCCCATAGTCCAGTCATTATTAATTTTGCAAGTGGTGACCAGCGTGGTATTGATAGGTTCGTCATATTGATAACGGAAAGACGCGCCAGTAATATCATTTTGCAGTTGCGAATGTGCCAGAGAAACCGATAACCATCCGGTAATATCCGCGGGCCCGTCTTTCTTGATAAGAAGCTCTTCTCCGTAAGCGATGCCGCTACCGCCATTGACGTAATTCAGTTGCGGGTTACTGACGACCAGATCGCTGAGTTTTTTGTAATAGGTTTCGGCTTTCCACGACCAATTGCTTTCCAACTTTTGGGTAATGCCGACCACACTGTGCTCAGCGCGCAAATGCCCAAGATTGGGGTTGCCGAAATTGCGGGCTATTTCTTGTTCGGCGGGCATTTGGTTGTGCAGTCCCCATCCCGCAGTGAGCAGTGTGCGTTCATTCCAATCCCATTCCGCACCCAGACGTGGTTCGGTATAAGATTTGTTCAGATAATCTTCACCGCTGGCGTGAACGCCGCCGATCAGGGTGAGTTTGGGTGAAACACGCGTGCGATCTTGGGCCGAGGTTTCCCATGTATTGGTGTAGAACGACTCGATCAATTGCGCACGTGGGGCACTGCTTAAGTCGCATCCGGCTTCAAATTGGGTGCAGGTGGTATTGATGGCATTCACATTGATGTTGGTTAGCGTTCGTCCCAAGTTGCTTCCCAATATGAGTTCGTTGTTTTCAGCAAGAGGAATATGCATTAATTCTCTTATGCTATCTGTTTCTTGACTGACAGAAATATTTCCTGCGGAAGCCACCGTGCTGTTGGATTCGGTAGTGTGATGTTCCAGTGCAAGTTTGTTTTGTGCTTCGGAAAAAATTCTGGCATCCCATACTGCTGCCTGCATGGCGTAAGTGTCCGAGAAGCTTAAGTCACCGCTTAATACCGGTTGCTGCTCGGCGATATCCGAGTTGCTGGCGATACTTAATTTGAGTTTATCTGTCGCGCCTTGCAGATGAAGTGTAAGTCGATCAGTGTTATTTGTTTGCCAGATATATTTTCCCTGATAATCGCTGTAATTGGGAATCTGGATGGTGACGCCATTCTGCGAGACTTGTTTGATGAGCAGGTCGATATAGCTGCGCCGTGCGGCGAAATACATGGATTGATTTTCAGCAGTCGGCCCTTCCACCAGAAAGTCTGCACCGATTACATTGATATTAACTTTTCCGCCCAAGCGGTCATTGCGGGGATCGCGCAGGGCGACATCAATTATTGCGCCGGTGGCATCGCCATAACGGGGCGGGAATGCAGCACTGTACAAATTGAAGTCCTGAATCAAATCGGCGTTAAAAACACTGATGCCGGTCGAGTGAAAAATTTTGCTGATGGGCAAGTCATCAACATAATACAAATTATCGGCGGGACCCGAGCCGCGCACCGCCGGCCCGGCACCCGTGGCAACGACACCGGGCAGGGCTTGCAAGCCCACGAGCGGGTCACCACTGGAGCCTGCGATGTGGCGCAACTCATCACCCGAAATAATGCTTTTGCTGACGCGATCATCGCTGCGTGCTCCCTGCACAACAACTTCATCCAGTAATACTGACGCAGGCAGATAGAATGTGGGGGATGGTAGTACTGCATCCGGTTTGAGTTCAACTACAAGATTAATCGGAGTGTCGTTCCCCAATGCGGCAGCAATTAAAGTGTATTGCCCCGCAGCGGGAAGAGATAAGTCAAACTGTCCTTTGTCATTGGAGGTGGTGCTTAGAGACTGATCCTCACGAACATACACTTGAACACCGGAAAGTGGATGCCTGCTGCCTTTTTCCAACGTAAGACCATGGATCGTCCATTCTGCGGCAAAACTGGAGGCGCAAATAAATAAAGCCAATGCGAAAAGATAATG
>Ga0182030_10015602_pt1 | contig 14879 bp, 16 predicted proteins | sample 812S3MmetaG_FD_121299 | JGI IMG/M metagenome (GOLD analysis project Ga0182030, IMG submission 121299) | Permafrost microbial communities from Stordalen Mire, Sweden - 812S3M metaG (Illumina Assembly) | ecosystem: Environmental > Terrestrial > Soil > Wetlands > Permafrost | place: Sweden... | reverse complement strand
CATGGACCACGAGCGCATCGCCAACTCCATCGGCATCCTCCCTCGCGACATGGACGCCAACATGGCAGCCCTGCGCCGCAAACAAATCGCCGACGGCGATCTCGATCTGCTCTGCATCCACATCGCCGAGGGCCAGCCCACCGACGCCGAATCCGCCCAGGAACTCGACGTGCTCGACGCGAAAGGGCTGCTCGGTTCGCACACCGCGCTCATCCACTCCGTAGGACTCTCGCCCAGCCAACTCGCCCGCATCCACCGCGCCGGAGCGTCCATCGTCTGGTCCCCACGCTCCAACTTCGAACTCTACGGCCAAACCGCCAATGTCGACGCCGCCTTCCGCGAAGGCGCGACGATCTCCCTCGCGCCCGACTGGTCCCCAACCGGCTCCGACAACATGTGGGAAGAGATCCAATACGCGTGGAACGTCAGCGGCCAGCATCTCGACGGCCTGTTTTCCAGCCACCAGCTCGTCGAAATGGCCTCCAGCATCCCTGCCCGCGTAGCCCACATCGACGACAAAGTCGGCACCCTCGCCCCCGGCATGTACGCAGACCTATTCCTCGTTCACGACACAGCGGACGGCCCCGCCGGCGATTTCTACGACGCCATCCTCGTCAAACCCATATCCGACATCGACCTCGTCGTCATCGACGGCCTCCCAATCTACGGCGATCCATCAATGCTCAAAACCCTCAACATCGCCACCGAGCCCCTCAAACTCTGCGGCACGGAAAAAGCCCTCAACTCCGCCGCCCTCCCCAACGGCCCATTCGCCCAGGTAGAAGCCCGCCTGAGCGCCAAAATGAAATCCCTCGGCACCGAACTCGGCCCGCTCGATTCCTGCCCCCAGCCGTAACTGCCGGGGATAGCTCAGATCGCACCTCAACTCACATCGCACCCCAACTGACCGCCTCCCAAGCGCTGAAGGCGCGCCGTTATCCCAGCCTAGACCATCGGCCTGGGTTGCAGGCAAGAAAGAAATCCAGAGGGCTGACAGCCCGACTTATCGACCAATTCCCGTTCCTACCGTCGCTCTTGAACCACACCCCAAAGAGCATTCCATCGAGCGTCCTCGCGTTACCATGAACTAGAACAAAAACATGTCCAGCGCAAAACCGTCGTCGCCGCAGAAATCAAACCTCGCGAAGTCCCAGCGGAATGCACCTGGATCGCTTCAGCCTGAACTACGCCCGTCCTCAGCCTTCGACAAGGCCATCGACGACCTGCGCCACTCCCCCAGAGCCTTCCCCAACATCTCTCCCCGCTGGCTGGCCGGAGCAGCGGCAGTCGCCATCCTCGCCGCGCTCGCCTGCGCCTGGCTCACCCTCTGCCTGCTCTATTGGCAAGGCAGTTGGCAGCTCCTTTACCACCCCAGCCCAGCCGTCACCCGAACCCCGGCCACCCTCGGCATCCCCTATGAACCCATCCGCTTCGCCGTCACCGAAACCGGCACCCCCCAACTCACCGGCTGGTGGATCCCCGCTCCCGATGCAAAACGCACCGTCCTCTACCTCCACAGCGCAGACGGCAACCTGAGCGACACCCTCGACACCATCGCCCAATTGCACGGGCAACACCTGAGCATCTTCGCCATCGACTATCGCGGCTACGGCCAAAGCCAGCCCGTCAAGCCCACCGAAAAATCCCTCCACCAGGACGCCGAATGGACCTTAAGCTGGCTCACCATCACCCGCAACATCCCCGCCCAGAGCATCCTGGCCTACGGCTCCGGCCTCGGAGCAAACCTGGCTGCGGAACTCGCCAGCGAACCCGCCTCCGTCCACAGCCAACTCGCCGGAGTCCTCCTCGACCAGCCACTCCAAAACCCGACGGCTTCCGTCTTCGACGACAGCCGCAGCCGTCTCGTCCCAGCCCGTTGGCTAGTAAAGGACCGCTACGATCTCACCGCCGCCGCTGCCAAACTCCAAATCCCATCCCTCTGGCTCTTTTCCGAACCGAAACCCGGCCACCCCTCCCCCGCCAAACCGGCCTACGAAGCCACGCCCTCGCAAAAATCCTCGGTCTGGCTCAACGCCCCCACCGCCAGCGACGCAAACTTCCCCGTAACCCTGCGCCGCTGGCTCGACGATCTCCCTTGAGAGCAAACGGACCATCCGGCCACCGTAGCTCCCGGAAATTCACCCTTAAACTATTTGCGTTGAATTATTGCCACTTGACGCATAATGACATCAGGAATCAATGTGCGTAAGAAGTGTCGTTTCAATGCACTTTTTTGCGGGAAGAGTAGCGTTTCACGTCGTCGATTTCCACGCGTAAGCAACGTACAATCACCGATTTAGCAGCGATTTAACGAAAGCTCCGAAAGGCTATTCGCCTCTTCGGCTGAATTTCGCCAAAAATTCGCACCGTCGAAGATGGAATACTAGTGTATCGAGTCTGTAATTCGCTCAAGAAATGTTGTCATCCTGAACGTAGTGAAGGACCTGCTTTTCTGCAGTTTGAGTAACCTTACCTCCGTGGGCCCTGAACCGAATGAAGACCGCAACCAAAACCAACGGCGCAAGATTTCTCGACAACCTCGGCATCGCCTACTCCCTGCGCGAATACGAAGTCGACCCCGAAGACCTGAGCGCCATCACCGTCGCCAAGAAGATTCAAATGCCCATCGAACAGGTCTTCAAGACTCTGCTCACCACCGACGGCGTCGGAGACCACTTCTTCGCCGTAATCCCCGGCGACGCCGAAGTCGACTTCAAGAAACTCGCCCGCGCCGCAGGAGTCCGCAAAACCGAAATGGTCTCGCTCAAAGACGTCCAGCCCCTGACCGGCTACATCCGCGGCGGCGTCACCGTCTTCGGCGCAAAAAAGTCCTTCCCCGTCTTCGCCGACGAAACCATCGAACTCTTCGACCAAATCAGCGTCTCCGCCGGCATCCGCGGCACCCAACTCATCCTAGCCCCCTCAGACTACCTGAGCGCCGCCAAAGCCACCGTCGCCGACCTGACCAAAGACTCGAAACTTACCGAGGCCAAATCCTGATGTCAACACCAATCGTCACGCCAAGCGCAAGCCCAACCTGGACCGGCCTCGTCCTCGCCCACCTGCGCAAAGACCTGCAGATTGAGTGGCGCTCCCGCGACGCCATCAACTCCATGCTCTTCTTCGCACTGCTCGTCGTCGTCCTCTTCAGCATGGCCTTCGACCCCAGCGCCGCCACTTCCCGCGAAATCGCCGGCGGCGTCCTCTGCGTCGCCACGCTTTTCGCCAGCGTCTCCGCTCTCAACCAGGCCTGGGCCCGCGAAATCCGCCATCAAGTCCTCGACGCCCTGCGCATGACGCCCTCCGGCGGCGCAGCCATGTTCCTGGCCAAGGTCCTGGCCAACTTCCTCTTCGTCGGCGTCGTCCAACTCGTCCTCGGTCCTGTTTTTTTCGTCTTCTACAACCTCCACCCACTAGGCGATACCTGGCTGCTTGCCGCGGTGATACCTCTGGGAACATGGGCGTTGGTCTCAAACGGCACTTTCTTCGCCGCGCTCTCCATCCGCAGCCGCAACCGCGAGATGCTGCTCCCGTTGATCCTCTTTCCCATCTTCCTTCCCGCCCTCCTGGCCATGGTTCTTTCCGTAAAAACCATCCTCACCGGCGACGGCAGCGACCCCAACCTGCTCTGGATCAAAGTCCTGGCCGGCTACGACGTCATCTTCACCACCATCAGCCTGCTCCTCTTCGACACCGTCATCGAAGCCGAATAATCGCCCGGTGACCGTTCTCACATGCGAACAACCCCTCGCGCGCTAAACTTGACTCAATCGCCCGTTTCCCCGAGGCACTGAATTCTATGAAAAAACTAGCACTCGCAGTCCTTGCGCTGGGCATCGTCGCCCTCATGGTCTGGGGCTTCTACCAGGCCATCTACGTAGCACCCGCCGACGCCGCCCAGGGCGAAGTCGGCCGCATCTTCTACTACCATGTGCCCCACGGCATGCTCTGCTACCTCTTCTTCGCCATCAACTTCGTCGCATCTGTAATGGTGCTCGCCTGGCGCAAGACCAATCCGGCCCGCGCGCTGGCCGCCGACGCCTGGGCCCTCAGCGCAGCAGAAGTCGGCGTCGTTTTCTGCTCCGTCGTCCTGATTACCGGGCCGCTTTGGGGCAAACCCACCTGGGGCATCTGGTGGACCTGGGACGCCCGCCTCACCACCACCCTCGTCCTCTGGCTCATCTACGTAAGTTATCTCTTGGTACGAAAGTTTGCCTCGGGCACAGAAATGCAGACCCTCGCGGCCGTCCTGGCCGTCTTCGGCGCCGCCGATATGCCCATCAATTACCTCGCCAACCGCCTCTGGCGCACCCAGCATCCCTCTCCAGTCTTCGGCGGCGACCCCGATGCCGGCCTCAAGGACCCCCGCATGTTGCATGCTTTTGGATGGAATGTACTCGCCTGGGCCGTCTGGGGACTCGCAATCCTGGCCATTCGCGTCTACGTCCAGCGCCGCCAGCAATCTATCGATAACGCAGTGGCAACCGCCGCCCTGGCCGCCGACTGAACCTAGGCCTGCCAGCAAGTCTAATCGTTTCAATATCGTGAGGAAATTCAAGGTCCATCTCAACCAGCAACCGGCCGAGCAAACACAGAGAGGCAAATCCAATGGCACATAGATTTCTGGTAGCGGCATATACCTGCACCTGGGCGATCCAACTGGGGTACCTTCTTCTGGTGGCCATCAAGTGGCAGCGCCAGCGCAACCAACTCCCTTCCCCCAAAAAGCACATCCGTTAGCGCAGGCGCCAGGAATACCGAAACGTAACACAAAAGTTGGCACGCTGGTAACACTGTTTAGATTACGAACGCTGTCTAAGTGGGATTTAAGAATTTTCCAATCGGGCCGATGATCAAGAAGTGGAAGAGTTCAGACGAACTCCAGCCCAGGAGACTACACCATGCACGACCTCTTGATCGCCCTCGCCTTTATCGGGATGGTGATTGCCCCAGCTGTCGTTGCCGCCAAGTCGGGAAGATCCGACCCCAAGTTCTAAGCTTGGGTACCCCGTTCGCGACTGAGTTGGATGGCCCCCGCGTCAACCTTCACAGTCGCGAACGGAGGCGGTTCCGGTCAAATTCCGCTGAACTGCGTGTCAACTTCCGCCAGCGACTTTGTCGGCTATCGAGTCCGTTTCTCGCAACAAATCGACGCCCGTCATCTCGGGAAAATGCACTCGACCCCTGGATTTTCTTAAACATATTGGTGCACTACCGCAAAGTTCACGGTTGCGCGGCAGTGCCGGCAAACTGTCTCCTGAGGTGCACCCAGCACCTGCGACTCATGCGGAAACGGTCGCAGGCACTCCGGGCATCCAATCAACACGCGACTGGCATGCGAGGCATGGTCGATTACAGCCGGAACCCAGATCGGCACCGACTTCCGCGAAGAAAGCAAGGTGGCCAGATCGATTTCCTTTCCAGTCCGAATCAACTCAAATAGTTCAATAATGCTCGACGCCTTCCGGTAAAAAGCATCTGCCGCGATTCCTGCCGGAAGCTGGTCCACAAACGCACCGGTCGTTCCCACGACATAAATGGATGGAAACCGGCGGCGAACAATCGAAAGCAACTCAAATCCCGACATCCGCGGCATATTCAGATCCGAAAGAAGCACATCCGGCAATTCCGAATTCATCTCTTGCAGAGCGAGAAACCCATCTTCCGCTGTCTGTACGGAGTACCCGCTGTGGCGAAGGATCTGGCAAAGCGAAAACCTTACGGAAGCATCGTTGTCGACGATCAAAATACGAGTTTCCCCGTCGGGCATAGTGGAATTCCTTCGTTTAAGAATGGACTGTTACTTCGAGTATCCTGAGCCGTCTGGCGGACGGTCTGTTCAATTCAGCTCAGACAATTTCAATTGATGTTTGTCCATTTTGCTCAGGCGTCAGACCTGACCGCACGCAGGGCCAAAAGCCCGCTCTATCTCAGCCTGGGGCAACGCCCCAGGTACGCGTACCCCTCAAATCCGGAGGGCATCTGAAGGCCCGGCCTATGGCCTCCACAAGCCCGGAAACCGAAACCCAACAAGCCTTGCCTGAGCAAAATGAATAATCATCTTTCAATGTGAGCTTGGCCGCTACCTGGTCGACGGAGGCTCAGGCATTTCCGGCCGCTCAGAGTTCTGCTCGGATAGATGATCGTGCAGGACCACATTCAGCAGAGACTTGTGCACCTGTATCCGGCCCTTGTAGCTGATATAGCCCAACTTGCGGAAGCGATTCATGAAATAACTCACCCGCGAACGGGTGGTGCCAATCATCTCTGCAAGCGTCTCCTGGGTAATGGGAGGAAGCAGCGTCTCAGGCTCGCCAGACTTGCCAAAGTCGGCCATTAGCAGCAGTGTGCGCGCCAGCCGCTTCTCACTTGAGTTGAACAACTGGTCGATCAGGTCCGCCTGAATCCGCATTCCACGCGCCAGCATGAATTTGAGAAAAAAGTCGGAAAACTCATGCTCCTCATGCAGCGTATTCAGCATCTGCGCACTGTCGATCTTCATGACCACGCAGGCAGTTACGGCCGTTGCGGTCGCCATGTGCCTGCGCGCTCCGCCCGCAATCGCTTCCTCGCCGACAAAATCGCCCGCTGTGAGCAACGTTACCGTGGCCTCTTTGCCTCGCTTGGACACCACTGTCAATCTTGCCCGGCCAGTGCGGAGATAGAACACCGAAGTGGCCTGGGTACCCTGAGTAAAGAATGCGTGCTTGGGCTTGAACTGGATCAACCTGCGTCCCGGCCCGACCGTAGCTAAGAACAGCTTCACGTCGAACCCCATATTCCTGTTCGGACTCATCATCAAATCACCTTGTCTGTCACAGTCTCGCCCAAACCAAGGGTGGGTTCATCCAACGGAGCTTCGAGAAAAACTCCTTTCACGGAATACGCAGGCTGTTGCATCTTCCAACCATCGCACTTGCCTGCGCTTCAAATCTGAGCGCTATAGCTCGTTTCACGAATGCGGTCCGCACGGACTCCGGCCGATTGCCTCTCGACATCATGGATCGGGCGGCCATCCCACCTTGGCGGTAGCCGGCATACGACAATAGGGTGGAATTTGCAGTATTAGTGCTATTGGGTATTCCCGCCTCAGAGATCATCCTTAAAGGAGTGGGCAAGTTCACACCAGCCCCACAAAGGAGCAGTTCAAATGCACGACCTTCTTATTGGACTTACTTTCATTGCCATGGTTCTCTCCCCAGCTATCGTCGCAGCCTTTTCCGGATCTTCCGAAAATACCCCCGAATAATCCCCCGCCGCTGGAATCTTCCCGTAAGCGCAACGTTCCACCAACAGCTTTCACCGTGCCAAACCCCAGACCGAAGCCAAACCGGGCCAGCACCATTGCCGAGACGCGCATCAGCCATTACACTCACTCTTTGGGGGCAATGGTCATGCTAGTCGTTATGAAAACGCAAGCGACGCCGGAACAAGTCCAGGCAGTCTGCGAACATATTGAACAATTAGGCTTTCGCGCACACGCTCTGCCTGGAGTTCAGCGCACCGCCATCGGAATCACCGGCAATCAGGGCGAGGTCGATCGAGGCAATCTCGAATTCCTACCCGGAGTCGCTGAAGTCATCCGCGTGTCAAAGCCTTATAAACTTGCCAGCCGCGATGTCAAGGAAGAAGACACCATCATCCACTTCCCCGGCACCGACGCCACCATCGGCGGCGGCAAATCCGTGGCCATCGTCGCCGGCCCCTGCGGCATCGAGACCCGCGAACAGGCCTTCACCATCGCCGACATGGTCGCTGCCTCCGGCGCGCAGTTCTTCCGAGGAGGCGCCTTCAAGCCCCGCACTTCTCCCTACGCCTTCCAGGGCCTCGGCCTCGAAGCCCTCAAAATCATGGCCGAAATCCGCGAGCGCACCGGCATGAGGATCGTCACGGAAGCCATGGACAGCGAATCCCTCGAACTGGTCGCCGAATACGCCGACGTTATCCAGATCGGCGCCCGCAACATGCAAAATTTCTCGCTCCTCAAGAAAGCCGGTGGCACCCGCAAGCCGGTCCTGGTCAAGCGCGGCATGTCGGCCACACTCGACGAGTTCCTCATGGCGGCTGAATACGTCATGAGCGAGGGCAACTACCAGGTCATCCTCTGCGAACGCGGCGTCCGCACCTTCGCCGACCACACCCGAAACACACTCGACCTCAGCATCGTCCCCGCCGTCCAGCGCCTCAGCCACCTGCCTATCCTGGTAGACCCCAGCCACGGCACCGGCAAGCGCAACAAGGTCGTCCCCATGGCCCGCGCGGCCGTAGCCGTTGGATGCGACGGCATCATGGTTGAAGTCCATCACCAGCCCGAGAAGGCGCTCTCCGACGGCCCTCAGTCCATCTACCCCGAGCAGTTCTCTGAAATGATGGACGAACTCGAAGGGATCGCCGCCGTGCTGCATCGCACCGTGCCCCGCAGCATCCATGTAGGCATCGAGACAGCGTGACCTCCTTCCAAACTATCCGTTTGAGCGTCGCCCTGGCCGCTGGAGTGGCGCTTTGCGCGCTCTCCGCTTGCCGCAACCATGATTTTCCCGAATATCCGGCCGATTATCGCGAATTCGCCTACGTCGCCAACGGCGGCAGCAACACCGTTTCCATTTTTGACGTAGTCCATGTCCGCCTGGACCGCGAAATTCAAGTAGGCCAGAACCCAACCGGGGTCACCGCCAACCCAAAACGCAACGAAGTCTACGTCGTCAACTCCGGCAATGGCCAGTCCAACGGCTCCATATCCATCATCGACACCGAAAAGAACGCCGTAGTCGCCACAATTCCAGTCCACAAACACCCTTATTTCGTAGATGTCGCTCCCTCCGGCGACTTGGCCTACGTGGCCAACGCCGGCTCCAACTCCGTCTCCGTCCTCGACCTAAAGACCCGCCGCGAAGTTGCCGTCGCGGGCACCGGCGAAGGCCCCGGCCTTGCCCGCATCTCACCGGACGGCAAATCTCTGCTGGTCACTAACCGGATAGGCAACAGCGTCAGCATCTTCGAAGTCCACAACTCAGGCGCACCCCGAATTCGCAAAGTCATCGAGGGCTGCCCCGGCGCCACCGACGCCATCATTCTGCCAGACTCAACCAAGGCCTTCGTCGCCTGCTCCACGGGCCATCAAATCATGGCCATAGCCCTCGCGCGTACCTCCGACTCAGCGGGCCCAGCCCAGCCAGACGCCTTGGAAGCACTTCTGGACGTCGGCAAGACCCCCGTCCATCTCGCCCTCAAGCCCGACGGCGGCGAACTTTTTGTCTCGAATTTCGATTCCGATTCCATCTCTGAAGTCATCACCAGCACCGACGACGTGAGCGGCGCATATCTAATGGGTTCGAATCCTGTTCGCGGCCTCGTCAGCGAAGACAATTCGCTTCTATACGAAAGCAACTTTCGCTCCCAGGAGATTTCCCTCTACGCCATTGAGGACGGGAAACGGATCGGCAAGCCGATCCATGTCGGCGACGGACCGGACGCGCTTGCTCTCTCCTCCGCCGGCCACCTGCTCTTCGCGGTGGACGCCCGTTCCGGCGACGTAGCCGTGATCCGCACCAGCACGCGCTCCTTGTTTACGTTGCTACCCACCGGTCGCCAGCCGAATGCCATCGCCATCAAAGCCTTCCGGCTCCCGCGATAATCCCCGTCCAAGTCACATGAAGGTGCAACTTTTCTCCCGGTTGCGGTAGTCTTCTACATAACCAGAGGAATAACCACATACTGACCTGGCAGCCGGCAGAACTTACGAATTGTTGGAATCACTTTTCCCCAGTCACAACTCCAACGCCATAGATGAAGTTAGAAGCGCGATAACTCGTTCGTAAAAACCGGGAGCCAGCCCTCCCTCGAATTTGCTACCAAGGCAGACTAGTGTTCGCACGCCTTCACGCTCCCCGCCAACCACGCAATTGAAGCATCTCAGGCGGATTTGCGGCTTTTTTTTCATGAATCATCCGAAAGGTTTGAAACTGTCAACGATTCTCGAACACTATTGAGACAATCACGCGTAGAATTCTGGTCGTTATCGAAGAGCGTTTGCTTCGGCACCCGGGAGCCGGAGTCAGCGGATTATCTCCTGATGTATGCTTCTACCTCCGCGACATGCAGGCTTGTCTCCGCGCGGATAGCTGCTGAATTAGGCCCAGGGCCAATGGTCGAAATTCAAGTCAACGATTCTGAACGGAGGATTACTCTATGGATGCTCTTTCCGCGGCGGTAGTGCGCGACTCGCCAAAATTTGCCCTCTTGACCAACCACGCGCACGTCCTCTTGGCCATTGCGCAAAAGCCTGACGTCCGGATGCGAGAAATCGCTGCGACTATCGGCATAACCGAACGTGCGGTGCAACGCATTGTCGATGACCTGACAACCGGCGGCTATATTCTGGTCACCAAAGACGGTCGCCGCAACAACTATCAGGTCCGCCTTGACCTCAAACTCGGACACCCTGTCGAGCAAACCCGCAACCTCGGCGATCTATTGCGATTCATGCTCCCGAAGTTAGACTCGGTGGCAGATTCCGGCGGTCGTGTTACCTCGCATTGAAGCTGCGAATCCACCGCGCAACACCAGGAAGACGGTTACTGGGCCACGGGCGATTCTCGGCTGTTATGCCGCATCGCGCTGAATTGCGCGCCTGCAAAGAGCAGCAACCCGGAAACATAGGCCCAGAGCAACAGTCCCACGGATACCGAAAACGGTCCGTACATCGCCCACAGGTCCAGCCTCGGCAGGACGGCGACGAAGATGTACTTGGCGCCGACCCACAGCAATCCCGTGACGATGGAAACCCGCAATACCGGGCGCGCCGGCAACTTGCGATTGGGCAGCAGCCAATAGATGGAAAAGAAAAACAGGATGCTCGCCCCCGCCGTCGACATGGCCAGCCAGGACGCGCTGATAAATCTGTAGGCAAAGTTATCCGTGTGGCCAAAAAAAATAACGGTCACAATCGTCCGCTCCCCCGCGTTGAGTAAAATGCTGGCCATCCCCAGGATCACCATCCACAACGCCAATCCCAGCGCAATCAATTGGTTCATGAGGTAGTTGCGGCTTTTTGCCACTCCCCAGGAGCGATTGAGTGCGACTTCCAATGGAAGGAAGATCCCTGTACAGGAAACCAGAATCATCACCAGCGAAACGACGCGCACACCACCGTGCGAAGCTGCCACTCTCGTCAGATTTCGGATCACCATATCCTGGCCCGAAGGCAGCAGGTACTTAACAAAGTCGCCGATGACTTCCACCATTTGCTGCGAATGCAGGACGCCCTCGGCAATCGTATACAGCATCACGATAAACGGAATAAACGACAGGATCGCGTTTGCCGCCACGCTGAAAGCGAAGGTGTGCACCTCGCTATCCAGCAGATACTGCACCAGCACCTTGCCGTCCCGCCGCCACTCGAAACCATAGATCGGCAGCGGCCCCGCATCGACCGCCCTTGCCGGGGCGACCACCGTCGAGACCTGCGCTGCTACTTCTTCTTGGAGGGGCTCGGAAGCAGCCTGAGTCTCGGATGTTGGGATGGATGCCATACGGATCTAGTTCCTCGATGCTAACAGAGGAGACTTCGCGAACCCCATAAAGACTGGGAAATCGGCATGCCCTGGGTTGCGCGGCCCGTTCGCGAAGATTTTTTCTTGCATTTTTCTCAGAATCCTGCCATAACCAATGGACGGTATCCATTGCAAGCGGCGTTGCGGGATTTCAAAATGGGTTTGCAACCCGGCGGATTTCCCGTTTGAGACGCATAAACAATTCAGATTTCTCTCCAAGGTATAACTCGCAATGTTTCGGAAATCACTCCAGAGCCAGCAATAACCCAAGTGTGTCTGAAACGCGCAATCCCGCATCGGTTCCGTGGCTTCATCGCAGTCGGCTTTCATTCTTTCTTATCCGCAACTGACACTTACCCGCAACGCATGAGGAGAATAGCAGTGAAGGAAAAAGGCGTAGTCAAGTGGTTCAACGGAGCTAAAGGTTACGGATTCATTCAGCGGTCTACGGGCGAAGACGTCTTTGTACATTTCTCGGCCATTCAATCCGATGGCTATCGCTCCCTCAATGAAGGCGAGGCTGTGGAGTTTGAGTTACAGCAAGGACCGAAAGGATTGAACGCCATCGAAGTTACGAGGCCGGCATAAGCCGAGCTGTACAGCCATCCTTCGCGTCAGAAGATGCCTTCTACCTAACGGCTCCAGGCGGTTTGTCCGCAGTAATGCGGCGAATCGCCCAGTGAGCTGCCTTGCGCCAGGCCTCCCAATTCGTAATCCGTACTTCATCGGTCCCGGCAAAACCCTCCGCTGCCTCTTCCACCGCCCATCGTTCCAACAGGGGCAGAAAGCGCGCCAAGCCGCTGTTCCCCATGGCAATAGCCACGTTCCTCCGCAGCCCCAGAAAGCCTGCCCGCCGGATCGGCGATCCATTGCAAAGCCGCTCGAAATCCACCTCTTGCAACCCGGCCAGCCACTCCAGATCGGGATTGATCAACTCGGCCCTCGGCGTCAGATCGGGATTCCCCAATCCCAGCGGCGCCTTCCGGTTCCACGGACAAACATCCTGGCAAATATCGCAGCCAAAGACCTGACGTCCGATCCCCGGCATCAGATCCTCGGCAATCTCCCCGCGATGCTCAATCGTCAGGTAAGAGATGCACCGCGTGGCATCCATCTGGTAGGGCTCAACCAGCGCCTGCGTGGGACACGCATCCAGGCAGCGCCGGCAGCTTCCGCAACGATCAGGAACCGCCAACGGCGCCTGCTCCGGAGCCAGTTCCAGTGAAGTCACCAGCACCGCCAGAAAATTCCAGCTCCCCAACTTCGGATGGATCAGGCAGGTATTCTTCCCCGTCCATCCCAACCCAGCCGCGCGGGCAATCGACCGCTCCACCACCGGCCCTGTATCCACATAGGCCCGGCTCTCAAACTCTCCAAACGCCTCACGCATCCCGGCCTCAAGCGCCCGCAGGCCCTTCAGCAGCACCTTATGGTAGTCGCTGGGCAGCACCCTGCCCTTGTCGTCTTTGCGCCCCGACCACGCATAGCGGGCAATCCACCCCGCACCCTCCGCCGCCGGAGCCGTCGAAAGCGGAGCATCCGCATGGTAACTGGCCAGGCAAACCACCACCGACCGCGCCCAGGGAAACGGAACGTCTACACGGCTCCGCACCAGTTCCCCCGCCTCGTTCCGCCGCGCCAGGTAATTCATGCTTCCAGCGCGCCCTTTCTCCACAAACTCCGCAAACCGCGCCGCATCTTGCGCCGCGTCCATGTGCGGCAGAGCCACCATCCCCGCCTCCGTGAATCCCGCCTTCCGCGCCAAAATCCGCACCCCTTCCTGCGTGGGAGCCACAAAGGTAACGGGACAAATGGAACTGGCAGGGGGCATATAAACGTATCCATTCTCGAGATTGGGAATCAAATAGGGTAGAGATGGCGAAGATTCCATGATCGCCGTCCAATGCCGCTACCCATTTGAACCCCTTTTAGGAGGACAAGTATGACTGTATCGCCTTTTTTGAACGTTGCTCCGATTGCATCACAGGAATCGACTCGCGCTTCACAATCCCCCATCGCCGAATTCGCGGTCAACTGCGAACTGGTGCGCGGCGCCGAGGACCGGATCCTCGACGAACTGACTCCACGCGTCAAGCAGGGGTCTGTCGCCCTCGACCTCTCGAACGTGGAGCGAATTGACGCAGCCGGTATCGCCGTCCTGATTACGCTTTACTGCACCGCGATCGAGGCGGGTACTGAGTTTTACATCGTCAGCCCGTCGGCTCACGTCCTGGACTTGCTGCGTCTCGTGGGACTGGAATCCATTCTGGTTCCCGTCCGCAACCGGACTGAAGCGCGGGAATCGAAGCCGGATCACTCGAAATTCGAGCGTTCCGCAGCTTAATTCCGGCGTATTGCTCGCAGAACCTCTCAGTTTTGCGAGTAATACCCCTCGCGCGTGATCACGGTCAGCTTGTCGTCCTTGGCCTTCAGCAGGATTTTATGAAAGCCATCGGCGTCGTCGTTCGCGTCCGCAGCCTTGTCCGGCGTGTAGCTCAGCAGATACTGACCGTGCAGCTCCGCGCCGATCTGGGTGTAGACCTCATCAAAGCCGTCCTTCTTTTTCGCCTCGAAGAATACCCCCCCCGTTCGCGCCGCGATTTGCTCCAGGATCTTCTTCCCATCCACCTTGGGCTCATTTGAGGGGCCCGGTCGCGGGCCTCCGCCGCCCGGATAGCCTCCGCCGCCACCGGGATAACCGCCGCCACCCATGCCGCCGCGTTGCCTGCCCATCGGGTTCCCGCCGCCGCTATGCTCTTCTTCGCCTTTGAAATAAACCGTGTACACGGACAAATTCGCCTTTTCCGCCGCGTCAATTGCGTCGTTCAGCGACTCTTTGCTGCCGCGGTCCACGCCGTCAGAAAGCAGAATCACCGCCTTGCGCCCCGGCTCCTTGAGCATCAGCTCGTTGGCAGCCAGGTAGATCGAGTCATATATCTGCGTCCCGCCGCCCCGCCGCCGGCCGCCACCGTTGCTTCCACCTTTGCCGTCGCCGTTGTCCCCACCACCGCCCTGATCGTTCGAGTAGTTCGAACTGCTCATATCGTCCAGCTCATGGTGCAGCTTGCTCTTCGAGGCGGTAAAGTCCTGCAGCAGTTCCACTTCGCGGTCAAAGTGCAGCAGAAACGCCTTGTCCGCCGGCTGCGAAAGCATCTGATCGATAAACTTGCCGGTCGCCGCCTTCTCACTCGCCAGAGCAGCCGACTGGCTGCGGCTCGTATCCACCATCAGCCCCAGGCGAAACGGCAGATTGCTCTCATGCGAAAAGCTCTTGATCGTCTCGGGACGTCCATCCTGCTGCAAAATAAAGTCGTTGATGGTCAGGTT
>Ga0182030_10015601_pt1 | contig 14880 bp, 19 predicted proteins | sample 812S3MmetaG_FD_121299 | JGI IMG/M metagenome (GOLD analysis project Ga0182030, IMG submission 121299) | Permafrost microbial communities from Stordalen Mire, Sweden - 812S3M metaG (Illumina Assembly) | ecosystem: Environmental > Terrestrial > Soil > Wetlands > Permafrost | place: Sweden... | reverse complement strand
TCGGGTCAAGGCATCCGGCCCGATTTTGCGGCCGTCGCCGGCTACGATACGCTCGCGGCGATCTACAAAGTCGCCGAATTGCAAGGCGGTAAGATCGATCCCGATCGCACGATGCAACTGTTGCGCGGGCTGAAACTGGAAAGTCCGCGCGGACCGATCATGATCGATCCCCAAACGCGCGACATCGATCAGAACATCTACATGCGCCGTACCGAGCGCAAAGACGGGCGCATGGTCAACACCGAGTTCCAAACCTACAAGATGGTCAAAGACCCATTGGAGAATTACTAGTGGACCTGCGCAATCTCGGCACCTCGGGGTTGCGCGTCTCGGCCGTCGGTCTCGGCTGCAACAATCTCGGCGGCCGGCTCGATCCGTCGTCGTCGCGGAACGTCGTGCAAGCAGCGCTCGCGAACGGCATCACGCTCTTCGACACGGCCGATCGCTACCCGCTCGACGCGTCCGGCAAGTCTGAAGAACTGCTCGGCGACGCGCTCGGCCGGCGGCGCGCCGACGTCGTCGTCGCGACGAAGTTCGGTTTGCCGATGGACGCTGCGGGACTGCTGAGCGGAGCCTCGCGCCGCTACATCATGGCGGCCGTCAATGCGAGTCTGCGCCGGCTGAAGACGGATTGGATCGATCTCTATCTCGTGCACACGCCCGATCCGCTCACGCCGATCGAAGAGACGATCTGCGCGCTCGACGACCTGATCGCGCAAGGAAAAATCCGCTACGCCGCCGTTTCGAACTTCGCCGCGTGGCAAGTGACCGAAGCCGTGTGGACGGCGAAGAGCCTCAATCGCACGACAGTCATCGCGTGCCAGGACGAATACAGTTTGCTCGCGCGCGACATCGAGCGCGAACTCGTGCCGGCGATGCTCGCGCACGGGCTCGGCTTCCTCCCGTATTTTCCGCTGGCGAGCGGCTTGCTCAGCGGCAAGTATCGTGGCGGCGCGCGGCCTGCCGGCTCGCGCCTGACGACGAACAAAGCGCTGATGGGCGTGTTTCTCAACGACACGAACATCGCGACGGCCGAAGCGCTCGGGGATTTCGCGGAAGCGCGCGGACACACGTTACTCGAGCTCGCGTTTTCCTGGCTGCTATCGCGCCCGACGGTCGCCAGCGTGATCGCCGGTGCAAGCAATGCGGAACAGATCAAGCAAAATGTCAACGCCGTAACGTGGACGCTATCCGCCGAAGACCTCGCCGAGATCGACGCGATCGCGCCGGGACCAAAAAAGCCCGGACACTAGCTGCTAGGGGCGTGATCGCGGCTGCCCCTCGACAAGCTCGGGGTGACAAGCCACGTCATCGCGACCAAACTTCATTATGTCATCCCGAGCGTAGTCGAGGGACAGCCACGATTCCTGATGGCTGCGCGATCGTGCGCAGTGATGCCGCGTCGTCGAAGGCCCAGGCGAATCGTTCGGCGCTGTCGATGAGTCGCGGGCCCGGGCGGTTGACGTAGGCGTTGCCGTCCATCACGTAGGCGTGACCGCTCGTCTTTGCGCGTAGCGCATTCCACGTCGCATTGCTTGCGAGTTCGGCGACCGCCGTTTGGGCGTGCGCGAGATCGAAGCCGCACGGCACGACGATGATCACATCCGGATCCGCGTCAGCGATTGCGCCCCATTCCAGCGTTTGCGAGTTCGCGCCCGGGTTTGCGAGCAGCGGGATGCCGCCGGCGAGTTCGACCAAGCCCGGCGTCCAATGGCCGCCACTCATCGGCGGGCCGGTCCATTCGAGGATCAGCACTCGAGGCTTCACGTCGCGCGGCGTGTTATGCAAAACCGCTTCGCGCAAACGCAATCCCGCCACAACTTCCGCGGCGCCGCGTTCGCGGCCCGTGAGTTCGCCGAGGACCACGATCGTTGCATAGACGTCTTCGAGTGAGGACGGTTCGAGCGAGATGACGCGCGGATCGCCGCGCAACCGCTTCGCCGCGCGCTCGACGATCTCGTAGGACACGGCGCAAACCGCGCATAGTTCTTGCGTGACGATCAGATCGGGGTCGAGTCGCGCGAGATGATCCGCATCGAGCGCGTACAAACTCGAACCCGAATGCACGCTCGCGCGCACGTGACGATCGATCGCGCCGGACGTCGCCGCGTCGCCCGGCAGCAGTGACGTGGTCAGCGCGATGCGCGTGCGAGCGACGGGCGGGAAGTCGCACTCGTGGGTGACGCCTACGACGCGGTCACCCGCGCCGATCGCGAAGAGAATCTCCGTTGCGCTCGGCAGCAGGCTGACGATGCGCCGCGCGCTCACGCCTTAGCGATTATTTCCGAAGAGATTGCCGAGAACCGAGCCCGCGATGCCGCTGGCAATATTGCCCTGGTTTACCGGTTGCTGCGCTTCGCGGCCGCCCAGATAGGGCGAGATCGCGTGCGCGAGGTTGGGAAGCGTGAGCGATTGCAGCCAGACTTTTCCGGGCCCGGTCAGGCGCGCGACGAAGATGCCGTCGCCGCCGAAGAACATGTTGCTGATGCCCGGTAAGAGCGTGACGTCGAAGTTGATCGACTCGCTGAACATGCCGACGTGACCCGGATGCGCCTGGATCGTTTCGCCCGCCGCGAGGTCATAGGTGATGACTTCGCCGCCGAGCTCGACCCACGCCGTGCAGGTGCCGCTCAGCTTCTGCATGATGAAGCCGTCGCCACCGAAAACGCCCGCGCCGAGCGAGCGCTGGAAGCCCATGGCTAGCTCGACACCTTCGGTCGCGCACAAGAAACCGTGGCGATGGATCATGTAGCTCTGGCCCGGCGTCACGGCCACTTCCATGATCCGGCCGGGCACTTTGGCCGCGAAGGCCACGAGTCCGGGGCCGGTCGGGGCGGTGAACTCGGTCATGAACAGGCCGCCGCCGGAGAGCGCCCGCCCGAGCACGCCGAAAATGCCCTTCGCGCCGGCGGTCATCGCCGTGGTGTTCATGGTGACCGTTTGGGTCATCCACGAGAACTCGCCGGGTTCGGCGACGATCTTGTCGCCGGCCTCGAGTCCGATCTCCAAGACCGGTAGCGTTTCGCCCGTAATCTTCGTCTTCATCATCGTACCTCACGGCTGTCTTGACATGCGGAGCGGCCGCGCTCCTGCGTGACCTTGGCCTCTTTTAGGCGCGCTGACTAGACATGATGGCGAACGAAGAACGGGGCCAAAAGCGGGCGCACGAACCACGGCATGAGGCCGCGGATCGCATCGTCGACCGCCGGGTCGGGTTGCGTGACGAGCGAGACCAGCGCCGAGCGGTGCAAGTCATTTTGCAAGTCGCGCGGCAACGGAAAGAACAGCACGACGTAGAGTACGAGAAACGCGCCGAAGAGCGCCTTGCATGCTCCGAGTAACGCACCGGCGATGCCGTTGGCAATGCCGAGTACCGGCAGCTTTGCGACCCGGCCCAGCAGCCACGCGATCAGCATGACGATCGCGTAGGCGATGATCGCGAAGATCAACAGGCCGACGGCATGCGCGGAGCCGTGCGTCAGGCCGGTAAACCTTGTGACGGTCTCGTCGAACGATCCGTTGTACCGGAACGCTGCGATGATCGCGACGAAGACCGCGACCGCCCCGGCGAGTTCGGAGACGAAGCCCTTTTGGAAGCCTCGCACCGCGAAGAAAATCGTGATGCCGCCGATGATGAGATCGGGCCAGGCCAGGGTCACCCGCGCAGGGTCGCTCCGAAACGTTGACGCAAGTCGCCGACGATCGCGGAGATCGTTTCATCGGCAATAGCGTCGGTCAGGGTCGCGTCTTCGCGTTGTAACGTCACGCGTACCGCGAGCGATTTCTTCGCCACGTCGATCTGCGCGCCGCGATACTCATCGAAGATCTCCGCATTGCGCACGCCGGCGTGCGCGCGTACCGCGCGCAGCACATCGGCTGCCGCAACGTCGCCGTCGAGCACGATCGCGAGGTCGCGTTCGACGGGTGGAAAGCGTGACGGCGCGACGAACGGCGCGATCGTGCGCTGCGGGAGCGCCTCGATATCGAGGCCGGCAGCGACGACATCATCGTCGATATCGTAGGCGCGCAGCAAGCGTGGATCGACGACGCCGACCATCGCAACGAGCACTCCGTCGATGGAGAGCTGCGCGGTTTTTCCGGGATGCATCCACGGTGCCGTCGCGCGGGCGACGTCGGCGGTTTTTCCGGTCAGCGCACGCACGGCAGCGAGGACGTCCGAGAGCAGCGCGGCGTACGGCGTGCTGCGCCACACCGGTTCATCGATGCGGGCGGTTGCCGCAACGAGCAAGGCGGTGTTGCGTTCCGTCGGATGCGGCTCCGCGTCGGCGAAGATGTGCCCGATCTCGAACGTGCGATACGGGCGCAGGCGGTCGCGGGCGACCATCGCGAGGTGCGCGTGCAGCATCGCATAGCGCAAATAGCGCTGGTCGTCGGAGAGCGGGTTGATGATTTCGGCAACGGCCGGAATCGTGAAACCGAGCGCGCGATCCCGTTCGGCGATGACGGCTGGTTGGAGCGCCAGCGTCATGCACTCGCGGTAGCCGAGCCCGGCGAGGGTAGCCGCAAGCGCATTATCGCGATCGAAGACGTCGCTCTTCAGCGGCTGCACGCCGACCGACGGCATCACGCCCTCGAGCCGGTCGTAACCGACGACACGCGCGATCTCTTCGACGATATCGGCCGGGATCGCGATGTCGCTGCGCCAGGCCGGCGCCGTCACGGAAAATGTCAGGCCGCGATCTTCGACGGTAAAGCCGAGCGATTGCAGCGCGCGCTCGACTGCCGTATCCTCGAGGGCAAATCCGAGCAGCCGTTCGACATCGCTTTTCGGTAGTGCGACCGGTGCGGGCGCGGTGAGTTGCGCGCCGTAAGGCTTGGGCGCGCGCACGGTGCCGCCCTCGGCCGCCAGCAGCACCGCGGCGCGGGCCGCACCGAGATCGGTTAGCGCGGGCGGGAGGTTCTTCTCGTTGCGGGTTGAGGCTTCGCTGCGCAGACCGAGCTTCACGCTCATGCGGCGCACGCGCGGACCGGTGAAGTTCGCGCTTTCGATCACGATCTCGCGCGTCGTCGCGCTCACTTCGCTGACCTGGCCGCCCATCAGGCCCGCCAGGCCCGTGGCCTGCGTTTCATCGGCGATCAGCAGTGCGGTCGCGTCGAGCGTGCGGTCGACGCCGTCGAGCGTGGTGAGGTGTTCGCCCGGTTTGGCGTCGCGCACGATGATGTGCGCGTTCTGGATTTTCGCGTAGTCGAAGAAGTGCAGCGGCTGTCCGGTTTCGAGCATCACGAAGTTCGAGATGTCGACGAGGTTGTTGATCGGGCGCTGACCGGCGAGCGCGAGCCGCACGCGGATCCAGGCCGGAGCCGGCCGCACTTCGAGTCCGCTGACGCGCTGCGCGACGTAACGGCGGCCGTCGACGCTCTCGAGCGTAATGCGCACGTCGTCCGTTTCACCCGATGTCGCGACGGTCATTGCCGGTTCGCGCAACGGAACCTCAAACGACGCGGCAAGCTCGCGGGCGAGCCCGAGCATCGACATCGCATCGACGCGGTTCGGCGTCACGTCGACGTCGAGCACCGGATCGGATAGACCGAGTAACTCGACCGCGTTCGCACCCAGCGGCAGATCGTGGTCGATCTGCATGATGCCGTCTTCGAACCAGTCCGCTTCGAGCGCGAGCTCGCCGGCCGAGCACAGCATCCCCTCGGAGGCGACGCCGCGCATCTTGCGCGGTTCGATCGTTAGTTCGGGCAGCTTCGCGCCGATCGTCGCAACCGGAATGACTTGGCCTTCGGCCACGTTCGTCGCGGCGGTGGCAATCGTCAGCGTGCGATTCGCGCCGATGTCGACCGTGCATACCACGAGCCGATCGGCATTGGGATGCTTCTCGATCTGCGTGATGCGGCCGACGACAACCCCGGTGATCGTGGGGCGCGTTTCAACCGCATCGACCGGAAACCCAAGCGTTGCGAGCCGTGACACGATCTCGTTCGCGTCGTGCGGCAACTGCACGTAATCGCGCAGCCACGAAATTGGAACGCGCACTACTTCACTGTCACGAAGAGCTTGCCCGATATGCGGCGGTCACGCCGTTTGCTCTAAGAACGAGGGTGTGTTTTCGACGAAGTCGCGGATGTCGTTCATTTCGTAGCGCACCATCGCAAAGCGCTCGAGTCCGCAGCCGAAGGCCCAGCCGGCAACGGTCTCGGGATCGTAGCCGACTTCGCGCAACACGTTCGGATGCACCATGCCCGAACCGCCGACCTCGATCCAGCCCGAGCCGCCGCACGTGCGGCACGTCGCGTCACTGCGCCGGCCGGTCCCGGCGCAGCCCGGACAGGTCGTGTCGATCTCGGCACTCGGTTCGGTGAACGGAAAGAACGACGGGCGGAAACGCATTTCTTGTTTGGGTCCGAAGAGTTCGCGCATCATTCCGGTCAACACGCCCTTGAGATGGCCGAAGTGAATGTCGGGCCCGACCATCAAACCTTCGACTTGGTGGAATTGGTAGAGATGACGGGCATCGACTGCATCGCGGCGATATGCTTTGCCCGGCACGATGATCGCGATCGGCGGCCCGGATTCACGCATTGCGCGCACCTGCATCGGCGAGGTGTGCGTGCGCAGCACGAGATCGGGCCGCAGATAGAACGAGTCGAGCCCTTCGCGCGCGGGATGATCGGGCGGGATGTTCAGCGCGTCGAAGTTGTTGGCGTCGGTTTCAATTTCCGGACCTTGCAGCACGGCGAAACCGAGTCGCGTGAAATAGCCGCCGATGTCTTGCATCACGCGCCGGATCGGGTGGATGGATCCGATGCGTGCCGGCGGCCCGGGCAGCGTGACGTCGATCGTCTCGGAGAGCCGGCTCTCGAGCTGCGCGTTGCCGAGGCGATGCACGGTGATCGCAAGCGCCGATTCCATGCGCTCGACCGCGGCGTTGATCACTTTGCCGGCGTTGGGGCGTTCATCCGGCGGCAACGCGCCGATGCCGCGCCGGATCGTCGTCACCTCGCCGCTGCGGCCGAGAAAACGAACGCGCAGCTCCTCGAGCGCGCGTTCGTCGGCGACGCCGGCCAGCTCGGCGGTAAGCCGGTCTTCGAGCGCCGAGAGATTCGTAACGAGGTCAGTCATTCCGAACGCCGATGTTGGACAAAGCAAAACGCCTGGTCCTTCGACCAGGCGTTCTTACGCGGGATCATGAGGTTTCTCGTGTGGTGGCTCCCCGTGGTTACCCCGCGCTGGGGGCCGCCGTCGGATTCAGCCGGCGATAGACCAAGTATGCATTGACCGATCCGGTCGTGGCGAACAATTTCCAGAACAGCTCCGAAGTGCGCATCGGTCGACGATTCCTCTCTCGGTCGAGTGGGGTGTTCGCGAAATCTAGGCGGAGTATACCCCCTGTGGATAACCGCCGCCAAGTCTTGACAAGCGCTTATTTTCGGCCCTTTTTCGGCGGCCGGTTGCTTTAACGGCGCAGAGACAGGGTGTAGAGCAGGATGCTCCCGGCGACGGCGGCGTTCAGACTCTCGGTCGCGCTCGCTTGCTCGATGCGCACGGCCCGGTCCCAGCTGGCCAGAAAGCCGGCCACGCCGTGGCGCTCGTGGCCGACGGCGAAGATGCCGTTCGCGGGCAACGTTGCGGTCGCCAAGGGCTCCCCGTCGAGGGTTGTGGCTACAATGGGCCGTCCGGCCGCCGCCGCCGCCTCCACGAGCTCCTCGACAGCCACGGCGGCGACCGGAAGGCGGAAGAGCGACCCCATCGCGGCGCGGATGACCTTGGGGGCGAACGGATCGACGCCGCCGCGAGCGAAGAGCACGCCGGCCGCGCCGAACGCCTCGGCCGAGCGCAGCAGGGTCCCGGCGTTGCCGGGGTCGTTGATTCCCGCGAGGAGCAGCACGGCTCCCGGACGCTCTAGGATCGTCGCCACGTCGCTCGCCGGCTGCACGGCTACCGCAATGAGGCCCGGCGGCGTCTCGACGTCGGAGAGGCGCGCTAGGGCGCGTTCCGGCAGCACGAAGACCGGCGTCCCGCCCCCTTCGAGCGCCGCGATCAGGCCGGCGTGGGCGGCTAGGGCGGCTTCTGTGCCATAGAGCTCCTCGATCGCCAGGCCGCTGCTCGCGGCTTCGGCCAAGAGCGTTGGTCCCTCGAAGACGAATCGGCCGCGTTCGCGCCGCACCCGCGGGGTGCGCAGGTCGCGGACTCGCTCGATGCGCGGGTTATGCGGGCTGAGGATGGTTGGCACCGCGCGACCTTCACGGCGGACTCGTCACCGCCTTGCCGAAGCGAAGCGGCCGGATGAAACGGGCAAAAATTCTGGAGATGGCGGTGCTGGCGGTCATTGCCGTCCTCGTCGCCGTCGGCGGCCACAATCTGCTCGTGGTGCTCGCGCAGCACAAACCGTGGGGCTGGCTGATCGCGGCCGGCGGTGTCTATCTCGCCGTCAGCGGCGTGAAGGCCGTCTACGATCCCGCCAGCCCCGAGGCGCGCGCCAACGTGACCAAAGCCGGCGCCTACCTCGTCGCCGCGGTCCTGGCGCTGTGGGCCGTCCTGCTGCCGGCGCGCTGGGTATACGGCTCGTGTATCGTCGCGGCTGAAATCGCGCTCGTCTTCGATCTTATTACGCTCGCGGCGCCTCGGCGCGCCGCCGGAGGAAATTGATGCGGATCTTCGTTACCGGCGGAAGCGGCTATATCGGCCGCTCGGTTGTCGCCGAACTGCGCCGGCGCGGCCATCACGTGGCTGCCCTCGTGCGTAGCGATGCGGCCGCCGCGACGGTACGCAAACTGGGCGCCGAAGCGGTGCACGGTTCGCTCGCGGCGCTCGACGTGATCGAACTCGCCGCGCGCGAACACGACGCAACCGTGATGATCGCCGGCATGACGTCGCCCGAGAGCGTGGCGCTCGAGTCGGGCATGATCGACGTGCTCGCGCGCGTCGCGCCGAACGATCATGCCGTCGTGTATACGAGCGGTGCGTGGGTGTACGGCGACCGCGGCGATGCGGTCGTCGATGAAGACGCGCCGCTCAAGCCGATCGGAATCGTCGCGTGGCGGCCGGCGCATGAAGAACGCGTGCTCGCGCTCGGCGCGCGCGGCGTCCGCGCGGTCGTCATCCGGCCGACGGTCGTCTACGGCGACGGCGGGGGCCTCATCGGCTGGCTCATCGCCGGCGCGAAACCGGGCCCGGTACGCGTCGTCGGTGACGGCAACAATCGCTGGGCGACCGTGCGCGTCGATGCGCTTGCCGAACTCTACGCCGCGGCCGTCGAACAATCGGCGGCGCACGGCATCTATAACGCCGTGAACGGCGCGGCGGTGCCGTATATCGAGATCGCGCGCGCGGCCTCGCGCGCCGGCGGCGGCGACGGTTCGATCGAACACCTCACGTTCGAGAACGCGCGCGCGGCGATGGGTCCGTTGGCCGAGGCATTCGCGATGGACCTGCAAGTCAGCAGCGAAAAAGCGCGCCGCGAATTGGGCTGGAACCCGCACCGGCCGACGGTGCTGGAAGAACTCGCCAACACGGTCGTGCCGTAGGCGATGAAGGTCATCGAGTCCAGGCGCATCTACGAAGGCCGCGTCATCAACCTGCGCGTCGATACGGTGGAAGCGCGCGGTGCTTTGCACAAGATGGAGATCGTCGAGCATAGCGGCGCGGTCGTCGTGATCGCGCAGCCGGCGCCGGACGAGATCGTGCTCGTGCGGCAACACCGGCACGCGATCGGCGAAGATACCTGGGAAGTCTGTGCCGGCGGCATCGACCCCGGCGAGACGCCCGAACAAGCGGCAATTCGCGAACTGCGTGAAGAAACGGGGTATCGTGCGCGGACGATTCACCGGCTGTGGTCTGCCTACTCCGCACCGGGATTTTGCAACGAGCTGCTGCATTTCTTTCACACCGATAGCTACGACATCGGCGAACCCGAACCGGACGCGGAAGAAGAGATCGAAGTCGCGACCTTTTCGCTCAACCGCGTGCGTGAGATGATCGAACGCGACGAACTACGCGATGCGAAGACGCAGATCGCGGTCCTGTGGGCGCTACGCCAACACTAGCACTCGATAAACTCTCCGCGTTTTTGCAGGCCCGCGACGACGCCGAACCTGACGTCGCGCCGGCGATGCGCTCGCAGATCTTCGCCGGGGTTGCCGGAGCGGGTGCGGTGATCTTACTGCACGGACTCACCGCCAGTCCGCCGGCCTGGCGCGCCGTCGCCGAGGAACTCGCCGCGCGCGGCCGGACGGTTATCGTGCCGCGCTTGCTCTTACACGGTCACGCCGATCGCATGACGACGGCGCTGCGCGGCATTCGCGTGCGGCCGTTGGTGGACGACGTTGCGGCGATCGTGCGCGCGGTGGCCGAGCTCGGCGAAGATATGACGATCGCCGGACACTCGTTGGGTGCGACGCTCGCGCTCGATGCGGCGTCCTATGGGCCGGCGGCGACGCGCGTCGTTGCGGTCGCTCCGTTCTTGGGGATCGCCGGCGTGCCGCACGAACTGCATCCGCCGTTGTTGTGGGCGATGGCGCTGGTGCCCAACATCTTTTTGTGGTGGGACCCCGTCTTGCGCGAACGGCTCGAACCGCTGCATGGATACCCGCGCTATCCGCTGGTCGCACTGCGCGCGGGTCTGGCGATCGCCGACCGGGCGCGCGACGACGCACACCGCGCGCCGCGGGTGCGGGCGATCGACATCGTGATCAACGATGGTGAAACGTCGGTGAACAACCGCACCGCGCAGCGGCTGGCCGACGATTGGCGTAAGGCCGGCGCTTCGATTGCCGTGCACCGCTTGAGCGGTCTGGGCTGGTCGCACGACATCATCGAACCGGTGAAGCCGCCCGCGCAGCGCGCACTTGCGACGCTCCTCGACATCATCGACGGCGATCACATGCCGGCCGACCGGAAGTACCAGATCGGGCAAACGTGATGCGCCAGGGCCGGCCTCCCGCCGCGTCGCACGGTTACGTTCATGGAACAGATTCCGTTCGTCCGGAACGCCTGGTACGCGGCCGCATGGAGCGAGGAGATCGGTCGCGATCTCGTCGAGCGCTGGATTTGCGGCGTCCCGATCGTGTTCTATCGCCGGGAAGACGGCACGGCCGTCGCGCTCGAAGGCACCTGTCCGCACCGGCAATACCCGCTCGCGCTCGGGCGCCTCAAAGGCGATCACATCGAGTGCGGTTATCACGGCATCACGTTCGGTTGCGACGGCGCGTGCGCGCGCGTTCCGGGCGAGCAGCGCGCGCCGGCTGCGATGCGCGTGCGCGCGTTTCCGCTGCACGAGCGCGGTGGGTTGATCTGGCTCTACGCTGGTGACCCGGGCGGGGCCGATCCCGCCAAGATTACCGAACAATGGCTCGGAACGCCGGCCTGGACGGCCGTTCACGGCACGAAGATCCTCGAGGGTCGCGCGCAGTTGCTGATCGAGAACTTGATGGATCTCTCGCATGAAGCGTTCTTGCACCCGGAGACGATCGGCAACAGTTCCGTCGCGGAAACGCCGATCGTCACCGAGGTCTTGCCCGACTGCGTGCGCGCGACGCGGTTGATGAAGAACATCCAACCGCCGGCGTTGTTCGCGAAATTCGGCGTGAGCGCGCGCATCGACCGCACGCAGATCGCCGAGTTCCACCCGCCCTACATGGTGCTCACGCGCGCGACGGCGGCGTCGACCGAACCGGGTTACCCGACGTTGAACTTCGTCGTGATCCACTGCGTCACGCCCGAGACCGCGACGCGCACGCGCTATAACTGGGCCGTCGCGCGCGACTACGCGCTCGACGATCCGGCGGTCAGCGAAGCCTGGCAGACCGGGTCGAGCTGGATCTTCGATCAGGACGTTGCCGCACTCAACGCGCAGGAAGCGCGCTTGCAGCGGCTGCCGGCCGACCATATCGAACTGAGCATTCCTGGTGATGCGGCGGCGCTCGCTGCCCGCAAGCTGGTGAAGCAATTGGCCGCGCTCGAACGGCGCGCGCCGGTTGCGGCGGGCTAACGCATCAACGCACGATTGACGCGCGCGACCGCGCTAACGATGCTGGGGGCGGCCGCCGTCACGCCGCACCTCGCCGCGGCGCAAACCGCCCAAGCAGGGCCGATTCGCATCGGCGCGCCGGCCTCCGATACGTTCGCGATCGCATTCTTCGCCGCCGACGGTGGATTTTATCAGCGCGCGGGACTCGACGTCACCGTAACCGTTTTCCCGGGCAGCGGCCCGGTGACGGCGGCCGTTGCGAGCGGCGCCCTCGACGTCGGACTGACCGACCTCGTGCAACTCGGCAACGCGTTCAATCGCGGCGTGCCGATCGGCGCGATCGCCGGCGGCGGCCTCTACACGCCCGCGGATAGTACGACCGAGCTGTGCGTCGGTAAGAACTCGGCGATTCGTACGGCCAAAGACTTCGAAGGACAGACGCTCGGCGTCATCACGCTGGCATCGATCAGCGCGGTCGCGCTGCGCGCGTGGCTCACGCAGCACGGCGCCGATGCGCAAAAAGTGAAACTCGTGGAGATGCCGTTTGCGGAGATGGCCCCGGCCATTGCGCGCGGCGCGGTTGCGGGTGCCTATCTTGCCGAGCCCGTCATGTCGCAGGTGTTACCGGAGTTGCGCATCATCGCGAGTCCGTACGACGCGATCGCGGGCCACTTTCTGGTCAGCTTGTGGTTTAGCAATCGCGATTGGATCGCGAACAATCGCGAGGTGGCGCGCCGGCTCGTGCGCGCTATCGGAGACGCTGCGCGTTGGGCCAACACGCATCGCGATTTGACCTTACCGATGCTGGTAAAATACGCGAAACTCGATCCCGACAAGACGGGCGGGATGCGCCGGGCCCGTTACGATACGAGCCTCGACCCGCGCTTGCTCCAACCGGTGCTCGATATCGCGGCCGCTTACCATGCGATCGAGAAGCCGGTACCGGCAGAATCGGTCATCGCGCGGATCTAACTCCCCCGACACTTCTCTTTGCGCGGGATACCGGAAAAGAGTATGACTGAGGTCTCATGTCGAGCAATCGCGTCGCTCAACTCGCTGCCGTGGTGCTCGTGCTGGCGTGCATAGCCGCCGTGCTCTTGCGCGTCTTCTTGCCGACCGGCGCACGGGCAACGGATTTCACGTTGACGGATCAAGACGGGCACCCCTACACGCTCTCGGCGCAGCGAGGTCATCCGATCGCCCTATTTTTCGGCTACGCGCATTGTCCGGACGTGTGTCCGACCACGCTTTCCGCGCTCGCGCGGGCGAAACGCACGCTTGGGCCGGCGGGCGCTGCGTTCGACGTCGTGCTGGTTACGGTCGATCCGGCGCGTGACGATCCGGCGACGCTCAAACGCTACGTGCACCTGTTCGACCCGGCGTTCGCGGGCCTGACCGGCACCGAGGCGCAACTCGATCCGGTGTATGCGGCCTACCACGTCTACCATCAAGTCGATTCCGGCAAGGGCAGTGCGAACGGCTACATCGTCGCACACAGTTCGGCCATTCAATTCATCTCGCCCGATGGGCGTCTGCGCGGAACCGGTGACTGGAGCGACTCGCCCGACGAGCTCGCCGTGCTGATGAAACAGGCGCAATCGTGAACGCGCTCGCAGTTGCGGCGATCGTGCTGTCCAATGCGTGGTCGCGGCCGGCGATCGGTACCGGCGTCGTGTACCTGACCGTGGCCAATCACGGCGCGAGCGCCGATCGTCTCGACGGCGCGCGCACGCCGGTCGCCCGCACGGTGGAGTTGCACGAGTCGATGGCGAGCGACGCGACCATGAACGGCATGAAAATGACCGGGGTGATGTCGATGGAGCGCGTAACCGCCGTGACGGTTCCGGCGCACGGCAGCGTGACGTTCTCGCCGGGCGGCTATCACCTCATGGCGATCGGCTTGCGGCACGACTTGCATCCGAGCGAGCGTTTCACCGTGCAGTTGCACTTTGCCAAAGCGGGTTGGAAGACGGTCAGCGTGCTCGTGCGGCCGATATGATGCGTCTGCTCGCCGTGCTCGCCGACGCGGCACCGAAGCTCACGGCTCCCGAAGGCCCGGCCATCGGCAGTCTCACGGAACAGCAGATCATCCTCGATGCCGCCGTCTTCATCATCGGCGTGCTCGTCTTGGGCGGCCTCCTGGCCTACATCGGCAAACGCATCTTCACCGACGCCGACTGACCCCTATGTCGGGATGACAATGGAGAGGGCAAAAGAAAAAGCCGCCCCATAGCGAGGCGGCTTATGTTTCGTTCGGCCGTTTTAGGCGGCGGAGGTTGCTCCGAAGGCGTTCTTGGCCGTCGTCAAGAGCTGCGCGAAGGCGGCCCGGTCGTGGACGGCGAGTTCGGCCAGGGTTTTGCGGTTCACGACGACGCCGCTCTTCTTGAGTCCGGCGATCAGACGCGAATACGTCAGACCTTCGGCGCGGGCGGCCGCGTTGATGCGGGCGATCCAGAGCGAGCGGAAGTCGCGCTTGCGAACGCGACGGTCGCGATACGAATACGCCAGCGAATGGAGCAGCGCTTCGTTTGCAACGCGGTAGTTACGGCGGCGTGCCGCGCGGAAGCCCTTGACGAGCTTCATCACTTTGCGGCGATGTTTGATTCCGTGTACGCCGCGCTTAATACGTGCCATTGATCGGTAATTTCCTTATGAAGCGGCTTGGGCGAAGCCCAAACGCCACGGGTTCATGCGCAGCATGAACCCTGCAGATTAAAGTAGGTAGGGGATCTGCGGCGCAAAGCGCTTCAGATCGCCGGCGAAAACGGGCTGGTCCTTGCGGAAATTCCGCTTGCGCTTACGCGACTTCTTGCTGAGGATATGGCCGCAGCCGCTGAATTGGTGACGGTGCGTAACGATGCCGTTCGCGCTAACCTTCACTCGCTTCGCGGTCCCGCGGTGCGTCTTGATCTTAGGCATGAGCTCCCTCGACTGGTGGTGTTTC
>Ga0182030_10015600_pt1 | contig 14882 bp, 19 predicted proteins | sample 812S3MmetaG_FD_121299 | JGI IMG/M metagenome (GOLD analysis project Ga0182030, IMG submission 121299) | Permafrost microbial communities from Stordalen Mire, Sweden - 812S3M metaG (Illumina Assembly) | ecosystem: Environmental > Terrestrial > Soil > Wetlands > Permafrost | place: Sweden... | reverse complement strand
TATCTTTTTCCCGACACGCCAAGAACTATCGAAGCCCTTCGGAAGCTCCGCGCGCGAGAAATCCGGCGGGTAGATTTTACGCGCGATGAATTTAAGGAGAGGGGGTATCACTATGGGTAATCGAACAACGCCGCGAACTGCGCGGGCGACAATCGCATGACGCCGTCGCGCACGCCGGGCCAAACGAACTTGCCGCCCTCGAGCCGCTTGTGCGCCAGCACCAGCCCGGTTTGATCCCAGACCAGGATCTTGATTCTGTCCGCGCGTTTCGACCTGAACACGAAGACGGCGCCGCTGAACGGATTGAGCCCAAACATCTCCTGCACAATTGCCGAAAGGCCATCGTGACCTTTGCGAAAATCGACCCGCCGCGTGGCCAGGTAGATCATCAGCGGCCGCCCGCCAGCTTCCCCGATCATGTCGCGGCGCGAGCCGCGCGGAATATCCGCGCCAGATGCTCCTCGCCCACGTCTCGTCCCACGCGGATCAAGATGTCGCCGATCGCCACCTCGACGATATCGGCGCTCGGCGTCGTCCGTGGCCCATCATCGATAGTCAACGGCACGAAAGCAGGCGACGCGATAAACTCTTCCGACGCCGCCAAGCGGCCGCTCCGGAAGCGTCGTCGCCAATCGTATATCTGCCAGCGCCTAGCGCCATATCGGCGTGCGATATCGGCGACGATGGCGTCAGGCGCCAGACTCTCGGCGGCGATCCGCGCCTTCTCCGCCTCGGAACGTCGCCGACGCCCAGTCGGACCGCCAAGCATCTCGATCCGCCCTGCATAGCCTTCCCTTGAGACGCCTAAATGGGCGTCTATTTTGACGTCTCTGCTCATGTGACCACGGCTCGAAAAGCGGGACTTCTTCGCATGATCCGGAAAACTTCAACAGAAGGGGATCGGCTTAGCGCTTACGTTATTTCGCGGGAAGGTGCTGGCCTTATTGAGCTGCAACCAGGGTTTGGGAGTGAAATGGATTTGCCGACGATGGCCACGTCAATAGGCGTTAGGATCATGGAAGACGATCAACATGGTGTTGAAGATGATCTTGATGTCGAGCCAAAGACTCCAATTGTCGATATAATCTATGTCGTAATCGACCCGGTTTTGTAATTTTTCGATAGAATCCAGTTCGCCGCGCAAGCCGTGAATTTGTGCCCAACCGGTCATGCCAGGCCTCACCCGATGGCGGACCGCGTAATAATCGACCAGCTCCTCAAGATTGCGGCCTTCTGCTCGCGTTGAAAGCGCATGCGGCCGCGGGCCGACGATCGACATCGTCCCCTGCAGCACATTGAAAAGTTGAGGCAACTCGTCGATGCTGGTACGGCGAATAAAGCGGCCAACGCGGGTGGTCCGGGGATCGCGGCGGCTAGTTTGCACTTTGGCATGAAGATCAGTCGCCTCCAGGAACATAGAGCGAAATTTCCACAATTTAAATATTTTGCCGTTGAAGCCCATTCTGTCCTGACGAAAGATAATAGAGCCGGGGCTGTCCAAGCGGATCGCGAGAGCGACAAGAGCCAGTAGCGGGGAGAGGGTCACCACCGCGGCTCCCGCCAAAACAATATCCTCCATTCTTTTGAGCCAGAGCCACCAACCATGGATGGGCTCTTCAATCGCGCAAATCATCGGCCGATCGCCCATCAACGACAGCCCCGCCACTTTTAGGTGGGCGGTGCGATCTCCTGGAAGCACAAAAACGCGCGTCGACAGATGCCGTAACAAACTAAGATTTCGCAGCACGGTCGGGATATCGACCCACAAAGCGAAAATATATACATGATCGATTTCATCACGCACGATTTTGTCGGCGAGCAGCGCCAATTCGTTGATGCTTTCCAGACGAACGCTCTCCGCGATCCTGGTCTCATTGTTGGTCTGACGCTGGATTTCTTTTGGGTGAAGTGGATCGCAAAAGATGCCAATCGAGAGCGCCTTATAGAAATAAGCGCCGGCTTCAATGGCGCGCCGAATTTTCAAGAGCGCCGCAGCTCGCCCGAGGAGCACCAGGGTTATGCTGGAGAGCAGCCAAGAGAAGAACCAGATCGGGGAATAATTCCCAGCTGTCTTAGTGGCGATGGCGACAAGCACCATGACCATGAAGGTCATTAAGAGAGAGGGTAACAGTCTAGAAATGACTTGAGCGCCCAGATATATGGTTTTCGTGCTGTAAACATTCAAAATCCGCGCGAATAGGAAATGGCCGCAAATCGCAAAACTAATGGCCCAAAACTGCCAATCGGAAAGATAGGGATCGGTGTTTCGGTATTTACCGATGCCAGCCTCAAGCAGCACCCCGGCAAAAACGAGAGCGGCGCCGTCAGCGACAACGAAAAAGGCTGCTATATTGTGAAGAGATAGTCTCTCTCCTAGTTTGTCGGCGCCTGCTCCGCAGGATGTCTCACTGCGTTCCTCCATCGAGGCGCCGGCAGACCCAAATTCGAAGGACGATTGCGACATGTCTCAAAACCACCGGATGATGAAAGATCGTTTACTCCTGCAGCCTCGCATGAAAATTTAACTTGAAAGCCGCCCTTATAAGTACCATTTTTCTGAGGGCGAAATTGTGGCCGCCGCGGTGATTGAATTCGTCCGCTTAATTCGCAATCTATAGGTGACGGAGCCTGATCCGGCCTTAACGCCACGCAAACCAATATGACCAAGAGACACCGACTTAATGATCTCGTTCCTTCGAAAGCCGCCAAGAAACGCAGCGCTTTCAAAAGAAGCCTTGTTGCCGCCTGGCATCCGAGTCTATGCGATTGGCGACATTCATGGGCGCCTCGACTTGCTCACAGCGCTGGGGGAGCAAATTCGGGAGGATTGTCTCCACCTGCCTTCTCTGGAACCGATCGCCGTCTTTCTCGGCGACTATATTGATCGCGGACCAGATTCCGCTGGCGTGATCGAGAAACTGGCGAATGGCGATTTTCCGGTTCCGATTGTCGCTCTTCGCGGCAATCACGAAGCAACCCTGCTCCGTTTTCTCGAGGATGAAACCGCATTGGACGAATGGCGGCTCTACGGCGGGCTGGAGACCCTCGTATCTTACGGAATCGACGTGAAAAACGTGATGCGCGGGGCAGAATATGCCGCAGCGCAGGCGGCTTTGCGAGAAGCCCTGACGCCCAAACATCTTTCGTTTTTCAAGGAATCGAAATTGTCATGGAGCGCTGGCGACTATTTTTTCTGCCATGCGGGCATTCGTCCGAATATAGCGTTGGCGCGTCAGCAGGAACACGATTTGTTGTGGATAAGGCAGGAGTTCAACGACTACCAGGGCCCACATGAAAAAATAATTGTGCATGGTCACACTCCAGTTGTCGAACCTGAGGTTTTGCCAAATCGAATAAATCTCGACACTGGCGCCTACGCAACCGGCATTCTAACTTGCCTTGCGCTCGAGGGTCGCGAGCGCAAGTTCATCGCGACGACGCGGGCGATGGCGTAAGAAAGGCCTTCACGCGTTAGAGGGCGCCCCTCGGCGCGCGAAACTTGAGAGGCGAGGCTATTTTCCCAGGCGACCAAAATATTTGCGTGATGCGCGCAAGGGACTGCGGTCGTGATGGAAACCTCGACTGCGATTCCCGCACGAGGCGATTTTTACACCATGCAAATATGCATCGAAGGCTCAGCCGGGACCCGCGGCCTTGGACGCGTCTTACCATTGCAGTTGCGGATTTATCTGATTTCTGAGTCTCTGGGGCGCCATGATTGGTCATGCGGGTCAGGGGATGTCGGGAGCATCGATCGAGACGACTTAGAACCATGGGCGTCGTCGCTGCGTGAGGTGAAGCGTCGGATGCGGCCGCTGTTCATGCAAGGGCGCGTAGCGCTGTCGGCGGAGAATTTCCTCGAAGGTCTGCTTGGCGAAGAACGACGCAAACCGGCTGGATGCTGGCCGAGCGGCGGGCGATCCGGGGCCTTGGCGACAGCAGGCCATTTTTAGGTCATAGCCAGTGGGACGCTGATGAATTGCGCGGCATCCTGCGCGATTGTGCGCTCGAAACGCTGCCCGACGACGACACGGTTCTCGTCATCGACGAGACGGGGTTTTCCAAGCAGAAGAGGGGGGCTCGTGGATTCTGAGGCGAAGCGCCCGGGCGATGGCGCCGAGCGAATGGCCGGCGGCCTTCATGACGGCGATCTGGTCTCTTTCCTCATCCGCCAGTTGCGGACAGGCTGGCATGGCGACACTCCCGAAGGTCCTGAGCAACCGAACCGATGCCAAATCGGCAGGGGGCGTTGCGCTTCACGTCGGAACTCAGGGGGCCTGGACTTTGCGTGCGCCTGCCTCAGCCCAAGCTGAACATAGAGTAACCATAATGTTTGGCTTTTCTTAGAAAATGGTTGCGCCCGCCCCCGGATGACGCCTATTAAAAAAGCGCCTATCAAGCGTAACCGCAAGTGGTAGAGTAATGTAATATGGTCAAAAGCTTGTTTTTCATTTCTTTCTTGAGCTTGGGCGCCATGTTGCTTGTCGGCTGCGACAGCGTCCCAATGTCTGAGCCAGGGGGCGGCACTCCATCCATTGTTGGAGCAGGCGCAGCAGGGGGAATTCAGCTGCAAGCCGGCGATAAATTAAAGGTCACGGTTTTTGGCGAAGACAAATTGACCGGGGAGTATGAGATTGATCCTGGCGGCTCCCTATCTTTGCCTCTCGCCGGCACGGTGCAAGCGGCGGGCTTGACCAAACCGGAGCTTGAGCGTCTGCTCTCGAAAAAGTTCAGCAGCGCCAATTATTTGAAGAATCCCAAGGTTACAGTCGAGATCTTGAGTTTCCGTCCCTTCTATGTGCTCGGCGAGGTGCAAAGGCCTGGTGAATTTCCCTATAGGGCGGGCCTGAGCGTCATGAGTGCGATGGCCATAGCAGGGGGCAACACCTATCGCGCCAGCCGTAGCTATGTGCTTATCCAACGGGCCGGAGAGCAGGGTTTTAGCGAATATCCGATGTCGCCAACCACCCCGGTCTACCCTGGAGACGTCATCAAAGTGCCCGAACGTTACTTCTGAGCGCCTTTGGGCGCCCTTATTTACGGTCTTTGACGCATGCTGGCTGGCCCAGGCGTTGCTTTCACAACAAACGGCCTAGAAATCTAGTCGGGACCAAAACGCCTGCTTATCGCGAAAGGGCACAGAGGCAGGATTTAGCGTCAATCATCTTATAAAGTCATTCGCCCTAATAAGCGTATGGAGGCTTGTGGTGTCAAGATTCGCGGCTGAGAAAGGACGACAGGGCTTCCTTGCGGCCGCGGCGGGGCTATTCGGGCTATGTCTTGTCCAAACGGCCTTTGCGCAAGTCGTCGGAACGCCGCTAGGGCAGGGCTATGATGCCGGCACGATAAGCCTATTGTCGCCTCAACCCTTGGAGCAGCAGTTTTCTCCCGCTCCCAGTCGCGAATATACTGGTCTGCCAATAGAAGGTTGGATGCTCTATCCCAGTCTTTTGACGGGCGCCATCTACGATGACAACATCTTCCAAACCTCGACCAATCGCACCGCAGCCTTGGGCCTTCGGTTCCGGCCGGCGATTGTCGCCACCCGACAGTCGGGCGTCCACCAGACCACATTTTACGCCAATGGCGATTTTAGCATCTATCCAGGAAACGCTTCTGCGGGAAACGCGCTCGACGCTCAGATCGGCTTCATCCATCGCTGGGAAGTGGAGCGCGACCTGACTCTGAGCGCCGCCGGCCAATATGCCCTCTATACCGACATGTATACCAGCGGCGAGATCTTCTCCCAAAACGGAGGACTTGCGACGCTTAACGGTCCCCAACGCTTTGAGAGTTTTTCCGGCTCGCTCTCGGGCCTAAAGTCGTTCGACCACGTCTTCGTCGGGCTGGCGGGGTCGATCAGCGGGACCACCTACGATACCGTCAACACGACGAGTGGCCCCCTCTCGCAAAGCTACCGCGACGCGATCGTTCCCGCCGCCTCCGCACGGCTGGGCTATGCTGTGAGTCCGGCCATCTATGCTTATAGCGAGGCCTCAGGAAATGTGAATAGCGTGAATGACGCGAACTATAATTCGCGAGGCTACCGTTTGGTCAGCGGACTTGGCCTCAACCGCATCAGCCTGTTCAACGGCGAAATCTTTGCGGGCTATCAACGCCAACTCTACGACAACCCGCAATTTGGTTCGCAGGCAAGCCCGGTTTACGGCGGCAAGCTTTCTTGGAATCCGACCCCGGCATGGTCGCTGGGCGCGGGTCTTGACGAAACCTTTCAGAACTCGGGTCTTCAGACCGTTGGAAATCCAACCGGCGGCGCCGCCCGGGTGACCACCGCGTCGCTGTCAGTCAATTACGGAATGGCCGCCCGCTGGTCTGCCTCTGTTCGATCCGGCTACTCTGAAGTCGCCTATATCAACGGCGGCCAAGTCGACCATCGATGGAGCGCCGGCGCATCTTTCAATTATACGGTTTTTCGCAATTTCGGCCTAACGCTCGATTACACATTTGTCGACGTCATCAGCAATGTGCGTTCGGCGTCTTTGGTGCGAAACCAGCTTACGCTCGGAACGACGTACAAATATTGAACGTGCTACACGCCGCGACGACGACGTTGCGGCTCGGCGCAACCGCGCTGCTGCGCGGCTATTTGCGCGAACCGCACAAAGCTTGAGGCTGCATCGGCGTTCGCGCCCGAGGTTTGTTCACAGTGTCGAAAGAAACAGCGGAGGCGCACGGATCGGCGTTTGCGCAAGTCGGCTATAGCCGACTTGGGTTTTGCACACAGACGCAAGTCGGAAACATCCGCCGTGGGTTTTGCACAGGGGCGCAAGTCGGAAACATCCGCCTTGGGTATTTCACAGGGGCGCAAGTCGGAAGCATCCGCCTTGCGCTAGCTGGCGTTATCGCACCTCTGGCTTGGCTGACTTGCGCAGGCTGGCGCTATCGCATGCTCGCGCCCGGGGGTGGGGCGGTCAAATATTTTTGCAAAACAACCCCATGCACAGTCGCCGCCGCCGCCGGGAAAGCGGCTATATCAGTCGCTGACGCCTAGATTTGGTGTTAAACACTGGCGGAAGCGCCCATATCTGGTAGTTTGCGACGTGAGCGGCGGTGCAACCGGCCGTTCGCTCTCCCTGTGGCCTCGACTGGTCGGAAAGAACGGCAGCTGAGATGAAAACCAACAAGCCGGCGGCGCCCGACAAACCGGCCGCGGACGCGAGCAACCCGGGCTATGCAGCGAGCGAGCCGGAGCGGAAGGCGCTGCGCAAATTTTGTGATCGCAAAGCGTCGCAAACTGCGCCCCGGCTCAAGCTGCAAAAGCAGGGAAAGCGGGCAAGTATCGCGCCGCAGCATCAAGACCAAGTCATCGGCCAGGTGTTGCTGATGGAAGCGCTGGGAACGACGGACGCGGATTTTTACAATGGACTGCTGGGCCAACTGATCAATGCCGGCTCCCCGGGCAAACAGTTTGACGAGGCGGGCGTTAACTTCATGCTTGCCGTGGTCAAAGACATCAAGCCCAGGGATCAGCTGGAAGCGATGCTGGCGGCGCAGATGGCCGCGGTTCACTTGGCGAGCATGACTTTTTCGCGGCGGCTGGCCCATGTCGACAACATCATGCAACAGGATAGCGCCGAGCGCGCTTTCAACAAATTGGCGCGGACCTTTACCACCCAGATGGAGGCGCTCAAGCGCTATCGGAGCGGCGGCGAGCAGAAGGTCACGGTGCAGCATGTGACGGTGAGCGAAGGCGGGCAGGCGATCGTCGGCAATGTGACTCAGACCGCCGGCAAGAGAACGCCGGAGCGGCAGGCGACTCCGACGCCGGCCCTCAGCGACGCCCGGCAGCCCGCCATGGCGATGCTTAGCGAACCGCAGCGGGTCCCGGTCGAGGCAAGGCGCAGGAAAAAAGATGACGGGCGATCCTCCTCATAACGCCGGGCCGATGCTGGCGAGCCCACGCTGTGGGGCCAAGACGCGTTCGGGCAAAGCTTGCCGGGCTCCGGCGGTGAGCGGAAACAAACGTTGCCGCGTGCATGGCGGCGCCGCGGGAACGGGCGCTCCCCGCGACAATAAGAACGCGCTGAAACATGGGCTATTTACACGCGAAGCGATTGAGGAGCGCCGAAAGCTGCGCGACTTGCTGCGGCAATCGCGCAAGCTGTTGCAGCAGGTGGAATGATTGGTCCGTCAACGTGCATGCTGGCGTGGCGTGGCGGCGGCGCGTGAACCGGCGCCTGTCTTGACGCGGGTCCTGCGGGGCCAAAAAATGGTCCGCGGCGGCCTTGGCTTAAGACTCGCCTGCAAATTTTAATTGGCGACAGGAACTCTTGCGACGCTTTTACGCACAGTCGAATTCAGCAACTGGGTTGTTGGCGTGGCGATTTGATTTGGAGTTACGACTTCGAACCGCGCCTATGAGGACGTTCTTGTTTTGTTCCAGGCCGTATGTGCGCCGAATCTGCGGGGTTCGCCTTATGCCTCGCCAGGTGGGCGGAAAGGCAAGACGAAGCGAATTCCTGGGCGGTCAGTCGGCGTGCCGATAAATTCGATGCCAGCAGATTCTAAAGCTGTCTTGACCTGCAGAAGGGTTTCGGATCGGCTTGGCGGAACCCCGTCAACTGCTTCAAAGCGTTTGATGGTTTGAATACCAACGCGGGCTTTCGCTGAAAGCGTCTCCGCAGACCAACGGAGGGTAGCTCGGCTCGCGCGAATTTGAGACCCTGTGATCATCTGTCCATCTTGACATAGGTACTATTAGTATCATATGAGATACTCATAGTACCGAAGCTGGCATCATCAGATGGAAACTTGTCTTCCCCCTCCTCCGCCGGATCAAAGTATAGAGAAAAACTGGCTTTCGGCAATCGCTCGTCTTGAGGGGGCATACTCGGAAAACACCTTGCGCAGCTACCGGGCCGATTTCGGGCTCTTCGAGGTTTGGTGTGAGAGCACACGCAAACCTGCCCTACCCGCATCCCCTGAAACGGTCGCCGCGTTCATAGCCCATGAAGCGATAAAATCCTCGCCCTCCACATTGCGCCGGCGGTTGGCGGGCATCCGAAAAATCCACCGTCTCATGCGGCTCGACAATCCCGTCGAGGATGAAGAGGTGCTGCTCGCAATGCGGCGCGCGCTCAGAACTAAGTCGCGGCGACAAAAACAAGCTCACGGGTTAACCCGGGATTTGCGCGACAAGCTCCTTGCGGCCTGCCCTGATAGTCTTGTTGGCCAGCGTAACCGCGCGCTCATTGCGGTCGGATATGACACTCTGTGCAGACGCGCAGAACTGGTTTCACTCCGCCTCGAAGATCTCGCGGCAATTGAAAACGGCGCCATGTCCGTTCTGGTGCGACGAGCCAAAAACGATCCCTTCGGCGATGGACGTTATGGCTATCTCACACAAGCGACAGTCGAACTCCTCAAAACCTGGCTCGATGCTGCGTCAATCGAAAAGGATTGGTTGTTCCGCAAGGTTATGGGCGCTCGCGTCGGCTCGAACCCATTACATCCTTACAGCGTGAATCGCATCATCAAAGAAACTGCCAAAGCCGTACCACTTGATCCACGGATCGTTCAAAATCTGTCCGGCCACTCGATGCGCGTCGGAGCCGCACAAGATCTGATGGCGGACGGCGTCGGCCTGCTTCCGATTATGCGGGCTGGCGGCTGGAAATCCGTGAATGTTATCGGACGATACGTCGAACACGTAGAAAGCGCTGTAATCGGGCAAATTCGGAATTCTCTATCAACTGCGCGAGCGCGTGAGCTCTGACTATTTCGTGATCGCCGCCTTTTGTCGCTCAAAAGCCCTGCAAATGAAGCGCTATGTCCGCAACGCAAATGCTCGTGAGAGCGGTGCGTAAATGTGGCGATCTTGCTTTTTACATATGCATCGCGACATTGACCGATCTTGTGATTGCGCCGACGGCATTGAGATATGGCCGCAGAGTTCTTGGGCGCACGCACGCGCGCTCTCACGGAACGCTCACCGCGAAATTCTGTCCGCTTCAATTAAGTTTCGAACCAGTTTGGCTCATGGATCGACAAAAAAGGCGGGAATTTTTTGGCACGCCGCGATAAGTTCAAGCATTCGGTCAGACGCGTTCAAAGCCTCGCCGATTGTCACGTCCATATCCAGATAGCGATAGGTGCCGAGGCGGCCGACGAAGCTAACGCCTCGAGTCTCGCGGGCAAGTTCTATGTAACTCTTCAACATTAGCTGTTCGTCGACGAGCCTGATTGGATAATAAGGAATGTCGCTCGGCCCCGCCAATCGGCTAAACTCACGATAGCAGATCGTTTCCTCGAACTGATCCTTTTCCCACGGCGTTAAATGCTTGTGTTCCGTGATGCGAGTGAACGGCACCGCTTCGTCACAATAGTTGAGCACCGCTGTTCCTTGAAAATCGCCTTTTGCGCGGAAGGTTTCAAAATCAAGCGTTCGATAGCCAAGCCGTCCCAATTTGAAGTCGAAGAAACGATCAATCGGCCCGCTGTAGACGACATTTGCGAATTTTTCATCAAGATCTTCGAATCGCGTCCCGAGTCTCTGTTCGATATTTGGCGTCGATAGAATTGACTCGATCATCTTAGTGTACCCCTCTTTTGGCATCGCCTGATAGGGGTGAGCAAAATAGCTGTCTTCATAGTCGAAGCGTAATGGCAGTCGTTTTAGGATCGATACGGGCAGTTGTGTTGGATCGAGTCCCCATTTTTTTCGCGTGTAACCCCGAAAAAAAGCGTGATAGAGCTCCTCGCCAACCATGCTCAACGCCTGTTCTTCAAAATTGCGCGGCTCCTCAATTTTGTGAGCCTTGCCTGCGATGAAGACACGAGCTTCATCGGGCCCCATGGTCTTCCCGAAGAATTGGTTTATGGTGAGCAAATTCATCGGCAACGAATAAACGCCGTCTTTTGCCACCGCTCGAACTCGATGAACGTACGGCATCATTGTCGCGAAGCGCTGTACGTAGGCCCAAACGCGCTCATCGGCGGTATGGAAGATGTGAGGGCCATAGACTTGTGTCATGACTCCCGTTTCGGCGTCACGTTCGCTGTAACAATTGCCGCCGATCTGCGGCCGCTCATCTGTAACGAGCACCTGGTGACCTGCTTCCGCTAAGGCCCGACCAATGACGGCGCCGCTAAAGCCTGCACCAACGGCACAATATCTCGATCCCATGGAATTTAGACCATTCGTTTCTGGATTGACGCGAACGCGGCTCAGAGAATTCCGTCCGATCGCAACCACAATTTGCCCCGGAATTGGAACGGAAGCCAAGTGGAGCTAGTGCTCATTGACACCTTATTACACAAGCCGAAGGCAGGCATTGGATGACCTATTTTGCCTTCTCAAACCGAGAGAGCCGCGCAGCTCATGGAGCCACCTGAGCGCATGAAAAGCGGTATTGCTCAAGGATTCTTGCTGCTGCGGACAAAGACGATCATGGACGCGTGGCGGATTTCCCATTCATCCGGCGTCGCGGTCCGCAGTCACCACTTCTTGTCCTTCTTAGTCCAGGCCAAAGCAACCCCGTCTCGAGTACTTCTTCTGCGAGGCGCACGCCACGCCGGTGTAGAAGGAGCGACTGCGCTATCCCAACCGGGTGCAACTGGTTCGCCTCCACATTCGTGGCGCTGATTGGCTGGCGCGCGCTGACTCGGCGCAGACCGTCCAGCACTCTCTTGTTCAGCCCGCTCGATGCTCTCGCCCCGGGCTCTCGAATAGCCGTTCCCCGGCTTCGGGCTGCGCGCAGGCGTTCGCAACGCCATCGAATCGGCCGGGGCAGGATTGCTCCATCGTCCGCCCCACGTTCGTGACCTCAATCCGATCGAAAATGCATTTCGAAACTGAGGGCGTTACTGCGAAAGGCCGCCGAAAGCGCTGTCGACGGCCCTTGGACCACAATCGGCGCTCTCCTCTCCGCCTTCACGCCGAAAGAGTGCGCGAATTTCTTCGCCGCAGCAGGATATTAGCCGGTTTAAGACGAACCTGCTCTTGGATGGTAAAGGAATTTCTCATCTGCGGATCGCCTGACTATCGCCAAAAACATTGAGATGCGTCTAATTGTCGGAATTGTTTTCATCAAATTATGCAAGCATAGCTTGTATTGTTTTGCAGTAAACCATTTTTAACGGGGGCGTGACGTGTATATCAACAGACGGAATTTCCTGATAGCGGGAGGCGCCCTCACAATTTCTGGCCAATGCTTTGGGGCTACAGCAAGTAACACTAATCCGTTGCTCTCCGGCGTCAATCTGTCTGGAGGAGAATATAACGCCGGCAGCTCCCGCCTATATTGGGATTACGTATATCCATCGACCGCAGAAATAGATTATTACGCCTCAAAAGGGTTTAAAGCGTTGCGAATTCCGATACTATGTGACCGCATGCTGTTAAATCAAACCTCAACGACGGATGCTAGTATTATTTATAATTTGATATTATACGCTCAAAAATATTCTATGAAAATAATAATAGACGTCCATCAATTTGGCTATATGGACCAAGGCTTGGTTGGAGTTACGCCAAGCGCTACAGCGGCATTTGTTGCCTTTTGGGGAACCATGGCCAAGCTGCTAAAATCTCAATCGAATGTGATATTTGGACTGATGAATGAACCCAATGCGCAGTCCGCAACTGAATGGGTTAACGCAGCTAACGCGGCCATTGCAGCGATCAGACAAGCTGGCGCGTCGCAACTCATTCTCGTATCGGGGTCATATTGGACCGGGGCATGGACTTGGACGAGCACCAATAATTCCGGTGTAATGCCAAGCGTCATCGATCCGATTAAGAATTTTGCTTTCGAGGTCCACCAATATCTCGATTTTGACGGTTCAGGCACCCACCCTACGGTCGTTCTGGGCTCGGGCTCGAGTCGCTTGGTTGATTTCACAAACTGGGCTCGTAGTTACCGTTTTAAAGGGTTCCTGGGTGAGTTCGGTTTCGCGTCCAACCCCTCCGCAATGCAAGAAGGGCAAAATTTGCTCGCTTATATGTCGAAAAATAGCGATGTTTGGTTGGGCTGGAGCTATTGGGCGGGCGGCCCGTGGGTCGGGAATTATATGTTTTCCGTTGAACCTGCGAACAATGTAGACAAGCCGCAAATGCAAGTCTTAAGTCAATACATGTAAGATCGAGTCCCGAGCAAGGGGGACGGAAACGGGTTGCTCGCCCCCCGCACGAGATCGATGATGACACTACATTCATAAGAGTTTCGACGATGAAACTATGAATGTCTGTCACAATCAGCTCGGACCACGGGTTGGCGGCGCTATCGGATTCTGGCTCATCTCCATTCCTCAATGATGCGATGAGCCAGAAATCCGCCGTTGCTTCAACCCGCTAAATCTGTCTCCAAGGCGCGGACGCCAGACCGTGGATCGCGTAGGCTAATTGCTCGATCCTCTAAACGGTCCCGGATCTAATCGCCCTGCTGTCGGCGATCCATCCAAGGCGCCATCGCGCTACGAAACCTCGAAGTTATTTCACTACGTGCTCCGTCGTAGGACAGTCTTGGCGCACATGGCCAGCCCCCATCGGGCGTGGGCGGCCCCGCGCCGCCAGCGGCCGTGTTCTATTATTCGCGCGACCGATCGGGCGAACATCCCCAACGACATCTATCGACCTTCGCCGGGATTTTGCAGGCCGACGCCTATGGCGGTTACGGCAAGCTCTATGACGCCAAACGTCCACCCGGTCCCGTCACCGAGGCAGCGTGTTGGAGCCATGCTCGCAGAAAGTTCTTCGTGCTCGCGGACATCGAGGCGAGTGCGCGGCGAAAGTCGCAAGGCAAGTCGCCCGCGGTCGTCTCGCCCATGGCATTGGAGGCGGTCCGGCGCATCGACGCGCTGTTCGAGATCGAGCGATCCAGCAACGGCCTCGGCGCCGAGGCACGCATGGCCGCGCGCCAGGAGCAAAGCGCGCCGCTCGTCGTCGCCCTCGAGACCTGGATGCGCGGGGAGCGCGCCAAACTCTCGCGTCACAACGAAGTGGCCAAGGCCATGGATTACATGCTCAAGCGCTGGGACGCATTCGCGCGTTTTCTCGACGATGGTAGAATCTGCCTCAGCAACAATGCCGCCGAACGCGCCCTGCGCGGAATTGCCCTCGGAAGAAAGTCATGGCTGTTCGCGGGTTCCGATCGTGGCGGCGAGCGGGCCGCTGTCATGTATAGTCTGATCGTGACGGCGAAAATGAATGACGTCGACCCCCAGGCCTGGCTCGCTGATGTCCTCGCCCGTATCGCCGATCATCCCTCGCAAAAACTCGACGAACTGTTGCCATGGAATTGGACGAAGTTGAGAGCGGCAGAAGCCGCAGCCGCCTGAGCCGCGTGGCTCACCGAATGGATACGGGAAAAGCGATATTTTTCGAGGCTCGGCGCGGCATTCGCCGGCCCGCAGCCTCAACCACTCGGCTTGCCGGCGCTACGGGCTTGCCGGAACCCGTCAGTCAGGGCAGGATTGGCTCGAAATCCCAGGCGATCCGGCGAATGTGGGATTAAAGATCAGAGAACTAAACAGCCCTGGTCCGCTCCTGCGGTGCCCTCGGTCTTGTGGAGAACTACAGTTGGGGCGAAAGTCGCATCCGAACCGGGGGCCATCCGGCGAGTCCCAGCTAAGCTGTCCCGACGCCCCAAATATTAGGGCTCAGCGGAAGGCCAAAAGCTTCCTTTTGGCCCAGCTCGGCAAATAGCGTCAATCGCTTCGCGGCCCTTAATGTGTGGCGGAGCATCCACATCGAGAGGGCTTTCGGTCGCTTGGAGGCCAATGGATCGGGGTCTTCTTCGACTCTAACCCGTCTTATTCACGCCATCGCCGCGCATTGCTGATTTTATTCGCGCCGTGATTCCGGACGCAATTCCGCAATGCGTCCTTTCGCTGGGTCGGTCGGCACTTTGAACGCGTTGGAG
>Ga0182030_10015599_pt1 | contig 14882 bp, 19 predicted proteins | sample 812S3MmetaG_FD_121299 | JGI IMG/M metagenome (GOLD analysis project Ga0182030, IMG submission 121299) | Permafrost microbial communities from Stordalen Mire, Sweden - 812S3M metaG (Illumina Assembly) | ecosystem: Environmental > Terrestrial > Soil > Wetlands > Permafrost | place: Sweden... | reverse complement strand
TTGCACCTGCAATTCAACAACGGCCCTGCTTGGGCCGCCTGCCTGGAGCTAAGTTTTTGTTCATGGTGCCCAGGGTGGGACTTGAACCCACACTCCCCTTTCGGGAAAACGGATTTTAAGCCACTTCGGGCATATTCTCCGGAAGTCTCAGGCGGTCCAAGCGTTTCAGAACACGCGACTTCGCGCCACCCGTTGTACACTGAAACCGTGCGAGATATGGCGAAACTCGCGGAGAACTGGCACCCGGCTGGCACCAAACGCCTGCATCTCGGACCTGGGCCCTACAGCACGCTGGACGAGATCAAGTGGACGTGTCGATATCTCCTCCTCGAGGCGGTGTTGAAGGTCAAGCCGGACGTGGTGGCCGAACTGTTCCGGACGGAAGTGGTGGCCGAACTGGCCGCGGTGGGCGTGGTGGCCGAACGGTTCTTGACGGACCCAGTGAAGTGGTGCCGGGCCCATGGTTTCATCCGCCGCGGCGAGGTGTGCGCGTGGGCGGTGAATGCGGCCCGAGTGGCCCAGGGGCTAAAGCAGCACGCGCCGGCCGGGCTGCCTGTCTGGCCAGTCGTTTCGAGATCCGGGTCTCGGCGTGATGCCTTCCCAGTTTCGGCGCCCGTCGTCCGGATCGACTGGGACCCATTCAGCGACGAGACCGAACACGATGCCTACCAGCGGACGTGCGCGGCCGTGAAACGGGAACTCGAGATCACCGCGGAGCTGGCGCGGCAAGCCGGTCGTACGCGGACGCCGATCAAGCACCGGCCTGAACACTTCGAATGGACCGTTCGTTTCCAGTGTTGCGGCGAGTCGATACCTTCCATCGCGGGCGGCCTTGAAGAACGCACTGTTCACCTGGCCATCAAAGACGTGCTAAAACGCGTTGGCATCGATCGACGCATCGCACCGGCCGGCCGTCCGAAAAATACGAAGACAAGAAGACAGAAAAGGCTGAAAGTCCCTTCTTAGTTTCGCCGTGGCTTCAGGTGCATGCTGCCAGGTATGCACAAGCCTTCCACTGATCCACTCCTTCTTACGCTGCCCGAAGTCGCAGAGATCCTTCGGGTCAATGAAAACCGTGCAGCGGACCTCGCGAGGCGCGGCCTGATCCCGATCGTGCGCTTGGGCAGGCAGATCAGAGTCAGCCGCGCGCAGCTGGATCAGTTCGTGGCCAGCGGCGGCCGTGCTTTGCCCGGTGGCTGGAAGCGCCAGGCCGAACCGAACCAGGCGGCGTGATCGCGGAGGCTAGTCGTGGGCGACGTAATAATATCGACAAACTTTGTCGAAAAGCCGAAACGGGGCAGGCCTCCGATCATCCCGCCGGAAATACGCGCGGCCATCCGTAGCCTCTGGGGCAACGGCTGCACATCGCGCGCAGGCTTGCAGAACGGCTGGTACTACGGGAAGGCCATAAAGGCGCTTCTGGATCATCCGGACGGGCAGGAGGCAGCGCAGGCGGCTTACCGGTATCTGGTGGACTTCAATAGCAACGACGTCAAAAGCAAGCGCACCATCCTGGCCGAACTCGGGCGGGTTGGTGATCCGCATATGATCCGTCAACTGGCAGAGGTCATCTGCATGGAGGAGTTCAGCACCGAAGAAGCGGTCAGGAGGTTGCGCCTCTACCGCCGGTATCTTCGCGAGGCCCAACTGGAAGAGGCGCCCCAGAAGGCGTAGATGAACATCGACATCATCATCGAGGCTTGTCACGGCCGGCGCGTCGGCAGCGGCTGGATGATCCAGTGTCCAGCCCACGACGATCGAAACCCGTCCTGTTCGATCAGCCAGGCCGGCGACAAACTGCTGGTGCACTGCCACGCAGGCTGCCGGCAGGCCGACGTCGTCGAGGCTTTGCGCGCCCGCGGGTTGTGGCCTGAGGCAGAACGACCACATGGGCCTGGTCGACGCGCCAGCGGCCAAGCCAGGCGCACCATGGGCCCGCGGAAGATCGAGGCCACATATCCTTATCGCGATGAAACTGGCCGCGTGCTGTTCGAAGTCGTGCGCTTCAGTCCAAAAGGCTTCGCACAACGGCACCCGAACGGTGATGGCGGCTGGACGTGGGGTGCCGGCAAGCGGATCGTGCTTTATCATCTCCGCGAGGTGATCGAGAACCCGATCATCTTCATCGCCGAAGGCGAAAAAGACGTCGAGACCCTGCGGTCCTGGGGCTTCGTGGCCACCTGCAACCCGATGGGCGCCGGCAAGTGGCGGGATGAGTTCAACCCGTTCTTCCGCGGCAAAAACGTCTTCGTGATCCCGGACCGCGACGAACCAGGTTACGCCCATGCGCGTTACGTCATCGCCGCACTGAAACCCTATGCCGCGACTGTCAAGTGGATCGACCTGGAGGACTCGAAGGACATCTCCGAATGGTTTGAAAAGGGCCACTCCGAGGTCGAGTTGTTGATCCTGCTGGAGACGTTCTGGACCCGCCGGGAGGTGACGCCCAATGGCACAGCTTCCTCATGACGAGGCACCGAAGATGGCTTCCGATCCATCCGAAACTGATGCGCCGCAGACCATGCGCGTCGCCGACGTGCGTCCGATCCACGCCTTCGCGGACCAGCACCTCGAGTTTGTCGTCGAGGGCTTGATCATCGCCGGTTCGGTCACGTTGATCACCGGCGACTCCGGATCCGGCAAGACGACCGTAGTCACGAAACTTGCGCACTGCGTCGCCAACGGGATCCCATTCGCTGATCTCGCTGTGCAGCAACGGCCGGTCCTGGTGCTGGATCGGGAAAACCCGATCCCGATCGTCACCGAACGCTTTGATCGGTTGAACTTGGACGACGGGCTGAACCTCATCATCTGGGGCGGCTGGGAAAACGAACCGGCGCCGCTGCCAGGTTCAGGAACGATTCTCGAGTGGGTGGCCAGCTGCAGCCCGAAGCCCGTGATCATCATCGATGCCCTGGCTGGTTTCCACGGTGGCGATGAGAACGATGCGGCCGAGACGGAAATATTCATGGCCCAACTTCGGCAGCTGTCGAACCTGGGCGCGACCGTGATCCTTCTCCACAATATCGGGAAGGCAGAGACCTCGAAATTATTCCGTGGAAGCCAAAGGATCAAGGATGGCGTCGACGCCGGCTTCTGCCTGACGAACTTGGGCGAACCCCTGCGTTTGGAGACGCTGCGCCTCAAAGCCTTTAAGGCCCGTTGCGGCGTGCTTCCGGAGTTGACGATCTTTTATGCCGGTGGCCGGTTCGAACGAGATGCACGTGGGCCGGTGAAAACCGAAAAGGAAAGCCTGCGAGATCTGCTGATCGCCAACCCGGGCGTCGCAACGAAGCGGTTCGAAGACCTGGCCAGTGAAAAGGGACTGGGCCGAAACCGTGCGCGCGAGTTCTGCGCGGAGGGTGTTCTGGCTGGAACGATCAGGCGCGATATGGGTGGCAATTACCGCAAGTTCTTTACCTGGATCGGTTCCCAAAAGGGCGCCGGAGAGGAGTTGTTTTCCGAATGATCCGAGGGTCAAATTTCAGGTTGCCACCAGCCGTTTTTCAAGGGCCACTTTTCAGACAGGTGGCAACCTGGAAACCAACCGGCAACCTGACTTCTGAAAACAGTCGGCAAGCGGCTGATAACGCGCACCTTGCCAGCTTGCCACCCTGTGTTTTTGCAACCGGCAACCTGGCATTAGCAGGGTCAGCTTGCCACGTTGCCACCACCTTAAGGGTGGCAACAGTGGCAACCTGCGCGCTGCCCGACTTGGAGGAAGCGACGTCGTGAAGCACTGGATCAACAGCTTCGAGTCGAACCGCGAGGCCGCGGAGTTCATCTTGGCGCATCCGGAAAACGGCGCGCTGGACTGCCTGCGGCCGTGGGCGCGGTCGTGGCTGGAACGGCATCCCGAGTCGTCGCCGATCGAGCCGGCTGAGCAGCTCGAGCTGGGCGTGAATTCATGACCACGGTAAAAACCACGAAACCGCCGCCGCGACTCCCGCCGATCCGGATCGGGCTCGAGGTCGGCTTGCCGACGATCGCCATCTGCGACACCCACTCCTGGATTCAATTGCCGATCCTGAGCCTCGAGCAGGGCTTGCGGTTCGTGCGGACGCTGGGCTACGACGTGCCGGCCGATTGCCGGGCGAGGATCGCCGCCGGCCAGATCGTCACCCTCGAGGAGGCTTCGAGCAAATTGGAACATGTACCGAATTGCTCCCAAGGGGAGGCAGTATGCGAGGAATAGCTCAGAAAACCAAGGACCTGATCGCCGTCGCCTACGAAGCACTGGAGGAGATCCAGCCGGTCGGCCTGCGCGCACTGCACTACAACATCTTCAGCCGCAGCGTGATCGAGTACGACAACGACAAGTCGAGCTATCGACGGCTCAGCTCTGTCACCACGTACGCCCGGCGCGTATACCGCGAGTGGGAGCTGCTCGTGAAGAGTCTCGACACTCCGGCCATGCGAGGGCTCTCGACCACGACGGGAGAGAAGGAACTCACTATCGTCGTCCGTTGGCTCAAGGCTCACAACCCGAAGGCGTACCAGATGCTCAGGGACGATCTCCTCGGAGAAGACGATTGGCAGGAGCTCATTGCTGGATTTCCGACGGTCAATTGTGCGCCCGAGTTCTCGATCCCGCCGGATTGGATGTGCGACGAAACCCGCGAGTTGGAAAAGGTCAACTTGTGGGACGACGCCGGCAAGTACGCCGATGCGGTGGAGCGTTCGTACCGCCGAAACAATTGGACGACGCAGCCCTATCACTGCGAGATCTGGTGCGAGAAGGCGACGGTATTGGGTTCGATCCGGCCCATCACCGAGAAGTGGGGCGTCGGGCTGCGTGTCACCCACGGCTTCGCGAGCACGGGCATGGAGCAGAATATCGGCGACCTGTTCGAAGACATCGACAAGCCGATCATGATTTTCTTTTTGGGGGACCACGATCCGAGCGGCCATGACCTCGAGCGCGACATCCATGAGCGCGCGCAGAAGGCCACCGGCAAGAAGTTCGAAATGCGGCGCCTGGCCATCTTCCCGGAGGACATCAAACGGTTTCACCTGCCGCCGCAGCGCATCAAAAACACCGACGTACGATCAACGGAGTTCCGCAAGAAGTACGGCGCGAACGCGGCCACCGTCGAGTTGGATGCTCTGCCGCCGGACGAGCTGCGCCAGCGGATCGAGGCCTCCATCATGGGCCTGATCGACTTCGACGATTGGGACCGCCAGGTCAACGTGCAGACGGAGGAGTTGAAGTCTATCAAGGAGTTCGCCAACACAATGAAGAACCTGCCGCCACCGCCGGAGGAAGCGAGACCGTGACGGCGCTAAACTGTGATCAGCATGCGGATCTGGTCCGTGCCCGATTGCAGGCAGCCGGCGGCGTCCGGCGAGCAGCGCTGCGAGCTGCACCTACAGCGAAAGGCGGTCACGCTCGCGAGACTTTGGCCAGGCACGCCCACCGCGGCCGGCTGGCAGTTGATCGTGCCGAAGCCGACGTGCCCACCCGGCTCGAAGCCGCTCGGCCGGCCACCCAAGCAAGCCGCGATTACGACGCCCTAGGACGCGCCGCAGACGCCGGACGTCCAAAACCAGTCCACCGGCTGCCCGCCGACGCCACGGCGGACGATACGCGCGCGCCGTCACGGCTTGTGGCGCGCCTGGCGGCGGAAGGGCCTGGCCGGCCGCCCACCGGGAGGCGCCTCGAGAACCCCCGGAAGCCGCGCGTGACCAAAAGCTGGCCATGCGTGAGAAAATCCGCGCATAAGGATTTTTCGTTTTGGGCCGAAATTGTGATTTTGCTCAGCATTTCGAAGGTTTTTGAGGTCGAAAATGCCGTTCCACTCACCAAAAATCGCGGTTTTTGCTTGTAAGTGAAAGGGAAAGAAGCAGATGCCTAGAGGACAGCGTCCCAAACCGACAGCGATTCAGATTGTCGAAGGCGATCCTCGTCGACTTGGCAAGAACAAGCTCCAAGAGAAGCTGGCGCACGAGCCGAAGCCGGCGGAGGGGTTGCCGCAGTGTCCTCGACACCTGGAGGGCTATGCGCGCGGCGCCTGGAACCGCTGGCGGAAGCAACTGCAGAGGATGGATCTGGACCGCGCTCCGGATGCGCAGGCGCTGGAGTGCGCCTGCCTGGCATACCAGGACGTCGTGGAGTGCTCGAAGCTGATCGCGAAGCAAGGCCGAGTGGTTCCGCGGCGGGCCCGAGACGCAAGTGGCAACTGGGTGGTCGTGGGTTTGGTGACGCACCCGGCAGTGCGCCAGCGCAACCAGGCCATGATGATCCTGAAGGCGTTCTGCGACGAGTTCGGGCTGACGCCGGCGGCGCGGACCCGGTTGTCAGTCGAGCCTCTCGACGACGAAGAGGACGATCTTTGGAAGCTGCTGTCGCAGCCGCGCACGAACCGGCGGGTTTTTCCGGAGGCGGGTTGATGGAGTTGATATTGGCACGAAAGGCTAAGTAGAAAATGAAAAGGATATTGCTGCTCTTTGTGAAGATATGTGGTTTTCGGCAGAAGGAGCCGTCGCCTCGTCAGTGGTTGTCCTACAGCCCCGCAGAGCTTGAAGCAGATCCGGCATTAAAGGCGCGGGTGATGCAGGAGAGGTGGGAGATATGGCTACTGAAAGCCGTTAAGCCCAAAGCTCAATATACCGGCAGTTTGGGCAAAAGTGAATCCGAATCGGCAAACCGGATTTAGTCGAAACGACGGCCTTGTCCGGTTGGCGGTCGGCATAATTTAAGGGGAATCATATACTTAACTCCACTGATGACTGGAATATGAGCAAGGTCTACTATTTCGGTTGCGTTGAAAGAGCGGGCCATTACATGTGGAATCCGCCGCTTGATAGCGCTCAATGGCCGTATCGATATGATTCCGATTTTTTCTATAATAATCCTTGGGGTTACGAAGTAGACGGCAGATTATGCCCTTCAGGTCCAGAAATCGAGGGTTCGGCCCTTATTCATCACAAAGACGGATGGACGGCGCTGGCTTTTTGGGATCGGAGCATTGACAAGCGTGGCAAATGCAACAGCGTATTTCTGGCAGAGGGAGATTTCAGCTTCAAGGATATGGTGGCGATTGGTCGCAGGCACTTTTCGAGGGTTGTTAATCGATTTACTTTTGAGATTTCTGAGGCAGGGAAATAAATTATATAATTCCAAATCCAGGCAATCGCAAAGCGCATACGCACCCACCCTTGTCCAAAACAAGTTTTTGCGGTCGACGTCTTGGACCGGGGGGAGAGCGCTTGCTCGAAGCTCGGAAGGGCCTCAATCAGCCCAAATCGCCTTCGGAGTGCCAGGAAGTGGGCCATTTCGGCACCGCCGAAGGTACGGTGCTCGCTTCGCGACGCCTCCAATCGCTTAGCACAGGGTCATGAAGCAGTCGGAAACCTCATCCCACAAGGGCACGTGCGATATTCAAAGCAAACGACTTAACCCGTCTAAAACACCAATTCTGAACTTGTCGTGGACACGAGTGGTACGCACCCGGCTGCTCATTCATGCTGGCTGCGCACTTCGGACAAACTTTCTGTCGTTCGTTCATAGGAATCTAACAATGCATGCATGGGGTTTGTCGATCGCGCGGGCGTTTCGTGTGGGGTTCTGGACTAATATACCCTCTGCTGACCTCGACTGCGAGATTAGAGCGCCTTGCGACGCCTTCACTTACGAAGCCGCGAAAGCAGATTTCCCGACGTGAGCGCGACTGCCTTCCGCACGCAATTCACGTCGCCGCCTGCGAAAACGCGACTGAATCGGCGGCGCCGTTCAATTGTTGCGGGTGGCGCAACCTGATACCCTATTGCTTTCGGCAAGGGATCCCCGAAGAATGCATGTGTCCATGATCGGGTGCAGGGGGCATTTCCGACTTGGTGCCCATCGCCAACCGGGAAAGCTAAATCCATCCGCAAGGAAAACGGTTGCCTTGAGTCGGTTACCAGGGCGGCACGGGATCTCGGCCCTATGATCACGTTTGTGCATCTCTCGGATATCCACTTCTCGCAACGAGATGATCTTTCGCAGTTTGACCTCAACCAACAGATCCGGCGGGCCTTGCTCGAAGATCTCGAACGTAAACCCGCCGGTGATGCCGGTTACGATGGGCTGCTCATCACCGGCGATATCGCTTTCGCCGGGAAGCATGAGGAATACCGGTGCGCCCAGGTATGGCTTGATGCGGTCTTTAGCAGGACTGGTGCGTCAGCGGCTGGTACTTATGTGGTTCCGGGGAATCACGACGTGGACCGCGCGTACGTTGAGCCGGAGTTCCCACTCTGGGACTCGCATGTTCGGCTGCGCGAGGCAGCGGATCCAGTTATTTGGCGCGATGTCATAGCGAAGCAACTCCAACGCGATCCACTGCACACTATGCTCGCCCCTCTCCTGGGCTATAATGATTTCGCTCAGGGGTACGAATGCCGAACGGAGCCAGATCGGCTGGCGTGGTGTCGGACTTTCGGGAAGACGCTTGATGACGGTCGGCCTGTCCGTCTGCACGGGCTGAATTCGGCGCTGGTTTCCGATGCAGCGGACGCTCCGGGCAAATTGCTGCTATCCGAATTTCAAACCTCGCATTTTGAACATACGCCTGGTGTCGTAGACGTGGCATTGTGCCATCATCCGCCGGAGTGGCTTCTGGATAAAGGCGCTATCCGCGATGCGCTGAGGACTTTTGTCCCGGTGGTGCTGTTCGGTCACGAACACAGTGCACGCATCGCCGCAGATGTGAAGCAGGTCCAGCTCTTTGCCGGAGCGGTTCAGCCTTCGCGGCGCGACCCAGAATGGCTACCTACGTACCATATAGTGCAGCTTATCGTCGAGGGGGCCAATGCTCATCCCGAGTTGATCGTGCGAATACATACGCGCGAATTTGACAACCAGAGCTACAAGTTCCGTCCGCGGCTCAACGAGGACGACGAGCCAGTGGATATACATCGCATCAAGATCCCGACATGGACGCCCCCTGCCGCAAAGACTATAATTCCCATAGCGGCTGACTCTGCCTCTGCGATTTGTTCTACACTGGCGAACGACAAGCCGCCTTCCGAACCCCCGATGCCCACGCCAATGCAAACCGCGCAGCGTGAATTGCTGGTCCATTTCTTCCGTCTCAGGACCCCTGACCGCTATACTGCCGCCAACGAAGCGGGTTTGCTGCGCGAGGGCGATGACGCACTCAGCCCCCAGACGATGTGGGCGGAGGTTTTTCGTCGTGCGACGGATCAGCCGAACGGTCTCGCGAAATTCTGGACCGCCGTCGCCTCCAAGACTCCAATGTTGAAGGATAGCCCGAACCCGTTTGCTACTTGAAGGATTATGCACTCACACCTGATCGATTGGTTTCGTAACGTCAACATCGACTCAGATCCGAAGCTGGTTGAGCGCCGATGGCAGACAGCGGAGGAGTATTCGAAAGAGCTCTCACGGTCGTCGATACTACGGTTGCTGCGACTGTTCCTTTTTCCAAAGCCAGACACAACAGATAGCACGTGGTTTACCGACGGGCTGCTCAAGTTGGACATAGAATTCCCCGTGACAAACAACACGGAACAACTGCGCCTTATGGCCGGTGTGGTAATGGTCACTACGTTCCATGAAGTGTCCGCAAAGGGTTGCGCCTTCGCCCTTGGCCTGCGGGTCGCTGTTTTTCCCAACAGACGTACGCTGCCCGCACAACCGGAGATTCTCGTGGATGCGGAAGCGTACTTACAAACAGAGGCTGAACGACAACGCCCCACGTACTTCGATGACGCGCCGGGGAGCGCCGTAGCTGGACAGATTCGGCGACTCGCTGAGGAAACCGGACTGCTGTGGTGGGTGCTCTGTGAGTACAGCACATCATTGAAACGCCGCACGTCTGGGCTGACGGCACCAGCGTATGCGTTGATCGCGGCGGCAGAGGCAGCGGACCGCACGCAAATCCTACCGCCGCCGCCCTCTGCAGATGCGCTGCTTGCTCGCGTACTCAAGCCATGCAAGAGCGGCCCGAAGAAGGCCCTCACCCTGATCGATTTCTGGTCCGCAGCGGATGCAGAGTGGCGGGCAGCACTGTTGCGGAAGATCAGTTTTTCCGACAGCCGCGATTTTGTGCCAGTCATCACTGGGCTCGACAAGTGTGGGGAGTTCGGCGAAGCGTCAAGCGCAGCGAAGGTCGTGCCTAACCTTTGCCCCGGTGTGAGCATTGAGCATCCGGTGTCGCCTGCGGAAGCTGCTCAGCAGCTCTATGTTGAGTTGATGTTTTTGAAGGCGCTAGATGCCTTAGAGAAAAGCTAATCCCCATGGCGCGTTGCAAGTTACGGGATTGTACGGTTGCGATAGATGGCCGGTGTTTGGAAGGCCGAAAGGAAGATTGTCCGAATCTCTTGCCTGATGACCTTCCAGACGCGACTGCTGCCCAACTATCAGATGCCTTCGGGGAGTCTGGATCGACGGTTCGACGATATCCACCAACTGAGGCGCTGTACGCGGGTCTTCCACTGGAGATCGCTGAAGCAAGGGAGCTTTCCGGACGGGCGCGGGCCATAGTCATTGCACTCACGGGCATGGCGGAAAGCGGGAAAACTTCGCTTCTCGCACGCCTGCATCAGATGTTCCAGGCTGGCCCGGTGGGCGGATATGACTTCGCGGGGAGCCGCACGCTGCCGCGCTTTGAGGAATTGAATTGGCTGGCGACCATCGAGAGTGGGGTTGGGTCGCCCACGATGGAGAAATCATCACGTAAATACGACAACAGCTTCCTGCATTACACTGTCCGGCATCATCTCGATGGTTGTGAACCCGTAGACATTCTGTTAAATGACATTTCGGGCGAGACCTATCCGGAGGCAATCGCCGCGGAGAGCGTGTGTGAACAGCTCTTCTGCCTGCGGCGGGCAGACCATCTGGCCTTGGTCGTAGACGGTGAAGCGATCGATGATCGTAATCGTCGGCACGATCACTGCGCAAAGGCGCAGAACTTTGTTCAGCGAGTCCTGCAGACAGGGCAGCTCGGCAAGCAGACGGCGCTGCATCTCATCATTACAAAACTGGATGTGCTTAACAGGGAGGACCATAAGGCGGAGAACGACGCAGCTGCTACCAGGCTGGAAGCCGACTTTGTTGCCCAGTTCGAACCTCGCGTGGCCAAGATTCACCTCTGGCGGCTAGCCGCGCGCCCACTCGATTGCTCGAGGCCAACCGAGGAAACTGTGGCCGCGCTTTTCGCAATATGGGTTGGAACCACTTATCGATATACGAATACCGATGCACGCCGTCCCGCCCCAGTGGAACACGCCCGGGACTTCTGCCGTTTCGGTATGTAGGTTGCGACGTGACTATGGATGAGAACGAACATCAACTCCTCGCAGTCGGTCTGCCTGAAACAGGCAAGACGTCTTTTATTCACGCAGTGGATGACCTGCTGCAAAGTCCGCCAACACCCGAGGCTCTGCGCTGCTACGGGCTGGCTCGAGACCGAAGCTATCTCGAACGTGACAAAGCGAGTTTTCGTGCCGGCAAGAAGCTCGTGCACACCGAGCGCAGCCTTCAAGATCCGGCGCCGGAGCTGTGGTTTGAAGATCCCAGCACTGGGCGTAGAGGACGGCTCTTCCTCCCTGATCTGAGAGGCGAGATTTTCCAAGACCAATGGACCGACCGGCGATGGACAGAGTCCTTTCGTGACGATCTCAAGACCATTAGCGGAGCGTTGGTCTTTGTGCGTGCCGACACCCCGGCGTCGAATCAAGAACTGTTGGGACAGATGGCGAATTGGGGACCGACGGACGCCAAGCCAGCGCCATGGGACCCAAAGAAAGCAAGCCCGCAGGTCCAACTTGTAGATGTACTACAGTTTATTGGTACGCAGGGACAGATCTCGCGCCCGCTAAGAGTTGCCGTGTTGATTTCCGCGTGGGATACTGTCGGGAAACCGGCCGATCTCCAGCCCAAGAATCCGAATGAATTCCTAGCCAGGGAATGGTCGCTGCTGGATCAGTATCTCCGCTCGAACGCCGAGACCTATGTCACGAAGGTCTACGGCGTGAGTGCGCTCGGCGGGACGGAGGACGAGCTAAAGGAGTTGAGCAGGTTGCCTCCGCAGGATCGCGTGAACCTCGTCGAGGATATGCGATCATCCAAAGACCTGACCCGCCCACTGCGCTGGCTACTGAAATTAGACTAATACACTCTCGAAATGCACGTCGCGTTCACGTTCCATCAGGCACTCTTCGGCTACGAAGCGGGTCACCATCTACTAAGCGCTTCGCTGCAAATGCCATCTGACGTGCGGCATTTTCTTGCTGGGGCTACCGACCTTTCGGGTTCGGCACCTGCAGAGGGCTTCGACACCGCTTATACTGGGCTGCCGCTCGGCGAGACAAATTATTACGCGCTCTTTTGCACTTGGCTGGCGCCAGAAATGCGGCGCCCAGGCTGCGTTTGGAGCCATGTCCTGCTCATAGAGTTGGCAGACCTTGCCGAACTACCGGACCTCGGTGCACTGCGCAGCGCCTTTCGCCGGCCAGTCTCCCCGAATCTGGACGAGTATCGCACGGAGGTTAACTTCCAACTGCAAAGCGCAGCAGCACCGAGGCTTTCGAGCGCGGTGACAGCGACTGCGGGCAGAATGCTCGCAGGGCTCTACCTCGCCCCAGCTCGGCCGATCGTGTTCCTAGCAAACGCCGCGTTGAAGACGGAGAACTTGGTCTTCGCCCTGTGGTCACAGCAGTGGCCACGGTTGCGTCGGAGCTTCCGCTTTTCCACCGGTTCCTTCGCAGATCGAGGTCGGAGTGGCGATCCGTTCGATTTGCAGGTGTCGCCCGAAGTGAACCGTCGATCTTGGCAACGCAAAGGTGAATACCTGCTCGTCGATAGCACAAGCGCAACTGATGCCGCGCTGACAGCTGACGCGCCGTCCTGGATGTGCGCAGCAGTTGATGACCTCCTCGCTCCGGACGCGCGCGGCGTCCGCTCATTTCTGCGTGCGTATGGAACCGACGTAAACGATCCACGCACCGCGTTCGCCCGGCTGGCATTCGTTTACGAGAGGGCAGTACTCCGCCCAAACAGCAATTGGATGGAAACGCTCCGTTCGGTTGGCGAGACGTTCGCGGACCCATCCGAGGCAATCCTTCTCAAGGAGTGGTTAGTGAGTCCGCGTGAACTCCCTGATTGTGAGGAGGAGCTCAAGCACAATTTGGCTTCGACTTCTTTTCTGCTGGGTCCCGATGGCGCAAAGCCGTACGCGGGGGTATCACTCGGCTTCTCCAGGCTCGCACAGAGCCTCTGGCCAATGGCGAAAAGCCAGGTTCTTTCGCTGCTGGCGGAGTTGGTTCGTCAGCAGGAACGACCATCTGCAACTGCTTTTGCTACCGCAGTGGCCAGCGCCGCTCAACCAAGCGATCTGAGGCTAATCTCGGAGGAGAGGCCAGAGCTGATACCTCTTTTCTTTCTGCACCGCCCGGAGCTCGCCTTCCACGTTGACGCTTGGCGGCTGCCAGCAAACACACAATGGCGCATCCATGAGGTTCTCGCCGGATTGTCATTAGATGTTAAACACTGGGGTGAAATCATGGCTGCCATGCTTGTTGCTGCAACTAACGTAGCCGTGCGTGACGTTGTCGAAAAGGCAGGCCCCTATGCGATCGAAAGCGCGTTCCGTTGGCTCGACAATACGATTGCTCAAGAACGTCTCCCAACAGATCTCTGGCGGGAGGCTCTTGCGTCGCCAGCTGCTAACCGGCTTCAGATTGCAGAATTGCCGTCGCCTGCGACTCTGGCCCTCTGCGCATGGTTTCTCCAACCTGAAGCCGCCCGGCAGCTACTTAGTGCATCACGCAAAGACGTAGTGCAGCTGGCGCAACAGCCCATTCAGGAGCTCCCGCCACCGCTGCGTTTGCATACGGCGTTTCTATTGGTCACACTCGGATTACGTGCCGGCGACCTTGAGGGTGTGCCGCTCGTCGCGCGAGGGTTTTTCCCTGTTTATGACGCGCTCGCATCTAACGACTATCCTTCGGACTCGTGGCGATTGCTATCTCCTGAGCTGCCTTATCTGGGGTTCTGGAAAGACTGGGACCGATGCGAAAAATTGCTGCAGGCCGTGCGGAAGCGGTTATCTCCCCATATGAGGCTGATGTCCGAGATGTTGCTTGCAGCTGCAATCAGCTCGGAACATCGCGAGATCGTTCGCCGAATTGCAACGGAGTCTTCACCAGCGGCGAGCAATCTTGACGCCGGTTTGTCGTAGCGACCTGGCCTCGGGGTCTGGCACCCATCCCTTGGCTTGGTACCGGCGCAATTGGCTGGTGCCGGTGCCGGCAGCGGGCGACCTGGAGAAGCTCAACGAGCTTTTGCTGGCACGCTGCATCGAAACGCAGAGCCACACTATCGAGGGACGGACGATGACGATCGGTGCGGCGAGCGATGGCTGGTGAGGGTCTTTTGGGGGCGCGATGCCATCCCAGACGTTGTGCCGGCGCCACACCCCAGCAGGACGAGCCATCCCGCGACCCCCGAGCGCAACGTGAGCCAACTGTGCGCGAACGGCGGCGCTTGTGGCGCCCTCTCGGCCTCCGTAAGCCTTGCGTTAGTTACCGATGTGACAGAATAACGGGCGAAGGTGTGGTCGACGTGATTTCTAGCGGCCTGGCCTAACAAAATCTCCCAAAGACGACCGGGTCCGCCGTCCTTCGAGGTAGTAAACGGGAAGCACTCGCCTCATACGGATTGCGACTGTTTCGCCACGTCCTCACTTGTTAATGGAGAACAGGAGATTCGGTATTTGAGCGCACATAGCGAAGACCGGATGCTTCCATCCCCCTCGGGGATCACTTGAAAACCGGCCAATGAGGATCACCTCAAAAGCGGCCAATGGGCGTGAGGCAGGACAAGGTTGTTATACCGCGCCGGAGCCGTCTACGGCAATTCAATTTCGTGTTCG
>Ga0182030_10015598_pt1 | contig 14883 bp, 16 predicted proteins | sample 812S3MmetaG_FD_121299 | JGI IMG/M metagenome (GOLD analysis project Ga0182030, IMG submission 121299) | Permafrost microbial communities from Stordalen Mire, Sweden - 812S3M metaG (Illumina Assembly) | ecosystem: Environmental > Terrestrial > Soil > Wetlands > Permafrost | place: Sweden... | reverse complement strand
CTCGGTGCAAAGCCTGTCCTGCCTGCATGTCATCGAGCATATCGGGCTCGGCCGGTATGGCGATCCGCTTAACGCCGACGGCGCCCGGCTCGCAGCCGAGGAACTGCAGCGCCTGGTCGATCATGGTGGGACGCTGTACCTGTCGACGCCGATCGGCCGGGAGCGGGTGTGCTACAACGCGCATCGGGTGTTCGCGCCGGCGACGATCCTTTCGTTGTTTTCGCAGTTGCAGTTGACGCGGTTCTGCTACGTCTCGGACGACGGCGCGCTGTACGAGGACGCGTCGCCCACCCAGGTACCGCAGCTTGATTACGGATGCGGCTTTTTCGAATTCTCTCGCCGGTAATGCGGCTCGCGAATTCCGTTTCAGGTAAGTGTCCTTGATGTTGTCAGCCCTGCGCCGCCTGTTCGCCACCAGCGATCTGCTCGCCTTCAACCTGCGCAATCGCGATCGCTGGATAGCGGAGCAGGCGGCTAGCGTGCCCGCCGGATCGCGGGTGCTCGATATCGGAGCCGGATCGGCGCCGTACCGCGCGCTGTTTGCCCATTGCGACTACAAGACCCAGGATTTTGCCCAGCTGAAGGACGACCAGCTGCGGCACGGCGGCTATGCGCCGATCGATTTTGTCTCCGAGGCGAATGCGATCCCGGTTCCCGACGCGAGCTTCGACGTGGTGGTCTGCACCGAGGTGCTCGAGCACGTCCCCGAACCGATCGCGGTAGCCCGGGAGTTCGGCCGCATCGTCACGCCGGGCGGCCGCCTGATCCTGACCGCGCCGCTCGGTTCCGGCATCCATCAGGAGCCGTACCACTTCTACGGCGGTTACACCCCGTACTGGTACCAGCAGTTCCTCAAGCAGGCAGGATTTGGCGGCATCACCGTCACTGGCAATGCCGGCACGCTGCGCCATGTCGCGCAGGAAACCATTCGGTTCGTGCGCATGACGCGCCCGTTCGGCTTTGCCGCGCCCTGGTACGGCCAGGTGCTGTGGCTGCCGTTCTGGGTGATCCTGGCTCCCGTGCTCGCGCTCGCCGTTCCGCTGGCGGCGAAGGCTCTCGACCGGTTCGACCGGGAGCAGCGCTTTACCGTCGGCTATCACGTAACGGCGGTCCGTGAGCCCGCGGCCTGATCCATGAAAATTCTCTGCGTGTTGAGCCGCTATGCCTACGGCAAGCCGGAGCGTGGCGAAAACTACGATTACGTCCACTTCCTCCCGGCGTTCGAGCGCATGGGACATGAGGTCGACTTTTTCGATTCGGGCGACCGGTCTCTATTCAATGATTTCGCCGACCTCAATCGCGCCCTGCTCGAACGGGTGGCCGGCTTTCGTCCGGACGTGATCTTCTGTGTGCTGATGCACTACGAGGTCTGGTTCGAGACCCTCGATCTGATCCGCGCCAATAGTCCGGCGCTCGTCGTCAACTGGGGCACCGACGATTCCTGGAAATTCTGGCAGGCCTCGCGGTTTTTCGCCGGCCATGTCGATCTCCACGTCACCACTGACCGCATGGCGGCGGAAGCGGCGGCGCCGCGCGGCCTCGACAATGTGCTGCTGTCGCAATGGGCGGCGTCCGGGGCGGCGCTTGCGGAGCCATGCCCGTCGCAGGCCTGCCGCCACGATGTCAGCTTCGTCGGTAGCATGTACGGCTACCGCGCCGACTGGATTGCGGCGCTGCGTGCCAGCGGTATCTCGGTGGCGTGCTTCGGCCACGGAACGGACCACGGCGTCGTCAGTGCCCCGGAGATTCCGGATATCTATCGATCCTCACGGATTTCCCTGAATTTCTCCGGCTCTGGTCAAAATCCCGGCGGAGTGGCAGGAGCGGGCGGGCGGCAGATCAAGGCCCGCACCTTCGAGGTGCCCGGGGCGGGGGGCTTCCTGCTGACCGAAGCCGCACCCGGGCTGGAGCAGTATTTCGCTGTCGATCATGAGATCGCGACATTCGCCTCGCGCGATGAAATCGTGATCAAGACGCGATATTTTCTCGACCACCCCGACGCGCGCGACAACATCGCGCGGGCCGGTCACGCCCGGACACGGGCTGAACATACCTACGAGAAACGCTTCGCGGATATCCTCGAGCGGCTTCGATCGAGCAGCGCCGGTCGGCGAACCCGGCCATGGACGCTGTCGGCGGCTGCGCTCGACGATTGCGTTAGGCGGTATCGGCGCAAGGGGCTAACCAGCTGGGTGCGTGCCGCACTCGTCGTCCCCCTCAGCCTGGCGTTCGGAAAGCAGCGCGGTCCGCGCGCGGCGCGGCGCCTGGTCTATGAGTTGTCGTGGCGGCTCGGCGGCGTGGCGACCTATGGCGCCGGCGGCCTGCCGGGTCGGCTATTCTATAACGAGAGCTGATCATGCTAGGGCCGCAGGATCCAGTCGGCGCGGGGCCACGCTCAAATTCGGACCAGCGCCCGCTGATCTCGGTCATTATGTCGATGCGCAACGCTGCCGCCACTATCGGCGTCGCGGTCCGCTCGGTCCAGCTGCAGACCCTGCCAGACTGGGAACTGATCGTGATCGACGACGGCTCTTCTGATCAGGGGGCGGCCGTCGTCGCCGCCTTCGGCGATGCGCGCATTCGGCTGGTTCGCGAGCCGGCCTCCGCAGGCCTCGCGACTCGGCTCAATCAGGCCGTGGCCCTGAGCCGCGGCGAGTATATCGCCCGGATGGATGCGGACGATATCTGTTTCCCGGAGCGGCTGGCGCGTCAGGTCGCGCGACTGCAGGAGGACCCTTCGATCGATTGTCTCGGCTGCGGCGCGGTGGTGTTCACCGGTGACGCCAGGCTCGTCGGCGTGTTGCCAGGCGGTCTGACCCACCAGGATATTACGGCGCAGCCGTTTCGTGGATTTCCGTTTCCACACCCGACGTGGTGCGGCCGGGCGGAATGGTTTCGCGACCATCCGTATGACGCCAGGCTGATGAAGACGCAGGACCAGGATCTGTTGTTGCGGGTGTTCGCTCAGAGCCGCTTTGCGGCGCTTGCGGATGTGCTGGTCGGGTATCGGCAGGATGGGCTGGATCTAAGAAAGATGCTGCAAGGCCGACGCGTATTCATTGGCTCCCTCTGGCAGCATTTGCAGCGCTTGGGCAAGCCATTGCCCGTGATGTGGGGCATAGCCGCGCAACTTCTCAAGGCCGCCGCCGATATCGTCACGATCGGCCTCGGTCTCGGCCGTTGGGCCCAGCGCGGCCGACTAAAACCTGTGCCGCCCGCGGTAGCGCAGCAATGGCTGCAGCTGCAGCGCCGGCTCGGCGGCGACAAGGGAGTGGCCTGATGTGCGGCATCGCAGGCTTGTTGCGGCCGGGCGGCGGCGGTGACAGTGCACTCAAGGGCATTGCAGCGCGGATGGCAGAGACGCTGACCCATCGCGGCCCGGATGCCGGCGGTATTTGGTCCAACGCGGCTGCGGGCGTCGGCTTCGGCCATCGCCGGCTGTCGATCCTTGAGCTGTCCGAGGCCGGTGCCCAACCGATGCGTAGCGATTGCGGTCGCTTGACCGTGACGTTCAACGGCGAGATCTACAACCATCTCGAGATCCGCCGCGAACTGGAGGCGAGCTCCGCCGCCCCAAACTGGCGCGGCCATTCGGACACCGAAACGCTGCTCTATGCCATCCGGCAGTGGGGTGTCGCCGGCGCGCTGCAGCGCCTGGTAGGAATGTTCGCCTTCGCGCTTTGGGACGAGCAGGAGCGGACGGTTACGCTGTGCCGCGACCGCTTCGGCGAAAAGCCGTTGTTCTACGGCTGGTGCGGGCGCGATCTGGTGTTCGCCTCTGAACTGAAGGCGCTGGCCGCTCATCCGGACTGGTCGCCGGCGCTCGATCGTACGGCGCTGACGTCGTTCATGCGCTACTCCTACGTTCCGGCGCCCGCCACCATCTGGCAGGGCATCCGAAAGCTTCCCTCCGCGTCAATGGTCACGTTCGCCGCCCGCGTGAAGCCCGGTACGATGCCAGAACCGGTGGCGTATTGGTCGCTGCGTGAGCATGTGGTCGCGGCACAGGGCGCGCGCATCTACGACGAAACCGAGGCTACTACGGAGCTGGAGCGGCTGTTGTCGGTCGCCATCAAGCGCCAATGCCTGTCCGACGTCCCACTCGGGGCGTTTCTCTCTGGCGGGATCGATTCCTCGACCATCGTCGCGCTGATGCAGGCGCGGGCGAGCCAGCCGGTGCGGACCTTCACGGTAGGTTTTTCCGAAGGAGCCTTCAATGAGGCCGACGACGCACGCAGAGTCGCGGCACATCTCGGCACGTCGCATACAGCGCTTCATGTCGATCCCAAGACCGCGATGGACGTGATCCCCAGGCTGCCGCGAATGTATGACGAACCGTTCGCTGATTCGTCGCAAATCCCAACTCATTTGGTGGCGGCACTCGCGCGCCAGCACGTCACCGTCGTGTTATCCGGCGACGCCGGCGACGAGTTGTTCGGCGGCTACAACAGGCATATTTGGGGTGGGCAATTGAATGCCAGGTTCGGCAAGATGCCTATTTTGCTAAGGCAGGTGCTGGGTGCGTTGCTGAACGCCATTTCACCGGAGCCGGCCGGTAGCCTAGCGCGATTGGCGCAGCCGTTGCTGCCGTCGCGGTTGCATATCCGCCGCGCGGGGGATCAGGCCGCCAAGCTTGCGCGCATCATCGGTTCGAGATCGTTCGACCATATGTACCAATTGCTCTGTTCGATCGATAGCGATCCGTCGCAAACAGTGATCCAGGGTGAGGAGAGTTCGAACTGGTCGGCAGATGAAATGGGCAAGGTAACGGTGCAGCTCGATCCACTCGACCGCATGACGTTGGCCGACTCGCTGAGTTATCTTTCCGACGATATTCTGCAGAAAGTCGACCGGGCGGCAATGGCGGTCAGCCTTGAAACGCGGGTCCCCTTCCTGGACAGGGATGTCGTGGAGTTCGCAGCACGAATTCCTCCTGGCATGAAGGTTCGCGAGGGCCGGGGCAAATGGCTGGTGAGACAGGTGCTCTACAAGCATGTACCGCCGGCCTTGATTGACCGGCCCAAGACCGGTTTCAGTATTCCGCTCGACGATTGGCTGCGCGGTCCGCTGAAATCGTGGGCCAGCGACCTCCTGTCACCGGACAGATTGCGGCGGCAAGGATTGTTCAACGCTAAGCGGGTTGAACATAGGTTTGCGGAGCATTTGAGCGGCCGTCGCAATCACGGCTATTGGCTCTGGAACGTGCTAATGGCTCAGGCTTGGCATGACGTGTGGTGTGCCGACTGACGGTTTTTGGTTGCGCTGCTACGAATTTATCGATTTTGGTTTTGCCAATCAGTTGCCTTCCCCAGTCTCCATTGGCCCGGCGGCTTTCTCCGCGCTGAAGATCCAAACCAACCCACCGATGCACCCCACGGCGAACGATACCGCGCCAAACAGTATCGAAACCACCGTCCCATCCGCTTGAGCCAGCCCTGCATAACCAAACGCGACCATCATCGTCGCCTCACGCACACCCCAACCGGCGATCGAGATCGGCATCATGGTTATCAGCATGATGGGTGGGATCAGCATGAATACCTGCTCAAAATCCACAGGGGCTGAGATGGAACGAGCGGCGCACCACGCAATCACGACGGCCAGCACATGAATTGAGAGCGACAGGACTGCGATCTTTGGGCCGCTCCGCCGGTCGAAGATCACCTTGTTGGCAATCACCGAACAGGCGTGGACATGCTTGGTTGGCCACCATGTCGTCAACCATGACCACGGCAGGTGACCGAGCAACAGAAAGCCGAGGCCGCCCGCAAGAGCTGCGAAGTCGACAAAGACCAGCGCGAGACGGCCGTGGCTATTGGCGATCATGCCGTAGCTCCAGGGCAGGCTGGCCACAATGATAAGTGCCAGCGCGATCAGCCCGATGGCGCGATCGGTCAAGACCGAATAGGTCGCCGCACGCCAGCCAGCGCCGGTGCGGTTGACGAGCCAGAGTCGCACGGCGTCGCCGCCGATGGACGACGGCAGCGTCTGATTGAAAAACGTGCCGATCATGTTGTAGCGAAAGGCCTGCAGATCGGTCAGGGGCGCCTTACACAAAGCGGAAATCTCACGCCATCGCAGTGCGCCGATAAAAACCTGAACCACAGTAATCAGCACCGCAAGCGCAATCCAGCCGACACTGATCTGGCTCAGGCGAGCCTGAATCGCCGTAAAATTGATCCCGCGAAGCGCGAGATAGAGCAGCGCCAGCGACACCAGTATTCGGACTGACAAGACTAGAAGCCGACGCATTCCATGCCGTGTTCGTTAATGTTCCAGGAGCCTGTAGGCGATGGCGCAGGGCCGCTATTTACCGTCTTGGTATGGCTTTAGGGCCGCCAAAGCAATAACCCTGATATCCTGCTCACCCCCCTTGCGATGCACATGCCGCGGCGGCTAAACAGTTGGCAGCATACCGTAAATTGCGTCCCGCGACCTTGGAATTGCGTTTGATGTCACATCGCCGAAAGATTGGGGTCATAGGGCTGGGTTATGTCGGATTACCTGTGGCGGCCGCCTTTGCGCGGGCGGGTGATGGGGTAATCGGCTTCGATATCGACCAGACGCGTATTCGCGAATTGAGAGCGGGACAAGATCGTACCCGGGAGGTCGAAAGCTGCGATCTGCAGCTGCCCTCGTTGAGCTTTACCAGTGACGCTGCGGCACTTCGGGCTTCCGATTTCTTCATTGTGACGGTTCCTACCCCGATTGATGGGGCGCGAAGACCCGATCTCGGCGCCATGTTTGAAGCGTCGCGCATGGTTGGGGCCGCCCTCAAGAAGGGCGACATTGTGGTTTATGAATCAACCGTCTATCCCGGAGCGGTCGAAGAGGAATGCGTGCCGATCCTCGAACAATGTTCAGGTCTAAAGGCCGGTTCGGATTTCAACGTTGGTTATTCACCGGAACGCATCAACCCGGGCGACAAAGAGCATCGTTTTGAGACAATCGTGAAGGTGGTTTCGGCCCAGAATCCCGAAACCCTCGATATCGTGGCCGAGGTCTATGGATCTGTCGTGGCAGCCGGCATTCACCGGGCGCCCTCTATCAAGGTGGCCGAAGCGGCCAAGGTGATCGAAAATACCCAGCGCGATCTCAACATCGCCTTCATGAACGAATTGTCGCTGATCTTCCAGGCGCTCGAGATCGATACCGGTGACGTGCTGGCGGCCGCGCGGACGAAATGGAATTTCCTGCCGTTTCAACCGGGCCTCGTCGGCGGTCATTGCATCGGCGTTGATCCGTATTATCTGACATTTCGCGCTGAAAAAGCGGGCTACCACCCTGAAGTCATTCTGGCCGGTCGCCGCATCAATGACGGCATGGGTCAGCGCGTCGCGCTGGAATGTGTTCGGGGGCTGCTTCGCCGGAAGGGCTCGGGGGGCGTCGTCACTATCCTTGGCCTCACCTTCAAGGAGGATGTTCCCGATACCCGCAACTCCCGCGTGGTCGATATCCTGCGCGAGCTGCAGTCATTTGGTCTTTCGGTGCAGGTGCACGACCCCATGGCGAATGCATCGGACGCCAAGCATGAATATGGCGTGACGATAACCGAACTTGATGCGTTGCGGCCTGCAGATGCGGTCGTTATGGCGGTTGCGCACGGCAGCTATATCGAAGGAGGCTGGCCGCTTATTCAAAGGCTGCTGGTGGACGGCGAGGGGCTCGTCCTCGATATTAAAATGAGACTAGATCGCAGTTCGAAGCCCGCGGGCATCGAGCTGTGGCGGCTGTAAGGCCAAACCGGAGAAACGATGTCGGATAATGCGGTATTGGTCACCGGAGCTGCCGGATTTATCGGATTCCATGTTTCGCAACAGCTGTTGTCGGCTGGCCGGAATGTCGTCGGCCTCGATGTTGTCAACGATTATTACGATCCAAGACTGAAAGAGGCGCGTCTCGACGTTCTTAAGCGCCAATCCGGGTTCACCTTTTTAAAGCTCGATTTGGCAAATCGCGCAGCGACGAAATCTCTATTCGAGCAACATCATTTCTCGACCGTGATCCATCTCGCAGCTCAAGCGGGCGTTCGTTATTCGCTGCAAAATCCCCACGCATATGTGGATGCAAATATCGAAGGCTTCATTAACGTGTTGGAAGGATGCCGTCACAACGACTGCAAACATCTTCTGTTCGCATCTTCATCTTCAGTATATGGCGCCAATACCAAGCTGCCATTTTCGGTGCAGGACAACGTCGATCATCCGATTAGCCTTTATGCCGCTTCGAAAAAGGCCAATGAGCTGATGGCGCATGCCTACAGTCATCTGTACCGAATCCCGTCCACTGGCCTTCGCTTTTTCACAGTTTATGGTCCCTGGGGCCGCCCCGACATGGCCATGTTCATTTTTGCGAAGGCCATTGTCGAGGGAACGCGGATCAAGTTATTCAATCATGGTAACATGCGTCGCGATTTTACCTTCGTAGACGATGTTAGCGAAGCGATCGTGCGCCTGTTGGATCGTCCGCCGCAGGGTAATCCGAAGTGGTCCGGTGACGAGCCCGATCCTGCGACAAGCACAGCGCCATGGAAGATCTACAACATCGGGAACAATAATCCTGAAGAGATCAAGTACGTCGTTTCGCTTCTTGAGAAAGAGTTCGGGCGTACGGCGACCAAGGAGATGCTACCGATGCAACCGGGCGACGTGCCTGCGACCTATGCCGACATCGAAGATCTGGCGCGGGAAACCGGATTCCGGCCAACGACCACGATTGAAGAGGGAGTCGCGCGGTTTGCAAAATGGTATCGTGACTATCACAATCTTTGACAGCAGGGCGCAATGAGCAAACGAATTATTCCACTGATCATGTGCGGCGGCGCCGGTACGCGGCTGTGGCCGGCGTCGCGCGAAGTCCATCCCAAGCAGTTCCTGCCGCTGTTCGGAGTGCGCTCGACCTTCCAGAACACCATCCTGCGGGTGTCGGACGCGGCGTTGTTCGAGCGACCGATCGTGATCACCAACAAGGCCTACCGCTTCATGGTGCTGGAGCAACTCACCGAGATCGGACGCGAGGCCGATGTGCTGCTGGAGCCGATGCGGCGCGATTCCGGGCCGGCGATCGCGGCGGGGGCGGCGTTCGCGCAAACCCGTGACAAGGATGCCGTGGTGCTGGCGCTCGCCGCCGATCACGTCGTCCGCGACACCGAGGCGTTCGTCGCCGCCTGTCGCCAAGGTCTGGTCGCAGCAGTGGCCGGGCGCATCGTGACCTTCGGCGTCGAGCCGGAGCGCGCGGCCACCGAATACGGCTATATCAGTCCCGGCGAGGTCATCTCCGGCGAGGTCCGGGCGGTGACAAAATTCGTCGAAAAGCCGGATCCGGCCACGGCCGCGGAATACATCAAGGCCGGTTACCTCTGGAACAGCGGCAACTTCATGTTCCGCGCTTCCGTCCTGCTCGATGAATACCGCAACGTCGATCCGGCCAGCGTGGCGGCCGTGACCGATGCTGTGGTTAAGGCCGGGCGCGATCTCGGATTTATTACGCTGGAGGAGGCCGCCTTTGCCTCGGCAAAGCCAATCTCGATCGACTATGCGGTGATGGAAAAGACCTCGCGTGCCGCGGTGGTGCCGGTCAAGTGCGGCTGGTCCGACGTCGGCTCCTGGCATGCGGTATGGGAACTGTCGGACAAGGACAGCGAAGGCAACGCCGCGCAGGGCAAAGCCGTGTTCGAGGATTCGCGCAACTGCAATGTGGCGACCGATAGGGCGCTGGTCGCGCTGGAAGGTGTCGACGATTTGGTCGTGGTGGCGACGCAGGACGCCGTGCTGGTCTCGCGTCAGAAGGACGCCAACGGGTTGAAGCGGTTGGTGGCGAAGCTGAAGACGGTGGCGCCGCAGGTGACCGAGGAACATCTGAAGGTGCACCGGCCCTGGGGCTCTTATCAGTCGGTCGACAATGGCGAGCGGCACCAGGTCAAGCGCATCGTGGTCAAGCCGGGCGGCCGCCTCTCGCTGCAGAAGCACCATCATCGCTCCGAACATTGGATCGTGGTGCGGGGCGCCGCGCAGGTGACCGTCAACGAACTGGTCAAGACGGTGCACGAAAACGAGTCGATCTATATCCCGATCGGCTCCGTGCACCGGCTGGAGAACCCCGGCAAGATCCAGCTGGAGTTGATCGAGGTCCAGACCGGCAGCTATCTCGGAGAAGATGACATCATCCGGATCGAGGACGATTACAAAAGAGAGTAGCGAAATCTCAGCTGTTCACTAGGAACGTGTTGATCTCAGCAAATAAACCGTCTTCAGAACCTGTCTTGCGATAGCAGACTCGCACCGGCCCAGCCGTTCGAATAGGCCGTTGTCGTGATTGGCGAGGCGCTGGAAACAATAGGTTAGCTGTCGCGCCGAGTTGGCCGGTTGCGGAACGGCAAAACGATCGGTCCGACCTCGCTTGTCGCACGCGTCATTGAGGGGGGATAACCACCTCGCCAATGGATGAGGCTCGATCGTTCGACCGGTCCGACGATTGCCTGCGGTCACGCAGGATTTCGGCCTGAATCCTCAATAGATCGGTCTCGATCGCGGTCGCGTGACGAAGTCGCCATAACAGCGATGCCAGGCAGAGCACGAGTTCACGCTCGACTGCCGTCCGTGCGTCGTAGTCCGCAATGATAGCCGCCTCGAAGCCGCGGTAGTCGTCGACATCCTCGATTGTTTCGACGACGGTCTCGGCGCATAGCCCGTGGCGGATGGCGTTTCGCCGAGACCAATGCTTGCCCTCCTCGGTATTTGGACCCGTGCTTCGAAGCGTATTGCGCCGGTTGGCCTCGATTTGCCGGAACGAGGTCATGTGCTGGTGCCCTGGATCGGGCTCGTTTGCCAAAGCCCGTTGGCAATTTCGAGGGGAGCGCCTGAATCGTGAGCGGGTCCCCCGAATCTGGTTGCTAGCTTGATGAAATGGCCTTATATTACTTGATACGTATCAGGTACCACTCTTGATCGATGAGCCATTCAGTGATCCGGTCTTTCAGGTGCAAGGAAACCGAACGTGTTTGGCAAGGTCAATCAAGCCGCAAGTTTCCCGGCGAAATACAGGTGCTGGCGCTCCGCAAGTTGCGCCAGCTGGATGCTGCTGCGGCCATCGAGGATCTGCGCAACCCGCCAGGAAACCGCCCGGAATTGTTGAAAGGAAAGCGAGCAGGCCAGATGAGCATAAGAATCAACGACCAATGGCGCATATGTTTCCGGTGGGTGGTGAGGGACGCCGAGGATGTTGAAATTGTGGACTATCATTAACCATCGCAAAGATCAGGAAAGCGCCGATCATGGGCCAACTTCGCAATCCGCATCCCGGTGAAATTCTGAAGGAAGAATTTCTCAACGAAATCGGTGTCAGCCAAAACCAACTGGCGCAAGCGATTGGCGTACCGGGCAATCGTATTCACGCCATTGTAAATGGGACACGCGATATTACGGCCGATACGGACTTGCGTCTTTGTAAGTTCTTTGGGCTAACGGATGGCTATTTTTTGCGTCTGCAGAATGCCTACGACACTTTGGAGGCTAAGCGTCAGATTGCGCGTGAGGTGGCGAAGATCAAACGCTACAAGTCGGACAAGACGGCATAGAGACGGACGCTTCTCGCGGCGCACGACAAGATCGATGCGGAGAGTGTGTGATGGATGCGACCCACACCCTGATTGATAGCGATGACGAGCTATTGCGCGATCGGGCGCTCGTCGACCAGCTAAGAAACTCGAACGACCCAGCCGACGTCGCTCGGTTAGAGGCGCAAACGCGCCTGGTTGCCGCGTACGAGGAAATGAAATGGCTCCGTCAGCCGCCCAGCGTCGCCGATTTGATCCGCAACCTTATCGATCAGCACGGCCTGACGCGGGCGGACTCCTGATATTCAGCTACTGCGGATCTTACGATTGTACGATTGTGGTGGAGTGATTTCTTTGTGCGCCTTCTGCTCAGGCCGGATATTTGTCACCGAAGGTTTGACGGGTTTTGGCTCAAACCGCTCAAGAATTTGTTTCATGGATTTGGTCTGCACGAGGCGCTTGACGGTGCGGTCGATCATGGCGTCTAGTCGTTCGATGCGCTCCAGTGCCTCATCAATGATACCGAAATCGGTGGCCGCCGCAAACTCATCTCGGCCATCACAGCGCGGAATAGGTTCCATCTCCGCAATACCCTTTGCGATCTTGGGCCCCCATGTGGTCGGGTCTTCACCAGCCGCAAGCGGCCAATTTGCGCGGATAATGTTGGCATAGAGTGGGGCTTGTTGCGAGAGCAGCACCTCGACTTTCTCCAGGCTGTCGGCCTCGTTGAATTTGAATGCAGTGGCAATCGCGCCCAGCATGACGACCAAAAGACTGGCGTCGTTTTGAAGACGAATGTCATCAAGCCGTTTCTCGATCCAAAGCCACTCGTACCGATCGAGGCGGCGCCGGCGCCAGCGTAACTCTGTCAGTCCATCGACCAAGTATTCTTCCGTACTGCCTACGGGCGCACACTCCGCGAAGAGTCCTTCACGAAGCGCCGCGTAGCCGTTTGCCCTGAAGCGTAAGGAATGCTTTTTTTGCGAAGGCTTGTAGGCTTGTGCGGTAAAGCTTTGCTGCGGTCGTTTTCATGACATTGTATCCTTAAGCGTTGGGCATGGGGTCATTCTTGGGCTTGGCGAATTAATCGCTTCAGGTGCTTTTCAAGGTTGTCGACGTCGGCGCGTTCGGAAAGTTTGCTCTTTGGCCAGTCAAGCACGGCTGCGTGCATTTAACGGCTCCCAGTCTCCAGCAAAACAACGTCTCGGCCGGTTGTTTGCTGCCAACGTGATCGCAACGTCGACATCCAATGGGTCGCCGGCGACAGGCCTTGCTTCATCGGTCAGCATTATTTCTTTGAGTCGGGGTCTGAGCTGGGCGTAGCGCTCGGGCCCGATTGGCTCAGCCGCTTCCGCTCGTTTACGAGAAATGCCTCAAGCTGCTCGAGATCCTCGATGCCGACCTCGGGCGCCGGCTCATCGGTGCCAACGCCGTAATGCCGCATCGTCGCCAACAAGACGGTTGCCGCCCGCATGTCGCTATCGATCGCCTTTGCGGTAAGCGATTTTATCACGGCAAGCTGCTTGCTGACTCTAACCGGTGTTCCGTTTTCGAAGACCTCATGAGGCCGTTGCAACTCGGCCGCCAAGTCAGACGCGAAACTTGGGGAAGCTTTCGGGCGACCGCTCGCGTTGCCACTTTTCCCTTTCGCAAAACGAGAATGCATTGGCGGCCGGCGGTAGCCGTGAAGTCATAGGACTGAGAACAATGAGAAATGCGGAGCCTACCCTGAGGCAGGTCTTAAGGCGGTGCGCGCGCGATGCCTTGGAAGGGCTTGGTTATAGCGTGCGGCAGATTACTGCCGCGAGGGTTGTCCCAGGCGCTCGGCTGCAGGTAAAAAAGTCGGGGGATTCGATACGACCGGTCGCCGTTCGCACATCAATAAATCGAAAGGTTGGGTTGACCTATCGATCCGAAGGGTCGATCAATCCGGCTTCCAGCCGGAACCTGAAGCCACCGCCTTTAGGCGGTGGTTGTTCACATCGCCACAATATATCATGCGTTCGGACCAAGCTATTGGTCCGGAGTTATTGCTCTTGTCGACTTCGGAAAATGGAGGACCATCGCGAAAGAAATCCCTGTTATTTTCCCTGTTAGCAGGGAAAATTGACCACGTGAATTTTGATGGTTGTCGAAGGGATATTGGCATCCTTCTCACGAAAGCGGCGCGGTGCAGGCGGCTTGGGGTTTAGGATGCATCCGATCCCTAACTTGCGCCGCGTCGTGCTCGAGATAGGCCCCGCGGGTCCGGCAAAACAATCCGGCGAATTCCGCCCAGAAGTTGGATGCACTCATATCAACCATCCGGATCGCCTCGACCCGCGGCCGCGGCGGCTCGACGACGAACAGGCAAGCCTGCTCGCCACTCTCGACGCAGCGCCAGAATTTCCTTTCGGCGGTGAGCAACAGGTGCTGGTATAGCGGGTCGGCCGGAATGGTCATTTCGACCCATTTGCCACCGCCGGTGATGATCGAAAGGACGGCCAAGCGCCTGATGCGGAACGAGGCCATGAAACAAATGCATCAAGCTCTTGAGCCCAAGCAAGCTAACTCTGCGGTCGTTAAACTTGGTTCGAAGCGAATGCCTGATCAAGGACGGTCGCTGCAATAGAATCTTGCTCGGGCGCCCGGCCGCATGCCGGGTTTTAGAAGTGCAACTAATAAGGGTAATTTATCAAACGCTCTTATTAGTTGTATTTCTCGGAAACGAAGTCCAGCGGCCAGCAGCTAGAACGGGTCCTGCCGGTTTCCGAAACGAAGCCAATTGGCGCTCCAAACCACCTAGAGAACCTCAGGCTTCACCGCCTGTTCTATTGCGCTGAAGTTGGGTGTGCTGTGAGGGATTGGATGAAGCTGATCGACCCGAAGCTTCCCATCATGCTATCCACGCTTAAGTGTAACTTGCGCGCTAAAACGGAACTCTGGATTTCTGTTTGACGCGTTTCTTGACGCGAGGCGTTTTCGATTTCGCTTCATGAGCATAGGGTAATATCAGTGAACCGGTTCTGGAGCCGTGTGGTGCGCGAGTTGCAGCCCTATGTGCCGGGCGAGCAGCCCCGCGTGCAGAACGTGGTCAAGCTGAACACGAATGAGAGTCCCTTCGGCCCGTCCCCGCGCGTTCTGGACGCGATCCGTACCGAGGCTGCCGAGACCTTGCGCCTCTACCCGGACCCGGAGGCGACGGCCCTGCGGCGGGCGCTGGCCAACTATCACGGGGTCCGGCCCGAACAGGTTTTTGTCGGCAACGGCTCGGACGAGGTGCTGGCGCATACCTTCGTCGCGCTGCTCAAGCAGGACGCGCCGCTGCTGCTTCCCGACATCACCTACGG
>Ga0182030_10015597_pt1 | contig 14883 bp, 11 predicted proteins | sample 812S3MmetaG_FD_121299 | JGI IMG/M metagenome (GOLD analysis project Ga0182030, IMG submission 121299) | Permafrost microbial communities from Stordalen Mire, Sweden - 812S3M metaG (Illumina Assembly) | ecosystem: Environmental > Terrestrial > Soil > Wetlands > Permafrost | place: Sweden... | reverse complement strand
GGGATCAGGCGCCAGGGGATCAGGCGCCAGGGGATCAGGCAAGGAGTCGGGCATACAATCTCCGTCCAGGCGTGATCGCGGGCTTGGACCACGGATCGGCGGGCGATGGCAAGTGGCTCGGGCCGAGGAAGTGTCGGGGCGCTGCCCCGAACCCCGCCAGGGGCATTGCCCCTGGACCCCAGCCCCGGGTCAAGCCCGTGGGCAGGCTCCGGCACGCCTTTGCAATCCATCCATTGGCGGGGTCGAGGGGCAGCGCCCTCGTGGGGTCCGGGGCAACGCCCCGGCGCTTGCTCAGGTCAGGAACACGCCGCCGTTCACGTGCAGCACCTGGCCGGTGATGTAGCGTCCGTCCGGGCCCGCCAGGAACCGCACCGCCGCGGAAATCTCGCTGACCGAGGCTTTCCGGCCCAGGGGGATGCCTTTTTCGACGAGGGTACTGGGCAAGGCGCCGGCGGTGGGGCCTCGGACGGTATCCACGGCGCCGGGTGCCACGCAGTTGGCGGTGATCTGGTGCGGCGCGAGTTCGACCGCCAGAGCCCGCATCAGCCCTTCCAGGCCAGCCTTGGACGCGGAGACATGGCAGCGGTTCACCGTCCCGACATGGGTCGAGATGCCGGACAGCGACACCAGCGCGCCTCCACCACGGGAGATCATCGACGGCACGGCGGCTTTCATCAGCACGAACGCGCCGTCCAGGGCGACCGAGAGGATTTCGCGCCACTCGGAAAAACTCATGTCAAGGAACGGCGTCTGACGGCGCAGACCGGCGTTGCTGACGACGATGTCGACACCACCGAAGCTGGCGACGGCCGCGTCCATCATCCGCGCGACCTCGTCCGGCTTCGTGACATCCGCCAGGGCGCCGATCGCCTGACCGCCCGCCTGGTTAATCTCGGCCACCGTGGCATCGACCAGCGCGCGGTCGGAGCGGCCGTTGACGATGACCGACGCGCCCTCCCGCGCCAGGTCGAGGGCGATGGCCTTGCCGATATTCTTGCCCGCGCCGGTGACGAGGGCGACTTTGCCGCTGAAGGGGGGGCCGGTGAAGGGTCCGCTCATTTCACGCCGCCTGTCGCAGGGAGGATTGATTGAGGATCATGTCGGCGCCCTTTTCAGCGATCATGATGACCGTGGCGTTGGTATTGCCGGACACGACGGTCGGCATGATGGCGGCGTCGATCACGCGCAACCCCTCGACGCCCTTCACGCGCAATTCGGTATCGACGACCGACATCGGTCCTGGCCCCATCATGCAGGTGCTGGTCTGGTGGAACGTCGTGCCGGCGGTTTGGCGCACGTGGTTCAGCAGGTCCTCATCGGTGGTCGCCTGGGCCCCGGGCATGTATTCGTCGGTGACCCATTGGCGCATGGCCTGGGTGGCGAAGATTTGCCGGATGACCCGCAGGCCGGCGACGATGGTGTCCCTGTCGCGTTGGGTCGAAAGGTAATTCGGTTGCATCGCCGGCGGCCGCGTTGGATCGGCGCTGGTGATGCGCAACCAGCCGCGGCTTCCCGGCCTGCACGATGGTGGCGATCCCCTGCCGTCCGGAAAGCCGCGGCAGGGGATCGCCACCATCGTGCAGGCCGGGAAGCGGTGCATGGGATCGCCCGTCCGCTCCGCGCTGCCGGCGAGGAACTGAAACTGCACATCCGGACTGTCCAGTTCCGGCCTCGTCTTCACGAACAAACCCATCGGACCGGCACCGGTCATCAGCGGGCCTTTGCGAGCCAGGATCCACTCGGCGCCGGCGTACAGCCGCCGCATCCAACTGTGATAGATTTCGTTCATCGTCACGGTGCCGTCGATGCAACGATAAATGACGCGGGCGCCGATATGATCCTGTAGATTGGCGCCGACGCCGGGCAGATCGTGCACGACGGGAACGCCCACCGACTGCAACAACGCGGCCGGTCCGATGCCCGAAAGTTGCAATATTTGCGGCGAGTTGATCGAGCCGCCGCACAACAGCACTTCCCGTCGCGCCGTCGCGTCATGCATGACACCGTTCTGTTCGTAACGCACGCCAACGGCGCGTTTGCCTTGCATCAGCACTTTATGGGTCAGCGCGCGGACCTCGATCCGCAGGTTCGGGCGGTCCTTCACGGGATTTAAGTACCCGACCGCGGCCGAACAGCGACGCCGCCCTTTAATCGTCAACTGCAACGGTCCCACGCCCTCCTGCTGGGCTCCATTGAAGTCCGGGTTGAGCGGATAACCGAGTTCCTGAGCCGCCTCCATGAAAGCATCGTGCAGCGGATGGTCGGTCTTCATATCGGATACGCCGAGCGGACCGCCCTCGCCATGGAAATCGTTGGCGCCGCGTTCCTGATCCTCGGCCTTGCGGAAGTAGGGCAGCACATCGTCATAGGACCAGCCGGCGTTGCCGAGTTGCCGCCACAGATCGAAATCCTGGCTTTGGCCGCGGATGTAGATCAGGCCGTTGATCGAACTGGAGCCGCCCAGTGTTTTGCCGCGCGGCCAGGAGATGCGGCGGTTGTTGAGTTCGGGAACGGGCTCGGTTTCGAAATACCAGGCGACCTTGGGGTTGTAGATGTTCCGGTAGAAACCGGCGGGAATGTGGATCCACGGATCGGTGTCGGGGCCGCCGGCTTCCAACAGCAGCACGCGGGTTTTCGGATCGGCGCTGAGACGGTTGGCGAGCACGCAGCCGGCCGATCCGGCACCGACGATGATAAAGTCGAACTCTTCGCTGGTGGCCACGATGCGTTGTCCCTCCCCGATTGGTCGATCGGACGCAGTGAAGCGGATGGCGGGGGAATTGGCCAGCCCTTAGCGCGAGACTGTCAGAACAACCGTCCCGACGCGATCTTCGCTCCCTCGCTCAACGAAGACAGCTTGGCCCACACCACATCCTCCGCCACCCGCCGCATCCCGGCCGAGGTATCGAACCCGCAATCCGTTCCGGCCTGAACTTTCCGGGGATCGCCCACCACCTCCACCACGCGTTCGATCCGTTCGGCGATCGTTTCCGGATGCTCCACGAAATTGGTTACCGAATCGATCACGCCGGCGACGATGATTTGGTCCGCGTCCAAAGGAAAATCCTTCAGCACCCGATATTCATGCGCGTGCCGGGGATTGGCGAACGGGAACACGAAGCCGCCGACATTCAACTGACGCAGCACCGGCATCAGTTCCTTCAGTTCCACGTCGCAATCGTGCGGCCCTTCGTAATTGCCCCAGCAGACGTGCGACCGAACCTTCTCACGCGGGATATTCACCAGCGCGCCATTGATCGTCCGCACGACGCGATCGACAAAGGTCAAAAATTCGTCCAGCGGTTTTTCGTGCCACGTATAGTGCCGCTCCATCGCCAGGTCGGGACAATCCAGTTGCAAGAGGAACCCGTTGCGGACGATGGTTTCGTATTCAACCTGTAACGCTTTGCCCAACGCGGTGAGGTAGTCCATCTCGGTCGGATAATAATCGTTGCGCATCGCCGCCGCGACGATCCCGGGCGAAGGCGCGGTCATGAACGGCTCGACGAACGGTTGCGCCATCCGATCGAGCGTGGCGCGGAAATCGGCGCATTCCTGTTCCACCGCCGCTCGATCGAGGTATTGGATGTCGCCGATCGCGGTTGGAATGTTTTCCCGCGCGCTGACCCAGTTGTAGCGCGCCACCTCGCGGGCCATCGCTTCCTTGAAGATCGGATATTTGTCCACGTCGCCGCGCGGCGGCCGGTCCCAGGAGCCGCCGAACCCGCTCATGCGGCCGCGCACATAGAGGAAGAACGCCTCGCGCTGCTGCTCGCCGTTGTTGCCGATATCGATGCCGGCGTCGCGCTGCTTGCGAACCACGTCCTCCATCGCGGCGTGACCGGCCTCGGCGAGTTCGGTATCGACGTTTTCGCCACGCGCCTTGCGCACGTACAGATCGACCAGCCCTGGCGGACGCGGCAGGCTGCCGGTGTGCGTGGTGAGGATTCTTTTGTCACTCACTTGCATCTTGTGCTTCCCCCGTTATGCGCCGCGTAGCCTCTCCATGACGCGGGACCGGCCGATCAACGGCAGCAGGATCGCGAGTTCAGGCCCTTGCTCCTCACCCGTCAATATCTGCCGGAGCGTGTCGGCCGCGCCGTCCGGCAACGCCGCGAGCCACGTGGACCAGGTGCGCGCATCCCACGGTTCCTCAGGCAGCGTACCGCGGGCGTGTCGAACAAGTTCGGCGGACCCTTCGGGGATGGGAAAGAAAATCGTTGCGTTGACGACATCCCACCAATGTCGTGCCTCGGTCAGCAGATCGATATGACCGCGGATCGCCAGCCAGAACGCTTCGGTGGCGCCGGCGGGAAGCCGATCCGTGACCGAGACGAAATCCCGCCGTGCGAGGACGCCGCGGTTCAACGCCGGCAACGCCACCGGATCGGGTTTGCGCGCCAGTCCGCGCAAGCTGAACCGCCCGCCGCCGCCAAGCCACGCGACCATCGCCTCCGGGTCGATCCCGTCATGTCGAAGATTGCGGATCGCGAGCCGACCGGTTTGCCCCAGCGCCGGCAGACTGGCGAAGGTGATCGTGTCGGGATTGAAGCCCAGAGAACTCAGGAGATCGATGTGAACGCCGGTGGACCCGTCGCCGTCGTCGGTGTGAACGACATGCGTCACCCGGTCCGCGATATCATCGACCGCGGCGGTCAGCGCGGCGGCGGGCGCGCCGTCGGCGGTGAGCAAAATCGGGTCGGAGACGGCGGTCAATTTCACCTCGCGCTTGCCGGTGATCACGTCGGTCCAGGTGACCACGCGGTTGGACAGACGAAAGCGCCAATGCGGAACCTTGCCGCCCGCCTCGGCCGCGGCGCGCTGTTCCGGGGTCAGTTTCAGCATCGCCCGGTCGTAAACGGCGGCCATCCCGCGGCGGATGCGGAACTCCCGTTTGGCGCGCAGTTCCGTTTCCGATTCAAAGCAGGGATACAGCCGGCCGATACTTTTCAGGTGCTCGATCGCCGCGGCGTAATCGCCGGCCTCACCGATCGCGTCCCATTTGATGCCAAGCCAGCGCAGCTCCGCGGTGATCCTGTCCTCGCCCGCCGGCATGCGCAGCGTGAAGTGCCCCTTCTGACCGCGTGCGAACAGCGCGTTCGCCAGAGCGACCCGCGCACCGGTCACCAGCAATCCGCCGGAGACCGGAGCGATGAACCGAACGCGTGTCATTCGCCGCTGTCGTCGTCGTCTTCGTCCAGTTCCATCCGTCGCGGATCCAGCGAGCGCCAGTCGCGTTCTTCCGGTCCGGCGCGATGATCGACGAAGGTGCCGAGTTCGGCGGCGCTGCGCCAACCGCCCTCCCCCGCGTCGATCACGATCGCGTCCTCACCGAACGCGAACCACGCGTCGAGCACGTCCTTGGAACTCATGCCCGGCACGCGGCATCGTTCCACCGAATCGCGGACGTAGCGGCGGGCGAAAGCGTTGGCGTGCATCAGGGTGGGAAAGCCGCCGATCTCCTCGACAATGTTGTCCTGAGCGCCGCCTGACAAATCCAGGACACGGACTCGCCATCCGCCATCCGGCGCGAACAGATCGCCGCTCATTGCTTGACGGCGCCGGCTGTCAAACCGGCAACGTAATGTTCGACGAAGAATGAGTAAATGATCGCCACCGGAACCGAGCCAAGCAATGCGGCCGCCATCAGTTGCCCCCAATAAAACACGTCGCCCTTGACCAGTTCCGCGATCGCGCCGACCGGCACGGTGCGGACATCGGTCTGGGTCAGGAAGATCAGGGCGTATAGAAACTCATTTTGCGCCAGGGTAAAGGCAAAGATGCCCGCCGAGATGAAACCCGGCGTGCACAGCGGCAAAAACACCTTGAACATCGTCTGCAGGCGCGTCGCTCCATCGATGCGCGCCGCGTCCTCGAGTTCATGCGGCACCGAGCGGAAATAGCCCATCAGCAGCCACGCGCAGAATGGAATGAGCAACGTCGGATAGGTCAGAATGACCGATGTCAGCGTATCGTTCAGGCCCAGACTGTAGATGATGTCGGCCAGTGGAATGAACAGCAGCGGCTGCGGCACCAGATACGTCGCCGCGACGCCGAACGCGATCAGCGCCGAGCCGGCGAAGCGCATGCGTGCAAGCGGATATGCCAGCATGACGCCGAACACCAGGGAAATCGCGGTGGAAATCGCCGACACCAGCAGCGTGTTCCACGTCCACACCATGAAGTTCGTTTCGGTCAACAGGTCGACGTAGTGTTTGAATGTCGGATGATAAACCAGCAGCGGCATGATCTTGCGGTTATACAACTCGCTGTTCGGCTTCACCGACGTCACCGCCATCCAATAGAACGGAAACAGCGTGAAGATCATGTAAACGCCCAACGGCAGCCAGAGCCGGATCGTTCTGACCCGCCAGCCGCCACGCTCGACCATCATGATTTGTGGGGTTTCATGTATAGCGACATCGCGATGATGATCAGCGCCAGCGGCGGCAACATCGCCAGCGCGATCGACGCGCCCATGCCGAGTTGGCCGCCGCCCATCGCCACATCGAACGCGTACGTCGCGAACAAATGCGTGGCGTTCGCCGGGCCGCCGCGGGTCAGCACGTAGACCAACTGGAAATCCGCGAAAGTGAAGATGACGGAGAACATCGTTACGATGAAGATCACCGGTTTCAGCAGCGGCAATGTCACGTAAACAAACCGGTCCCAGGTGCTGGCGCCGTCGATCGTCGCCGCTTCATACAACTCCGGGGAGATAGTTTGCAGGCCGGCCATCAAGGTGATGCCGTAGAACGGCAGGCCTCGCCAGACGTTGACGATAATCAACGACATCATCGCCAGGCGCGGATTGCCCAGCCAGGATGGGCCAGGATTGGCGATGCCCGACCAGCGCAGGAACCAGTTCACCGGAGCGAACGCCGGATCGAGGAGCCACATCCAGGCGATGGTGGACAGCACCGTCGGCACGATGAACGGCAGCAGCATCATCGCGCGAATGGTGTTCTTGAACCGGAAATCCTGGTTCATCACCAACGCCAGGCCCAGTCCGCCGACCATTTTCAATACGGTGGCGAAGAAGGTGTAGACGAAAGTGTTCTGAACCACCTGCCAGAACACCGGATCGTGGAAATCGGCGATGAAATTCGCCAGGCCAACGAACTTTCCGGCGTGCGCGACCGGCCGGTCCTCCAGGCTGAGCCAGATGCCATAGACGAACGGGTAGCCCACCAGCAGCAGCAGAAACAACACCGGTGGAATGATCATCAGCCAGCTGAACACATCCTCCCGCTCGGTCCACCGGCGAAATCCCGAGATACGGCGCGGCTTCGGAATGTAGACGGCCGGTAGAGTGGTGCTCGACACGATCAGGCGGGCTTGAAGATCTGGGTCAACTGCGCTTTCGCGTCGGCGATCACTTCCTTGGTGGATTTCCCGGCGCAGGCCTTGGCGAACATATCGACGACGACATATTTCGCCACGCTCTCCGATTGCGGACGGCTGATCGGCGCCGGCCAACCCGGCAGATGCGAGGTCGCCAGCGAATCGCGATACGGCAGATTGCGCGGCTCGGCGGTCCACATCGGCGACTGGTCGAACATGTTCAGAAATGGCGCGTAGTAACTAACCGCGACATCGTACCAGCCGGCGACCTGTTTCGGATCCATCAGCCAAACCAGAAAATCCTTCGCCGCCTTCACATCCTGGGCGTACGTGAACACCGAGTGGCTCCAGGGATTGAGGATGTGGAACCGCTGTCCGGTCGGACCTTTCGGGTTTTGTGCCTGACCTGTCACCTTGCCGATGTCCGGAAAATCCTTCTTGGCGACGAACAAAATGCTTTCCGCGTTATTGGTGCAGGAGATTTGCTCGGCCAGAAACGCTTTGTTGTTGCTGACGTCGGTCCAGCCCAACACGTCCTCGAACATCGTCTTCTCGTAGAAGTTCCGGCAGAAATCGATGGCGCGCGCGGTCTCGGCCGAGTCGATCGCGACCGTCTTGCCATCGGTATCGACCTCGCGGCCGCCGAACGACCACAACAGCGGATAGAGCCAGCCGTGATTGTCGCCGAAACCATGGCCCAGTTCGAAGCCGAACGGATGATCGTTCTTCTTCAACTTGATGCCGGCTTCCAGCAGTTCGTCCCAGGTTTCCGGGAAGTCCTTGACACCGACTTCGTTGAACCAATCGATACGATAGTTCATCAACTGGCCGATATTGCCGAACGGCACGGCCTTCCATTTACCGTTGACGATCACGGCTTCCTTGATGTTTTCGTGCCAGCCACCGCCTTTCTTGCCGATCTCCTCGGCGATATCGCTGACATCGACGAGTTTTTCGTCGAACAAGTACGGCCAGTTGAACGCCACGCAGGTCAGGTCCGGACCGGAACCGGTCTCCGCCGCCGTGGTCACCCTGGTTTGCAAACTGCCGACGCTGACTGTATCGTAATTGATCTTGATGCCGGTCGCTTTCTCGTACGCCTGCGCCAGCGTGGTCTTCATGTAGGCGTCATAAGGCGGGATAAACGAACTCTCATGCATCAATGTCATGCTTTTCGGTGCCGCGTGGGCGCGCGCCGCGCCTAGCAGGCCACCCATGGCTGAGATCGCGGTGATCGACAGCACGTCGCGACGCGACGCGGCACGGATGATGTTCGCCATTGCTCAGCCTCCCCTCGGACCGCCTGACGGGCGGGTTGTCGTTATCGCGCGGCGTTTGTGCCGCGCATCCCCGAACGTTAGAGGCCGGGAATCGCTGAAGTCAACGGGGTATCTGCTCGCGGCGGCGGCCGCGATCTCACACGGCGCGGGCGCGCCGCCGGCGGAGCCACCCCAACCCGCCAATCGCGCCGGCGATCAGCGCGAGACTTGAAGGCTCGGGCAAATTGGCATCGTAGCCAAGGGATTCCATCATGGTGAATTCCGGCGACAACGCGGAATAGTCGTTGGTGGTACCCGGATAATACGCGTCCTGAATGTACGGGATGTTCGGCGATGTGGTGGCGAAATCGCCGTAGTCCGAACCGTTACCCGCCTCGTTCATCTGCACCAACGCGCTGGTCCCGCCGTCAATCGAGTAACAGGCGATCTCACCGGTGCTGGTCGAATAGCTGGGCGTGCTGGTCACGCCAGCGCACGTCGATGAGGTGGAATGATAGCGATACAAATCGGTCGGCCCGACGATGAACTGGGGCTGTTGGTTCGCCGGAGAAGGCAGTTCGGCGGCGAGAGCCGACTGAGATTGACCGATTGTCGTCCCGGTGCCGCCGCCGCCGAGTACTTCATCCACTTCGTGCTCGACAACCGAGACTGCCTGCGAATTCTGTCCGGCGCCCCCGGTCGCCGTGGAGACACCGCCGATGGTGATCACAGCGTCGTATGTTTGCCCACAGCCGCCGACGTAAGTGCCGCCCGCGTTGTAGCAAGGCGTGACGCCCGGTCCGGTGAACCCGAGTCCGACGCGCAGAAAAGCGGTCGTGCCCAATACGTAAGTGGCTGTGGCGCCGTTACCCTTGGAAATGTTCGCTAACGCCGTCGACAGAACTGTATTGCTCGGATGAGCCGCCGAATCGGTGGTGAGCTGGGACACGTATTGCGACATCGTTACGAAATTCTCGCCATCCTGGCTCTGGCCAAGCACCGCGCCATTGTAGTCGAACAACACCTGCACGGTGCCCGGATTGCTGTACAGGCCATCGATCGTGGCGACGGCCGTGTCGATCGCGGATTCCAGCGCGGCGGCGTTCGATTGGGTGGTCAGGCTCGAGTCAAACGTTGGCAGGATCAGCAGGGCGTGGGCTGGCCCCGTCACCAACGCGGCAGCCGACAGGCCGATAGCCGAAATTCGAACCAGGTCGAAAAATTGATACATTATCGTGTCGATCCTCAGCCCCCAGGCCGATCAGAGGTGCCGCATCGCCTTGCAAACGTCAAGAAAAAAGGGCGCCCGACACGATTTCAGTCTGAAATCTTACAAATTGTCTACAACTCTCGCCGCAGCAAAAACTCCCGGCCCAGTTTCACCATCGGCTCGCCGTCATACTCCACGATGTCCGCTGTCGCGTAGGTTTCATGCCAGGAGTCGGGAATGAAACTTCCCGTACCCACCACATCGATCGGCGCGTTGGCGTCCGCCATCACCCGGCACTTCGCCGCGCCGAACCCTGACGAGGCCACGATGCGGGCTCGCCGGTAACCGGCCTCGTTCAATGCCTCCCGCATCCGCCAGATCGCGGCGGCGGACACGCCGGTGCCGATCAGGAAGCGCAGCTCCGCGTCGTCGCGGTAATGCCGGATGGCGCCTGGCGCGTGACGCTCGAGCACGGCGTAGCTGGTGGCCGGATCGAGGCCCTCCAGGAACCGTCCGCCATGCGTGTCCAGACGGAACGACAGCATGCCGGACGCGGCCAGCTCGGGAAACCGCGCGCAAACCGCGATGGCGTCGGTGATCTCCCGCCCGAAATAGTCAGCGAGCACGGTCATCGGTTCATCGGGGAATGTCTCATGAAACATTTCGGCGGCGCGCAGCGTGCTGCCGGCGTAGCCGATCAGCGAATGCGGCATCGTACCGAAGCCGCGCGGCGCGCCGAACCAATGCGCGGTGCCGTCGTTGGCGTTGCCAATGAAGCCGACGGCGCCTTCCCGCCTGGCCGAAGCGCTGCCGACCGAGCAGGCGTAGGCCATCATGTCCTGCATTTCGGCGCCCGCGCAATGGCGTGCTTCCATCGCCAGGAACGCGACATTCGGCAGCATCAGGCACATTTGCCACGCGTTATGCGCGGCGACGCAGGCGGCCCCGATCTTCTGTAGCAGGATCGTTTCCATCTCCGACAGATGCAGCATGCTGCCGCTGAGATAGGCCAGCGGCTCGCCTGCCCCGACCCAGGCGCCTTCCTGATGTGTCAGCGTCAGGTCGACCTCTATGCCGCGTTCGCGCGCCGCCGCGGCGATCCACTCCGCCATGATCCTTGGCGCGCAGATCACCGGACGGCGCAGGAAGATCGCGTAGGTGACAGGCTTATCGCCGAAGCGTTCGACGATCTTCCGTGTTCGGGTGAAGTAGCTGTCGGTGCGGGCGGCGATATCCGCACCGATCTCACCGCGGATATCGTCGCCTTGTGCCATCGACTTACTGCGCCGCGAACGGCAACGGCGAGGCCGCCGGCGCGCGTCGCCGTTTCAGTTCCTCGGCGACCAGGAACGCGAGTTCCAAAGATTGTTCCGCGTTCAACCGCGGGTCGCAGAAGGTTTCGTAACGCTCCGACAGATCGGTCTCGGACAGCCGGCGCGCGCCGCCGATGCATTCGGTGACGTTCTGGCCGGTCATTTCGATGTGCACGCCGCCGGCCCAGGTGTTTTCCGACTGATGGATGTCGAAGAAGCCGCGGACTTCGCGGAGGATTTCGTCGAAGTCGCGGGTTTTCAGTTTCGCTGCGGTATTGATCGTGTTGCCGTGCATCGGGTCGCACACCCAGACCACCTTATGTCCCGACTTTTCGACGGCGCGGACCAAAGCCGGCAAGCGCGCGCCCACTTTCTCGGCGCCCATTCGACTGATCAGGGTGACGCGGCCAGCCTCATTGGCGGGGTTGAGGACGTCCAGCACCTTCAACAATTCGTCCGGCTCCTGCGTTGGACCGACCTTCATGCCGAGCGGGTTTTTCACGCCGCGCAGGAATTCAACATGCGCGCCCTCGACCTGGCGGGTGCGATCGCCGATCCACAGGAAATGCGCCGAGCAGCCGTACCAGTCGCCGGTGGTGGAATCGACGCGGGTCAGCGCCTGCTCGTACGGCAGCAGCAGGGCTTCGTGGCAGGTGTAGAAATCGGTCTCCCGCAAATCGCGCGTGGTGTCGCCGGTCATGCCGCAGGCGGTCATGAACGACAGCGTCTCATCGATGCGGGCGGCGAGATCGCGGTAGCGTTCGGCCAGCGGCGAGGCCTCCACGAAGCCGAGGTTCCAGCGATGCACTTCGTGCAGGTCGGCATAACCGCCTGACGCGAACGCGCGCAGCAGGTTCAGCGTGCTGGCGGACTGGAAATAGGCAAACTCCATGCGTGCCGGATCGGGAACCCGCGCCGCTTCGGAAAAGTCCGGCCCGTTGATGATGTCGCCGCGATAGCTTGGAAACGTGACGTTGCCCTGGACTTCCATGTCGGAGGAGCGCGGCTTGGCGAACTGGCCGGCCATGCGGCCCATTTTCACCACCGGCAACGAGGCGCCGAAGGTCAGCACGACGGCCATTTGCAGCAGCACGCGGAACTGATCGCGAATGATGTTGGCGGTGAAATCGGAGAAGCTTTCGGCGCAGTCACCGCCTTGCAGCACGAAGGCGCGGCCTTCGGAGACGCGGGCGAGTTGGTCCTTCAGACGCCGCGCCTCACCGGCGAACACCAGCGGCGGATATTTGCCCAGACGGCGCTCCATGTCGTCGAGCTTCACCGGGTCGGGGTAATTCGGCTGCTGGCGGATCGGGCTGTCGCGCCAGGTATTCGGCGTCCAGGTCGCGGCTCGGGACTGGCCAAGGGGGTTGAAGGTCATCGGTGGTCTCCTCGTCCCGGGTTATGTCGCGGATCAGCGGATTTGGCCAGGCCCATGGTTTCCATGGGGGATTCCGCGCGTGGTTGAGGCGGCGGCGGTGGCATCGCGGGCTGCGCGGTTACATCGAATCCGAACTTTGGGAATTCGAATTTTGGTGTCGGCGTCATCGTGGGGCTCCTTCGGGTTGGATACCACCAGTGCGGAGCGGGGATTTGAGACGCCGGTGACCCGGACATAAAAAAAGCCGCCCTGAACTGGCGGCCTCGGGTTTTGCTACGAACGTAGATCCCTGACCGCCGGTGCATACCAGCGGTACCAAAATCGTGAGATCGGCGAGGTCAGGTTCGTAACCATGGCGTTTCTGTAGCGGAAGAACGGTGATGAGGCAAGAGGATCGGTTGATGGTGTATGAGGCCGGACCGGTGGGTCGCCCAAGGGGGCACCGGCGGAGCAACCTAGGGTTGCACTGTATTGCGCTCATCGACGATATTCCACGAATCGCCGGAATGACTGACTCTCGCATCACCCGTCATGCGGCGATGGGCCAATCGTTCGGGCGATTGGCATTACACGCGGCGACAGTAACGTCGGCCGTCGCGGAGCATCGCGGTCCATCGGCGAAATGCTCTTCACTGGCCGAAAGATGCTGATTCATGCCAGGAAATAACCGCGTTTTTTCACCTGAGCCGGAACCAATCCCGCCCGCGTCCGTTCGAATACAATGTGAGCGAATGACCCGCTCGCTCAACGGTTCCATGAAGTCTCACGATGCCGTGGTGACCGCGACATCAAGGCTCGCGATCATCGGGCGCTCCGGCGTTCGGCGAAACGACCTTGACGGAGACCGAACCGGCGACTGTTCGGTTTATGTATCGATCGTTCCCCTGGGTCTCCGGCGACGGGGAATCCAGACTTATCCCGTCAACTTTTGGAGTAGCCAATGACCCACGTAATTCCGCGCCTTCGCCTCATCGGCGCGTCGGCGTTGATCGCCGCGACGACATTGCTTGTTGGGTGCAGCAGCCCCTCATCGCAAACGACGACGACCGCGCAGGAGACAAGCGCTCCGCCGACGGCTCAGATGCAGTCTTCGACGACCACCTATCGGCGGTAACGCGGACTTCGCCCTTTCCCGGAAGGCCTGACGGTCCTCCGGCGGCCCGTGGCGCGGCGATCCCTCGAGAGCCATGCTCGGGCCGTGGGCAGCGAGGGTTTTTGACGTCGTGAGGCGACGATTTTGATGCACAAGCCATCGACTTGCGCGGCGAAATGAATTCCATCCGCTCGGAAAGTGGGGGGATGACAATAAGTAAGAATTTAACACGGATTAAAGCGAGAAAGGGCACGGATTGCACGGAACCCGGGCCAATCGCACGAGCGCCACGCTCGTGCGCGATTCGGACGAGGGGCGAGAAACCATGATAATAGTGGCGAGGCTTTTTACGATTCGCTCACGTTCCTGGCTTCCAATCCGCTGCCATACTGTTTCATATCCGATATGAATCGACGACGGTCCAATCCTGATAACGATTGGGGTCCGCCGTCGCATTGGCGCCTCGCCGCGGCGAATGCCATAGTCCGGCACCGATCCACGCACGCGAGGGAGACGCCATTGGCCATGGACATCATGCCGGGATTCACGCTGACCGACATCGACACCAGCGGCGCGCGCATCCGCCTGCGGCATGGGGGCAGCGGCCCTCCGTTGCTATTGCTGCACGGCAATCCACTGACCCATGTCGCGTGGCACAAAGTGGCGCCGCGGCTGGCCGAGCGGTTTCATGTCGTCGCCGCCGATCTGCGCGGCTATGGCGACAGTTCCGCGCCGCCCGAGGAGCCCGATCACTCGAATTACTCGTTTCGCGCGATGGCCCAGGACCAGGTTGAGGTGATGAAGGCGCTTGGGTACGACCGATTTTTCGTCGCGGGCCATGATCGCGGCGGGCGCACGGTGCACCGCATGTGCCTCGATCATCCGGAGAAGGTGATCAAGGCGGCGATCATCGACATCGTGCCGACGCTCGACATGTGGGCGGCGATGGACAAGGACGGCGCGATCGGCGGCTGGCACTGGCCATTCATGGCGCAACCGGCCGACTTCCCCGAGCGCATGATGGGCGGCGTGCCCGCCGACTGGTTCATGCGGAAGAAGTTGCTGAAGTTGACGGCCGATCTCAACCACATCCCGCCGGAAATCTGGGACGAGTATGTTCGTTGCTTCAATGAGAAGACCATCCGCGGTTCGTGCGGCGATTACCGCGCCGCCGCGACGATCGATTGTGAGCTCGACACGGCGGATCTCGGCCGGAAGCTGGCGATGCCGATCCTGGTGCTGTGGGGCAAGACCAGCAGCGTCGGCAAACGCTTCGCCGATCCGCT
>Ga0182030_10015596_pt1 | contig 14883 bp, 18 predicted proteins | sample 812S3MmetaG_FD_121299 | JGI IMG/M metagenome (GOLD analysis project Ga0182030, IMG submission 121299) | Permafrost microbial communities from Stordalen Mire, Sweden - 812S3M metaG (Illumina Assembly) | ecosystem: Environmental > Terrestrial > Soil > Wetlands > Permafrost | place: Sweden... | reverse complement strand
TTCATTGCAAGCCTCCCTGAGCATAGGACTCAAAACGTATGCTGGCCTCATGAAGCAGTTCGGGCGTCATCGTGAGGTAACGCTGGGTACCCGAGATATGGACATGGCCGAGATAAGTAGCCAGTTGCGGCAGTAATCGGTTTACATCCGCACCCTCGCGATACCACGAAACCAACCGATGTACGGCGGCGGCATGGCGAAGATCATGAAGCCGAGGTTGATATCGGCTGCCGTCACAACGCCGAACGTCTGCTCGAACACACAACCGGCGAAATGTATTTTCCGCTGTAGACCGCGCCAACGGATTTCCCTTGCGGGTCAGAAATAGTGATGACTCTGGCTTGGTGGAGTATTCATTTGCGCGCTGCTCCACAAAAGTCCTCAGGTTGCTGGTGAGATCTGGGCCCATAGGTACCAGGCGCGTCTTGTAGAACTTGCTTTCGCGGATAGTGAGGAGGCTGGCATGCAGTCTACGTCGGCGAGCGTAAGGGAAAGCGCCTCGCTGATGCGCAACGCTGCCCCGTACAGCAACATGATGAGCATGCGGCAAGTAGTTGGTTGCAGTTTGTACCGGGGACTGTCACAACAAACGCTGGCATCGAGCAATCGCTGCAGCTCCTCATGCGAAAAGATGTAGGGAACAAACATCGGCGGTTTCGGAATGCTCTTTGGAAGCGGAGAGCAGTCGACATAACCCCGCGTTATCGCATATCGATAGAAGCCGAGGAGCACCTCATATTTGCGGTGCCAAAAGCGCGTGACAGGCCCTTTGCCAGCAATCAGTAGTGTCCGGCTAAAAGTTCCGAGAGTTGCGTAAATCTCTTCAGGTCAGCAGGATGTAGCCGTTCGGCGCGAGAACGATTTGAAATCCAGAATGCAGCTTTTCGGACTGAGACGACGAGTTCCAGATCCGAAACAATGGTGGAATGAATGCTGGCCGCACTATCTTCTCTCAACTGATCGAGCACGCCCCGGGCAAGGAGTTCCAGAAGTGTGTAGCCCGCTGTCGCGGCGACTCCCACCTGCGAGGTTTCTCTTGTTGGGACCAGTATCTGGCGATGGCCTTCGCGCAATTGACTTACCGGGAAAGTCTGCGCGTCATAGAAGCATGCCTGCGCGCGATGGGTGCCAAGTTATACCACATGGGTTTTCGCGGCAAGGTGACGCGCTCCACGCTAGCCGATGCGAACGAATCTCATGATTGGAGAATCTTCGCCGACTTCGCACAAATTCTGATCGGCATCGCTCGGCCACTGTACGCCTGCGATCCGCTGGGAGTCGACCTGAACAACAGCCTCTATGCTCTGGACTCCACCACCATCGATCTCTGCCTCTCCTTGTTCCCATGGGCCAAGTTCCGTGAGCACAAAGCTGCCGTCAAGATGCACACGCTGCTGGACCTGCATGGCAATATTCCTACGTTTATCCGCATTACTGACGGAAAAGTGCATGACGTGAACATCTTGGACGAGATCATGCCGGAACCTGGCGCGTTCTACGTCATGGATCGCGGCTACATCGATTTCCAACGTCTGTTTGTGTTCACGCTCAGCTCGGCTTTCTTCGTGGTGCGCACCAAGTCGAACGTTTTGATTCAGCGGCGCTACTCGCATCCGGTAGACAAGAACACAGGCGTTCGCTCCGATCAGACCGTGCTTTTAACATCTTTCGAATCGGCCTCTGCGTATCCCGATCCAATGCGACGCGTGAGTTACTTCGATGCGGAGACCAATAAGCGGCTGAAGTTCCTGACCAACAACTTTGCGCTCCCGGCGCTGACAATCGCGCAAATCTACAAGCAGCGCTGGCAAGTTGAATTGTTCTTTAAGTGGATCAAGCAGCACCTACGAATCAAGGCGTTTTATGGCACCAGTGATAACGCTGTGAAGACCCAAATCTGAATCGCGGTGTCGATTTATGTGATGGTCGCCATCGTCCGGAAGCGGCTGGGGCTGGAGACCAGCCTTTACCAGATTCTACAGATTCTCAGTGTCACGCTTTTCGAGAAAGTGCCCATTCTATGCGCACTTGACGATTTCTCTTACCAAAGCGATTCTTATGAAAACAGCAACCAATTGATTCTATTCGACTTGTAGCCGGACACTACTGATCGCGCATAACGACCTGTACATCCTTCTGGATCACTGCACTTCTTGCGGACAGATTCCACAGGCGGGATCGGATCGCGGCGGGGATCGTGCCGCAACCTTCTATAGTTTGATCGGGACGGCAAAACTGAACGGACTCGATCCGGAAGCATATCTGCGAGAGGTGCTCACGCGCATCGACGATCATCCAATCAGCCGCATTGAAGAGTTGCTGCCTTGGAACATCGGCGAGTCATCGTCGCCGACTACCACTCTCTAACGAGTCGTTATTCCTAAGTGTCCACTTAAACGCAAGTGGACACTTACAGCACCCTCTCATAGCTCGCTACCCCTGTCCAGACGGTTCTCACCGGATGCTTACCGCGTCTCCGGCAAGGGGCCCGACCACAATAAAAGCATTCGACGGTCCGACGGTAGGCCATAGTACCCCGCCAAAGAAGCCAAAATGAGTCTGGTGCCTTATTCTTCCCTTGTATGTTATTTCACATCAGATAGTCTCACACCATTCCAAAGTGGTGCGAGCCAAGATCTTTGTACTTTGAATCAAGTCATCAACATTGACCCACTCGTTATTGGCATGCATCTGCTCAGTCATGCCCGGTCCAAAAATAACCGTCGGAGTATTTCCGTATTGATTCATAAACCGAATGTCGGCAGCCCCTTCACGACCGCTGATGACGGGTTGTTTGCCAAGAACTTCGGTAAAGTTCCGGCAGAGAGTCCGGACAATAGGGCTGTCCGCAGGGATTGCCGACGGCTCGGCAAAATAGCCAGTAAAAACGACTTCAGGCGGATGCTCTTTTAGCCAGGGATCACCGGCGACCTTGTTCCGGATAAACTCGATAAATTCCGTTTTGACCGCGGCCGAATCCTCTCCCGGAACGGTGGCCATTGAACCTTTCAGCAGGCAGGTATCCGGGAAGGCGCTATGGTAAGAGCCGCTCTCGAATACTCCTACCATGCAAGGGATAGCACCGCGAATATCCGGATACAGGGGATGGTTCAGCCGTTTGACCCGCACCTCTTCGAAATCGGCGACAGCCTGAGTAACCAAATAGCCTTTTTCGATAGCGTTGACTCCCTCCCACCGACGCTGAATCCCTGCGGCCTTGCCGTGGACCGTAATCTCAAACCAAATGCGCCCAATGGAGGCTGGCTGGACCCGCATACTGGACGTTTCACAGCAGATGCCCCCATCGGCCTTGTAGCCTTTGATCACACAGGCTAAAGTACCGTTTCCGGATAATTCCTCGTCCACTGTGTATTCCAGGATCACGTCTCCGCGCAACCGCACGCCCGATTCGCGAATAGCCTTAATCGCCATAGTCATAGCCGCAAGTCCCGACTTCATGTCGGAAGCGCCTCGCCCATAAAGGCGTCCGTTCGCCAGATCACCGGACCAACTACCGTGCTGCCAGCTCTGCGGGGCGCCCACCGGAATTACGTCAACGTGCCCGTTGAAGAGCAGAGACTTGCCTCCACCGGTGCCTTTTAAAACCCCCACCACGTTAGGACGGCCCTCGTAGCCACGAGAAACTTCCACAAAGGCGGGGTGTTGACGCAGGGTGATCAGGTCCGGCTCAAAACAATCTACATTCAAACCCATTTGCTGCAGTTGGCCGGCAATAAACTGCTGTACCGGCCCTTCGTCTCCGGTGACGCTCGGAATCCGAAGTAAATCCTGGAGAAAACCGATGATGACATTATGATTTTGCTCAACCCATTGATTTACGCGCTCAGTATTGTCCACAGGTTACCCTCTCCCTTCTAACGCATCATGCCGATTTTCTGGTTATAACAGCTTACTTTGCTGTGCTGTTCATCCCAGAAGGACTGGTCCCGCATGGCATCAAGGAATTGGCGGGAATAACCGAATTTCAGTTGGTCGTTTTCTTTTTGGACAAACATTCGTTCATTGGCGTCGGCCCCCGGTCGCTGACCAAAACGACCTTGCGTCAAGCGCCAGCATCGCCGGAGTGGTATCAGCCGCAGCCCCGCCCCATTCATCAGATTGCCGCCCATGGTAATGGTTAGATCAGTTTCCCCCGGCCAGTATTTTGGTAGTATTCGGGGACTTACCCAGTTACTGTACCGCTTCCGCCACAGTAACCGGTTGAAAGCAGTTCGATTGCTCGATGAAGTTGAATTTGGTATCAGTTCCGTCAACCGCACCAACTGCTGATTGACGTTTTATTGAAAGTTGACTGCTCCGCTGGGACACCACTGCATACAGGCGCCGCATCCGTCACAAGCTGTCTGCTCTATGGTATAGCCGTTCTTGTTGCCGGAAATAGCCCGGTACATGCATACTTTTTGGCAGACGCCGCACTTATTGCACTTATCGTTATCTATCTTGGCAAACAGCGGAGGCAACTTCGCAAGTTCTTCGATGGTCGTAATATGGGAAAGGGCAATGCCGCGGATTTCATCAAGCGACTGGTAGCCTTTCTTATCCATCCAGTCCTCCAGATCTTTCAGCATTTTCCCAATTACGTCATAACCGTTCCACATCACCGCCGTACATGATTGAACAGTAGTGGCACCAAGCATGATATATTCGACAATTTCCCGAAAGCTCATTACTCCGCCAACCGCCGAAATTGGCAAATCCACCTTGCGCGCCACTTCGGAAAGGTGACGCATGATAACAGGCTTGATCGCGGGGCCGGTATAACCGCCATACCCTCGCAGGAGCGGCAGCCCGGTTTCAATGTCTACTCCGGCAAAAGAGCGAATGGAATTGCTTATAGTAACTCCATCGGCCCCGGCTTCTTTTACGGCCATGGCTATTTCGACCATATCAAAAACCACAGGAGTAAGCTTGACCGTCAAAGGAACCTTGGCCGCATCTTTGGCGGCTTTAGCCTGCTTATAAGTCAATTCAGGACTTTTGCCGATATGCAAGCCGACACCTTGGGCAGGCATGGGACAGGATACGTTTAGTTCAAACAAGTCAACTAACCCTGTGGCTTGAATTTCCTCAACCAGTTGCGCTGTGTCTTCAGGATCCGGCATGGCAAGCACGCTGACCTGAATCACTGCACCGCCTTGCTTTGCTATAGCTAGATCTTCTGTAATCCAGGCATCCCTATTTTTGGTAGTGAATAGCTCCAGATTGACCATCCCGATCGCTTTTCCCCCGTGCCGGATTATTTGCAGCCGACCATTGCGGGGGTGAACCGCCCAATCCTGGATTGGTCCAATTGTCTTTGGGATAACTCCGCCGATACCCTTCTGACCGGCAATTTTCATGCCTTCGCCATCCCAACCTGGCGTTGCTGATGCCAAGATTAAAGGATTCTTAAATTCAACCCCTGCGAAATTAACTTTCAGATTAGCCACTATATTTATCCCCTTTTATGCAATGCGGACTATTCGAAGCAGATCAATCGTCGCGGCGGTATTCCCCACTAGTCCTGTGCGTAAGGATTCGCACCGCAATTGGATTTCTGACTGCCTTTCTCCATTTAGCTGCCCGCGCTCACTGGCAAGATCGACCTGGTGTATGGCCCCTGGGGAGACGCTCAGGCGTTCCCCTACGCCGTGGACACTTTCGACGAGTCTCGTTGAATCCCGTAGCTACCACAGAACACCGCTATCAGCAACGCGGCTACGAACTCACAGCAACCGAGAACCGCGAGCCCAGCCGTCCTATTGCCAAACATGTCCGTCAGTACCCCAAGAAGCGAAGGACCAAAGAAGCCTCCAAGCGCACCAAGCGAGTTAATAGTAGCGATGCCCGCTGCCGCGGCAGAACCCGTCAGTATTGAACCAGGAAAGCTCCAGATCATCGCGTTAGTCGCCAGACAGCCGGCTAGCCCAATAGTTATGAAAGTCATAGTGACCACTATATTTCCCGTGAAGTATGCGCTTCCAATTAGACCGAGCCCACCAATGGCTGCTGCCACTGATGTGTGCCAGCGCTTTTCATTGACCCGCTCAGAGCGGAGACTTACCAACAGCATTGCCACGGCGCCAACAAAGTAGGGGATTGCCGTGATTAGGCCGACCTTGAAGTTAGTTGTCACACCAGCAGCTTTGATGATCGATGGGATCCAGAAGTTGAGACCGTAAATACCTATCACATTCATGAATGTGATGCCGATAAAGACATATAGCATCCGGATTTTGAAGAGTTGGGAGAGCGGATAGTCTGACTTAAATTTCTTCTCACTCTCGACACGATGGATCAAGACGCTCTTCTCGTCCGCGGTTAGCCAACGGGAATCTTTGATCCCATTACTGAGATAGAATATGATGACCACGCCGACGACAGCAGCCGGGATGCCCTCCATCAGGAACATCCATTGCCATCCGCGCATCGCACCGACGCCGTTGAAGGCATCCATGACCCAGCCCGAAAGAGGGCCCCCAAAGATGAAGGCCACCGGTTGCGCACTCAACATGAGAGCCACAATTTTGCCATGGCGATGGGCGGGATACCAATAATTGAAATACAGTATCATTCCTGGAAAGAATCCAGCTTCTGCAACACCCAGTAAGAAGCGCAAGCTGTAAAACATGACTATATTGCTCACGCCCAGCTTGGTTGCAAAAACTCCGGTGAATGCCATGAGTGCCGAAATAATGCCCCATGTGATCATGATGCGGGCCATCCAGATTTTTGCGCCGACGCGATGCATGATCAAATTGCTTGGTACTTCGAAGATGAAGTACCCAATGAAGAAGATGCCGGCCCCGAAACCATAGACCGCTTCAGAGAAGTGGAGATCGCTGAGCATTTGAAGCTTGGCAAAACCTACGTTAACCCGATCAAGGTAGGAGATCATGTAACACAAACCTATGAACGGCATTAGGCGCCAAGTAACTTTTTTGTAAACCTTGTCTTCGTTCTTGTCTTCGATACTGGTTGGTCCGGCAAGCATGATAACTCCTCCCCGATATGTGACGCTATATTGTCATGGCGAACTAGTTTGTGTGTCTTGACCAGCGCTCGCGTTTTGGCCGCTGCATTGCGACTCCAGTCTTCCACCCAAGCCTTTTGTCGGGGTTGCTCGCCTTCGCAAGCCACAGCCCAAGATCAGCGCCTCATCGAGGCACCTCTTTTAAGATCGGACCAGCACGCAATGCTTGGACCTTGGTCTGCTCCGTCACCTTTTGTAATGTTCGTTTCTAAGGCAGCAGTCGTCCGACAGTCGCAAGTTTGTCTTTCACCGACGGCAAATCAAGCTCGTTCAGGCAACGCTCTGTTTGCCAGCCGGTCGTAGTATCCCATCCGTGGGCAGCATAATAGTCGTTTAGCATGCGATCATAACCTGCCGCATCGAGCTTCGAGCCCGCGTACGCCCCCCCCGATATTTCCGTCTCAAAAAATCTCGAATGCGGGATGTCGTCTTTACGCATGAAGCCGGCGTGCAGGGTGTTGAACGCTTTCTCGATGTTTTGTATGCGCCTGCCAGTATGTGCAAGTTCGTCGGGATCGGTCTCTATCCCCGTGGCTTTTTCCATTAAAGCAGCGATGTGCTTCAACCCGATGAGGTCCAGGTCGATCCAGAAGGTGGCATAATAACAGAGCCCTACGGAATCTACGATCGACTTGAAGCCCTCAAACCACGCAGTCAGTGCGCCCTTGCCCTCGTAAGTTTCGGGGTTGGTTACGCTCTCGATTCCGAAGATATCCTTCGCCTTGCTCGGACTCATTCCAAGCCGCTCGACGAGCGCCGCTCCGTTTAAATGTCCGGCGCCTCGCGTGGATGTAAAAATTCCAAGTGCCCAGCCTTTATGCGAGCGGACAGTCTGCTCGTTCATACCCTGTCCCTTGGCGTGCATCGCAAAACTCTCGCTGCCTTGCCCAAATTTCCGTGCCGCCTCCGCAACGCCACATGCCAACAGGTCTCCGATGCCGCGCCGCTCTGCTATTCGCTTTAAGAGCTCGAGCATCGCGTTGGAATTGCCCCAGGTCAGTTCCAACCCATCTGTGTCTGCGGTCGTAAGTAGGCCTCGCTCGTAGGCTTCATAAGCCCAAGCCATCGCCGCTGCGACAGAATCGACGTTGAGGCCGAGTTGGTTGATAAGCGCCTGTCCCTGCAGCAACGCCTCAGTATCGGTGATGTCAAGATTAGAACCGAGGGCGCGCACAGTATTGGTATGAATCCCTTCCACCGTGAGCGGTTCAAAGCGCCCTCCCCCCCGCATATGATACATATGCGTACACGACGTCGGGCACGCATGACACGCGGTGCGACCAATCTCCCACTTCTCGCGAAAGACGACTTCCCTCAGATTCTGACCTTTATCGGCGGGCCAGTATTCGTCTTGGTGATTGCGCACGCCTTGCGGAGTCCTGCCATCCGGACCGCCGACGCCATACGCGCCGTGCGTACCGCCTCGCCTAAGTACGCCGCTTGCCCGCGCTTGTTCGACTTGCTTAAGCAATTCCTGCGTATACGTCCAGAAGCCCCACGGATCTGCAAGATGGATCGGCTGCGTTCCGCGCACGGCGATTGCTTTGAGTTTTTTTGAACCCAGAATTGCGCCCGCGCCCCAACCCGCCGCGTGTCCTCGATCTACGATGACACAGGCCTGCGCACATAAGTTCTCGCCTGCTGGCCCGATACTTGCAATACGCATTCGCGTATCACCAAGTTCACGGCGAATCGCATCCTCAGTGTCCCAGGTGGAGCGTCCCCAAAGTTCACGCGCGTCACGCAATTCAAATTGGCTGTCCCAGATCGCGAGGTAAACGGGGTGGGGAGCTTTTCCAGTAATTACTATCTGATCTAAGCCGGCGAACTTCATCTCGGCGCCAAAATGACCGCCAACGCTCGACGTCGCAATGCCGCCTGTGGCAATGTTCTTCGACGAAATATTCGTCCGAGCTGCCGCTGGCGCGAGGGTCCCGACGAGCGGTCCCGCCCCGATCGCCACGATACTTCCAGCGTCGAGGGGCGCCGTAGCAGGATCTGACTCTTGGAAGACGATCCAGTCGGAAATTCCGCGACCGCCGATGAACTCAAGATAGGGATCCAAGGCTTCCACTCGGCAAGACAACGATCCCAAATCGACGCGCAGCACCTTCCCTGCCCAACCGCAAAACCTGCCACGGGGGGAGAGTTTCATTTTTTTGCCTCCCCTTCGTTCTGGTGTTTGCGACCGAGGCTGAGAGCGCGCGGAATGCAAACGCTCACGCACATCGGTGTCTCTCTATCCCGACAGAAGTCACATCCTTCAAGGATCTTCACATCAATTGTCCCGCTTGCATCATCACGATGCACGCGAATTGTGGAACACGATGGGTCCATGCTTTCCGACCAGTGAAAACCACACGCCAGCTCGCATGCCAAGCATCCGGTACACAACCGGGTGTCCGCAAGAATTGTTTCCGCAAAGGCATTCATTTGGAAAGGCTCGCTCAGCGCCCTGCTTCATACGCAGACGGCTACACACTCACCAGAAAACAGTTCCCCCTTTCGGTATGAGTGCAGGGATACTGTGGTTGGCTTGCGAGCATAATACCATTTTCCGTAGCCATTGCAACCGGAAAAGACTCCGAATGCCGTCAACACGAAGCGTCCCCTCTGGCGATTGCGTGGTCGATCCCGATTGGTTCACCTGCCGCCTCGTCGCCAAGATGGAAGCCGCAAATCTTCATGTCTGCAGCGGCCCCAAATTCCCGCCGCTGAGCACGCGCGCGGAAGAGGAGCGTAGCCTGACATTACCGCGAGGAGTTGAGTAAGACGCTAAATCGAATGGCGGTCGATGAAAACTCGTCCGTGCAGGCGCTCCTCGGCAAAGCAATTGATTTGCTTATGAGGGAGCGCGGGAAGTATCCATTCGGAGAACGTTAGGGGGCCGGGGGCGGCAGCTGTGTGGAATTTCCAATCTGATACCATCCCTTACGCTCAGAGAAAAATCTCCTTTAGTGTTCGCCGAGATGGTGTAATGTGGTGTACCAATACTCTCGGAAACATCGGAGATATACGATAAAGCCAGCGAAGATGGAGAAGGAATTGAAGGGCGCGGCCTCTGTGCGGGCGTCTCTCAGCTTTCCTTCTGAACTCCATGAAACGTTGGAACAAATCGCGCAGAAAAAGAAAGTTTCTCTCGCGTGGGTGGTCCGTGAAGCCGCAGAACAATATGTCGCGGATGAATAGCCCCTCTTTGCGAGGCAGTAAGCAGCAGAGCATGAACCGTCGCAGTCATCGTTACCGGAAATGGACTCAAAGATATTCAGAGTGCAATCCGCGCGGTGGGTCGTCCGATCTCAGTGAAGCCGGATCTTGAAGAAGTTCGTAAAGCGGTAGAAGTTACTGTTACCCATTAATATTGCGCTCACCGCAATAGAAAGAGTCCAAGATGGCAAAAGTTCCATTCGGTCCTAACTACGACGAGATGCTCAATCCCGGTCTTATCGACAAAGAAGTGCGTGCCAAAGCTTTGATCGCTCTGAAGCAAGATGAGCTCGACCCTATCAATCTATTCAATATCACATGGAAGGATGGGTCGAATAAGGTTCGCAAAGTTGTATTGCCGCCTGCGTTGACAGGGATTGATGCAAACGTTGTGGTCATGCTGGGCTGCGGATTTCCGTCGGGTTCGCACAAGGTCGGTCCGGCTTATAGCACCCTCATGGAGGGAATGGTGGATGGAGAGATTGTTCCCGGCGAACACACCATTCTTGGCCCCTCAACGGGAAACTTTGGAATTGGGACGGCTTATATATCCAAGCTGCTTGGCTTTCGTGCCATTGTCATCATGCCCGACAACATGAGCAAGGAGCGGTACGAACGAATCAAGAAGTACGGCGGAGAATTGGAACTGACGCCAGGTTCTGAGTCAGATGTGATTCTAACCCTCGAGAAAACCCGGGAGCTGATGAAGAACCCGAAGAACAAGGCCCTGGCCCAGTTCGAACTCTTTCCCAACTATCGCTTCCACCGCCACGTCACCGGAAACAGCGCCATCGAAGCGGTGAAGGATATAGGAAATGGCCGCATCGCAGGTTTCACTTCAGCACCGGGTTCGGCGGGCACGCTTGCCGCGGGCGATCAGATCAAGGCATCGTTCCCTGAGGCCAAAGTCGCCGCGCTGGAGCCATATGAGTGTTCAACTTTGGCTAACGGAGGACGCGGCCAGCACCGCATTGAAGGAATTGGCGACAAGATGTGCACGCTGATTCACAACCTGCTGACCACGGATTTTGTCATCCTCATCAAGGACGAAGAGACAGTGCAGGGAGTGAAGATCTTCCACGATGGAGCGGAGTCGCTGGTGAAGCTGGGAGTGGACCGGGAATTTGCCATGAACCTGCGCAACTTGTTCGGACCCTCCGGCATTTGCAATGTCCTCGGCGCCATCAAGCTGGCGAAGTTCCTGCGGCTTGGGCCGGGGGATAATGTCGTCACCGTGGCCACCGACGGCTTCGATCGCTACAACTCGGTGCTGGAGGAGATGAGCAGCCGCTACCTCGAAATGGCTCCGGTGGTGTTGGACCGCTGGACGCATGATATTTTTCTCGGCGCCACAGAAGAGCATGTCTTCGACTTCCGTAAGCCTGAGGTGAAGGAGCGCTTGTTCCAGCAAAAGGAGAACGACTGGGTGAAGTTCGGCTACTCCAAGCAGTTCCTTGATTCCATGCGGAGCCAGGATTTCTGGGATGCACAGTACGCAAAAGTACCGGCGTACAATCAAAAAATTAGTTCGTCGCGGTAGGGGGAACGGTAAAACCATGGCCCAGCCAGCAATAACGGCTCGGTCTGCGGACGAACTCGGCATACGAAATGCTTGAGAACTTAAAAGAATACTTTCTGAGCCTCTTCGAATTATGCCTGCCGTGACGTACACCCCCCATCCCGCGCCGGTGAGGTGGTTTCTAGACGACGCTGGGAGCAAGGCGGGAGCGTCACGGCCCGGCCCCTGTTTGTCCAGTTTGTCCAAAAAGCTCAATCTCCCGGCTTGCGCCCTTGCCGACCTGGCGTTGCTAGTTTCACTTGGGTTGTTTTGGAACTTCTGCAGAGGCTGTGGCTTAGGGCCGAATCCACCACGCCAGGCAATCTTTTTGAGGCAGGAACTCCCGCTTCCCGGTAGCGCTACCAACATTTTTATCCACTTTAGTTTCTAGTACTTACCCACCTCGCTAAAACTTTCGCAGATTCTTTCTCCAGTCTTCGCATGTCGAAAAAAATTCCACGTATTAGTTCTCTAGAGCGGCGGAATCGCCGTCTGGAGAAGTCTTGTCATGGCGCACAAGAAAGCGTGGCTTCGGAAGCGAGTCAAGTTAGATGGCATGTGGCGGGTTGCAACGCCGGTAATCACGAAGTCCGGAACGCTGTCCGCAACTCGGGTGCAAATTGATGGTGAGAATGTCGAGTTGCCGGGCATCTTTATCTTGGAGTGGTATCAAGATGGCAAACGGCGCTACCGTCCTTTAGGAACCGATGCGCACAAGGCACACTGCGAACTCCAACACCAGATTCGAAAATTGGCCGACAAGGCTGAAGGACAGGACGTAGATCCACTGATGGACGAATGCTACGGCGCTTCCCGGTACCGATAGATTTGTCGTGATAATTCGGTTCAGTTTTCTTTAACTCTCTGACCGCTCTCGCGCGGATGCAATCGACGCCCAGCAGCAACGCTTGCCAGCTGGCGAGCGCCGAGCAGAGCCGTCCTGAGAGTGGTAGTTTGACTTTCCTGTCACCCGGACCTATGCTGCCCGGAACAGAGCCTCGGGTGAGGCCGACCTCAGGAAAATGAGAAATTATGGGTGAGATGTGCTTGTGTACGGAGCTGGCTGGGTCCGGCGTAGAACTCCATCCGCGGTGCTTCGGGCAGATATGGCTCTTTGAGGGCGCACCACCGGAGGCGTGGGGCGCAATCTCCAAGGATCTGGCCCGCAGGAGTCTGGCGGCGGGAGAGGATCTTTTCCGGCAGGGCGACCCGGCAGACAGTATGTACCTGATCAAGTTGGGGTCGGTGAAGCTTTGGAAGATCACGGAAGACGGGCGCATGCTCACACTTGATATCCGAAAGGCAGGGGATCTGATCGGCGAAAGCGTTCTGCTGGAGGACGGCGAGTATCCAGTCGGTGCTACCTGCCTGGAGCCGACGCTTACCTGTGGCATCGACAAGAAGACCTTCGAAAAGATGGTCATTGAATTTCCGGTGATCGGGCTGGCGGTGATCCGAAACCTCTCCCAGCGAATCGCGCACCTCTCCGGAAAGGTGGGCGCGCTCACCGAGCCGAGCCTGGATGATCGACTCTATGAGGTTCTGGTGAACGTGGCGCGGGAGGTGGGTACGCATACCCCCGGAGGATGGACAATTGCCTTCCCGCTGACCCATGAGGAGATCGGCTTCCTGGTAGGCGCTCACCGGGTGAGTGTGACCCGCACGCTGAGGAAGCTCCGCGATGTCGGAAAGATTCGTACCTCTGGCAAATTTCTTTTTATCAATGACCTCGCGGAGACAGGTTGAGTTCACGGCAGGCTCGTCCTGACACTCTGGATATTCGACGCGGTAAAAACTGAACTTTGTAGCGCCTGCTACTGAATTTGGCCGCCCGGTCTGCCAGAGTAAACTCGCGTGCGTTATGGTGATGCAGTTGGTTCTGCCGGCGTTCAGCACAATAACAAGAGGAGATAGATATGGCCGCCGAGGTTCTGGGCATAAGCGGGAGTCCCATTCCCGACAGCAATACCGACCGCGCCGTGAAGTGTGCGCTGGAGGCCACTGGCCTGAGCACGGATTTTGTGAAGCTGAGCGATTTACGAATGGAACCTTGCCGCGCATGTCTGGGTTGCAAGGACACAAATAAGTGCGTGGTGGAGGATGACGCGCAAGCACTGGCGGAGAAATTCCGGACGGCGAAGGCGTTTGTGCTGGGAGCGTACACGCCGTACAGCAGTCTGGATGCGCGGACGAAGATGTTCATGGAGCGCATGTAATGTCTGCGGCATCAGACGGGGCTCAACCGAGGCAAGATTGGGGCCGCGGTGATCACGACGGCGTGTCCGCCGGAGATTCCCGGGATGCCTCCGGCGTATGAAACGGCCAACAGCCAGATCGGTATCTGGATGATGGAAGAGGGGATGAACAATCTCGGCTCGATGGTGCTGCTGGGCAACCTTCCCTGCATAAAATGCGGATATGGCGATCAGTGCGAAATGAGCGGCGTGAAGTTGCTTGGCGGCGCCGAGGCGACCGTGGCCTCGTTTGGGGTTCATCGCTTTGAGACGAACGGCGCTTTGCAACAGAACGCCCGCGATCTGGGAAAGAAGATACGGGAAGCGGTGCTGGCGGGTAAGTGAAGTTCGGTGAGTAGTTTCGCAGTTCGGGCCATCGGCCCTTTCATCTCTGGAGGCAAAATATGGTAAGCATTCCCAAAGTTGTTCAGGATTTTCTGCCGGGCAAGCTGGCGTGGGTGGCAACAGTTTCCCACGACGGAACGCCCAACGTTACCCCTAAAGGCTCGCTCAAACTGCTGGATGAGCAACACGTGGTTTTTGCTGATCTGTTCTCTCTAAAGACGAGAGACAATTTGCGGGCTAATCTCAAGGTTGCGGTTACGGTTGCGGATCCAGCCGTCGGCAAGGGCTACCAGCTCAAAGGCACGGCCGAGATCATTACATCGGGGCCGCTCTTCGACGAAACCGCAAAGGCGATCAAGGAAATTCCCAAGAACTTGCCGCCAATTCACTATGTGGTGAAAATTACGGTGGAGGCGGTGTTCGATCAGTCGGTCGGGCCCGAAGCAGGTAAGCAGATCGCGTAAGTTAACCCGATTGCAGCAGCCCGAACGGGATTGGGATCAACC
>Ga0182030_10015594_pt1 | contig 14884 bp, 11 predicted proteins | sample 812S3MmetaG_FD_121299 | JGI IMG/M metagenome (GOLD analysis project Ga0182030, IMG submission 121299) | Permafrost microbial communities from Stordalen Mire, Sweden - 812S3M metaG (Illumina Assembly) | ecosystem: Environmental > Terrestrial > Soil > Wetlands > Permafrost | place: Sweden... | reverse complement strand
CTTTTGCAATCTCAAACAGTTCCGCGCCATCGCGACCCGCTACGACAAAACCGCGCGAAATTTCCTCGCCGCCGTTTTTCTCGCCGCGGCCGTGATATGGCTCAATTGATGACAGGCCCTAGCTGAGTTACGGACGGGCGCGCGTCGCGGCGAGCGCGACCAGAAGGCTCGCCAATAGAAGCGCCGCCGCAAGAAAGTAGCCCGCGCCCGGAAAAGTCTTCGCGCCGATGCTGGCGGCGAAAATCTGCGTGAACAGCAACGGACCGATCATGCCGGAAATGCCGCGCAGGCTGGCGAGCGCGCCCTGCAGCCGGCCCTGCTCCGAGGCGCCCTTGAGGCGGGTGGCGAGACCCTGGAAGGCGGGATTGGCCATCGCCCACAAAGCGATCAACGGCGGCGCCGACAAAAACAGCCAGTCGTTCGACGCGAAGGCGTAGACCGCAAAGCCCAGCGCGCCGAAAGCCAGCGCAACGACGAGGGTCTTGCGTTCGCCGAGCCGCGCCACCGCCGGCCGCACCAAACCGCCCGAAACGATCGTCTGCGAGACGCCGACGATGGTGAGCGCCCAGCCCGTTGTTTTGGCGTCCCAGTGATAGCGGTAATCGGTGTAGAGCACGAACAGGCTCGGCAGCGACTCATGCGCCAGATAGGACAGGAACACCGCGCCCGCGAGCATGGCCAGTTCGCGCTGAGCGCCCAGCAGTTTCAGCGCGCCGAAAATATTGGCGCCGCGCCAGGCGATGTTTGGCGTGCGCTTTTCCGGCGAGAGCGACTCCGGCAGGATGAAATAACCGTAAAGCGCATTGAGGAGGCTTAAGGCCGCCGCGGCGAAAAACGGCAGGCGCAGCCCGTAATTGCCGAGCACGCCGCCGATCGCCGGCCCGAGAATAAACCCAAAGCCGAAGGCCGCGCCCAGCATGCCGTAACGCCCGGCGCGCTTTTCCTCGGGCGTGATGTCGGCGACATAGGCGCTGGCGGTGGAGAAACTCGCGGCGGTGACGCCGGAGATCAGCCGGCCGACGAACAGAAACGGCAGCGAGGGCGCCAGCGCCATGAAAATATAGTCGAGCCCGAGGCCAAGATTGCTGGCCAGCACCACCGGGCGACGGCCGAAACGGTCGGACAAGGCGCCGAGCACCGGCTGAAACAGAAATTGCATCAAGGCCCAGGAAAAGCCAAATATCCCGACGACGGCCGCCGCTCCGGAAATATCGCCGCCTTCGAATTGCGTGATGAGCTTGGGCAGCACGGGAATCATCACGCCGAGCGCCAGCATGTCCAGCGCGACCGTGATGAGAATGAAGATGAGTGCGGCCTGACGCCGCCGCGTTGAGATTGTCAGCATATCGGGCCGCCGCCTTGTCCTTCGCCATTGCTAAAGGCCCCGATAACAGGGAAGGGGGCGCGGGCGCAATCTCGGGAGCGCCGCGTCAGGGCGGCGCTGGCTATTCTCGCCGCGACGGGTGTAATGTTTCTTTTGAGAGAACCATTGAAATATGCGTCGGACCTCGATTATCTCATCGCTCAAGCGACTGGCTCAATGCATCACAGGCGGATTGCGCATGAACCGATTCGAACGACAACCCCAACCGGCTGTCGAGGCCGAGGTTGAATATCGCGACGGCGAATATCGCGTGCGCAAGGCGGGCGCGTTCGTGCGTTGCGCGGTGACCGGCGAGCCCATCCCGCTCGACGAGCTGCGCTATTGGAACGTCGACCGGCAGGAAGCCTATAGCAGCCCGGAAGCGCGGCTGAAGCAATTGGCCGGCAAGCGGCCGTTATAGGAGCCGCGCTCTGTGACGCGCCCGCGCCAAAAAATCTGCGGACAAAGCGTTTACGGCGTCAAGCCGCTCAAACAGCAGCGTGACCGGCACGGTTTCGACATCCGCCAAGATTTCGTTTTGAACGTTGCGGCCGATCCGCGCGGCGTCCTTCTGCGTCGTGACGAGAACGGCGCCGCGACGCCGGGCCTCCCGCGCCAGCCACGCAAGATCGCCGGGGCTATAACGGTGATGGTCGGGAAACCAGCGAAAACCCGTCACATCGGCGCCGATCTCGGTTAAGGTTCGGGCGAATTTCGCTGGCCGCCCAATCCCCGCGAAGGCGAAGACCCGCGCGCCGGCGAGACGCGCCGCGACATCGGGGTCGGGCGCGAGGCGCGCGCGCAACAGGGGCTTTCCCTCGGCGTGCGAGGAACCGGCGCCCGCGCCGATCGCCACAACGACATCGGCGCGCGAAAATTGCGCCGCCAACGGCGCGCGCAGCGGCCCGGCGGGCGGGCAAAAGCCATTGCCCGCGCCGTAATCCGAGTCGACGACGAGAATGGCGAGATCGGGGTCGAGACGCCGGCTGTGCAGCCCGTCGTCGAGGACAAGCGCGCTGGCGCCGAGCGTCTGTGCGAGGCGCGCCGCCGTTGCGCGGTCGGCGCCGACGATGGTCGGCGCCAGTTGCGCTAATAACAATGCTTCGTCTCCGACATCGCCGGCGTCGTCGCGCGTCAAGTCGACGGCGAAAGGCGTCTTGCGCCACCGTTTGCGACCATAGCCGCGCGACAAAAACACCGGACGTTCCCCCAGCGTCAGCAGGATCGCCGCCAGCGCCAGCGCGGTCGGGGTCTTGCCGTCGCCGCCCAGCGTCAGCCCGCCCACTGCGATGGTCGGAAGTTTGGCGCGCGGCGCGGTTTTGGCGAGCCGCGCCTGCGCCGCAGCGCCATACAGCGCCGCAAGCGGGGCCAGAGCCCTCGCCATGAGACCGGGGCGCGCGCCCCAAAAATCAGGCGCGCGCATGTTCATCCCAGCCGCTCATTGGCGTTCGACGGCCATTTGGGCCAGATAGGGTTCGATGGCCGCCATGATCTCGAGCGAGGCGCCGCCCATTCGCCGGACCGTCTCCGCGGCGGCGCGGCCCATTTTGCGCATCCGCGCGGGCTGCGACAAAAGGCTGCGCGCGGCGCGCGCCAACTCCGGCGCATCCAAAACACGGACGGCGGCGTTGGCGGCGCCCAGTTCGGCGTAAATTTCGGCGAAATCCTCCACATTCGGGCCATGCAGAATCGCGCAGCCGAATTTGGCGGGTTCGATCGGATTGTGGCCGCCGCCCGACGTCAGCGAACGTCCCATGAAAACGACCCCCGCGGTTCGGAAAATCAAGCCCAGTTCGCCAATCGTGTCCGCGACGTAGATTTGCGTGTCGCGCTGCGGCAGGGCGCCCTGCGAGCGCAAGGCGGCGCTCAGCCCGCGCTCTTGCGCAAGACGCGCGATCTCTTCCCCGCGCGCGGGGTCGCGCGGCGCGACGATGGTCAAAAGATCCGGCAAATCGCGCGCCATATCGAGATGGGCGTCGAGAACGAAGCTCTCCTCTTTCGGATGCGTCGAGACTGCCGCAAAGGCCGGGCGGGCGCCGAGCGCGCCCTGAAATGCGGCGAGTTTCAAAGGGTCCGCCGGCGGCGCCGGCACGTCGAATTTCAGATTGCCGGCGATTTTGGCGCGAGGAGCCCCGAGACCCAGAAAGCGCGCGGCGTTTTCGGCGTCCTGCGCGAGGCAAAGGTCGATCTTGCCGAACAGCTTTGCGCCAACGCCCGGCGCCGCGCGCCAGCGTTCCGCGGAAGCCCTGGAGATGCGGGCGTTGACCAGCACCAGCGGCGCGCCGCGCGCATGGACCGCGCAAACGACATTCGGCCAGATTTCGGATTCGGCGAACAAAGCCAGATCGGGCCGCCAATGGTCAAGAAAGCGCGCGACGAAACGCGGCGCGTCCAGCGGCAAATATTGATGAAAGGCGCCTGCCGGCAGGCGTGCGCCGAGCAACCGCGCCGAACCCGGCGTGCCGCTGGTGACCAGAACCTCGATTTCGCGCTGGACGAAGCGCTCGATCAGCGGCAGCAGCGACAGGCTCTCGCCAAGGCTCGCGCCGTGCAGCCAGACCAACTGTCCTTTTGGGCGCGGCAGGCTGGGGAAACCGAGGCGCTCGCCGAGCCGCAACGGGTCTTCCTTGCCGCGCTTGGCGCGCCAGGCGAGCAGCGGACGGGCGCAGGGCGTCAGCGCGATCGTCGCAAGTCGGTAGAGCCTCAAAAGCGGCATCGGGAGTGGGTCCACAGCAAGCTAAGAGAACCGCGTCTTTGGTCTTTTACGCCCGGCGACTCTGCTCTTTCCCTCGCCATCCCGAGAGCAACTATTTATACCAGTCTAACACAAACACGGGCGCGAAGAATACATCGGCGTGCGGCGGCGTCGAGACCGACGGGCGCTCCCTCGTCGCGGCCATCGACAGCGAAAAAACGGCCCTCGCGAAGCGAAGGCCGCCGTGTCGCGCCGGACGGGCGTCGGCGCGCTTACGAAGCCGTCACCGGCAGCGCGACGAAGCGCGTGCCGTCCGCCGATTTCACCCGCAGCAACACGGATCTGTGGCCTTCCCTGCGGGCGGCTTCGAGCGCGGAGGAAAGATCGGCGCGATCGTTGACCGCCTGGCCGCCGACTTCGAGGATCACGTCGCCGCGACGCAGACCCTTTTGCGCGGCGAGGCCGTCAGGGTCGATGTTGGTGACGTAAAGCCCCTCGCCGCCGCCGCGCCGCGCTTGCGCCGCAGGCTGGACTTCCAGCCCGAGGCCGGCGAGCGCATTGCTCTTGTCGACGCCGCCAAGATCGGCGCGCAACTCCTTTTCGGCCGGCAGCGCGCCAAGCTTAATCCGCGCGCTCTTCTCGGAGCCGCCTCTCAGATACGCCAGTTCCACCGTCTTGCCCGGCCCCGCCGCCGCAATCTTGCGCGAGAGTTCGCGCGGCGCCTCGATCTTTTCACCGTCGACCGCGACGATGACGTCGCCGGCCTTCAGTCCCGCGCTCTCCGCCGGGCCGCCCTTGACCGGCTGGGCGATCAAAGCGCCCTTGGTCGACTTCAAGCCGAGACTATCGGCGATGTCTTGTGTCACGCCTTGAATTTGCACGCCGATCCAGCCACGCGAGACGGAGCCCTTCTCCTTGAGCGCGGCGACGACATCCTTGGCCACTTCGGTCGGGATCGCGAAACCGATGCCGACGGAGCCGCCCGACGGCGAGTATATCGCCGTGTTGACCCCGATCACGCCGCCATGCGTGTCGAACGCCGGGCCGCCGGAATTGCCGCGATTGACCGGCGCGTCGATCTGCAAAAAGTCATCGTATGGCCCGGCGCCGATGTCGCGGCCTCGCGCCGAGACGATGCCCGCCGTCACCGTGCCGCCGAGCCCGAACGGATTGCCGACCGCGATCACCCAATCGCCAACGCGCGGGGCCGCGCTCGACCACTCGACGAAGGGCAGATTGCCGCCGTCGTCGATCTTGAGCAAAGCGAGATCGGTGCGCTTGTCCGTTCCGACGACCTTCGCCGGCAAAGTCTTGCCGCCGTCGAGGACAACTTCGACCTCGCTGGCGTGGTCGACCACATGATTATTGGTCACCACATAGCCGTCCGCGCTGATGATGAATCCGGAGCCCTGCGATTGAGTGACGTGCTTTTGCGGCAGCCCGCCCCGTCCCTGGCCAAAGCGCTTGAAGAAGTCGTACAGCGGATCGTCGGGCGAAAGCTCGGGGCCGTCTTCGTTCTCGTTGGAGTCGGCGGTCTCGACCGCCTTGACCTTGATCGCGACGACCGCGCCCTTCACCCGCTCGACGACATCGGCGAACGAGGCGGGGCCGGAAGCCGGCGCGAGTTGCGCGAGCGGCGCCTCAGCCAGGGCCGGACGCGCGGGCGCAAGCCCAAAGAGCGCCGCGCCAAGCGCGACGGCCGCGACGGCGCCGAACAGTTTTGCGCGCGGGTTACGGGCGTCCTTATTACCAGCGTCCTTATTACCAGAATGACGCCGAAAGGCGGAGTTAGTCATGGGAAGCCATCTCCAAAGCAGCAAGGCCAGAGCGCCGCGCGCCGGCCGACACCCGCAAAGATGGGGGACCGCCCCTTGGCCGCCAATGGCGGCAGGATGAAACTTTGGTAAGGCGCGGGCTCGCTACTTCACGAACACATAAATATCCACGTTGACAGTGGCGTCCTCGGCGTCGGGAAGGTTCGTCAGATATTCCTCGATGAAGATGTTGTTGGTGTCGAGGCCCTTTTCGTCGAGATAGGCGGTGATCGCCTCATAGGTGGCGTCGATCTCGTCGTAGGAGCCGCGGTGCTCGAACTTCAGCGCCTTGCCGGCGGGCGACGCGCCAACCTCGACGCCGTCGGCCAGCTTGATCTTGCCGTCCGGCGCCTTGGCGATCGGCAGCATCGCCTCGTAATGGAATCCATTGTCGTCGGTGTCGGTGAAGACGGCGAGAGGACGCCCGTTCGGCGCGAGGCCGGCCTTGGTCGCGGCGGCGGTCACCTTGGCGAGGGCGGCGGCGAGCGTCTTGACCGAGTCGTCCCATTTGGCCTGACCCTTGAGCACCAGCGCCGGGCGCGCGGCGACATCGACCATCTGGCTGGAGAGGCTCTCCACCGGCGTCTCGGCGGCGGCCGGCGGCGCGGTCTTGTCGGCGGCGCCGGCCTTATTGTCGGCGTTGCTCTCGGCGGCCGGAGCTTTTTCGGCCGGCGCGCTCTTGCCGGCGGGCGCGGTTGCGGTCACCGCCGGCGGCGGCGCGGCGGGAGAAAACTTCTTTTGAAGATAGAGGACGCCAAAGCCGATCAGCAGCATCAGCGCGCCCAGCAGGCGCCAATGCCCGGCGAGACGGCGAAGCGTCGCCCCAAAATCCTTAAGCTCGTCGAAGAAACTCATCGATGCGTCCTCTTTAGCCCGCCGCCGCGTTCGCCGGAATGGGGGTGGCGGAAGATCGCCGTTCTTTAAGGCTACCGCGACTCTGGCGCGCGACCGCCGCTTCTCCTATACAGGAGCGGCCCAACCTTGACACGGCCAAATCGTAAAACCCGCGACATGACTCACAAGCTCGACCGGCGTCCCATTCTGCGCATGAATGGAATCGGCAACGAAATTCTCGTGCTGGACCTGCGCGGCTCGGGCGTCGTGCTGACGCCGGAAGACGCGCGCGCCATCGCGCGCCAGCCGCGTCTGAGGTTCGACCAACTGATGGCGGTTCACGATCCGCGGACAAACGACGCCGACGCCGCACTGCGCATCTACAACATCGACGGCTCGCTGTCGGCGGCCTGCGGCAACGGCACGCGCTGCGTCGCATGGGCGCTCGCGCGCAACGGCGGGCCGGAGCATCTGCGTTTAGAGACCGACGCCGGCCTTATCGAGAGCTGGCGCGCCGGCGAGACGTCGTTCACCGTCGACATGGGCCGCCCGCGTCTGGCCTGGTCGGAGATTCCGCTGGCGCGCGATGTGGGCGACACCAGCGATATCGCCCTGGACCCACCGGTCGCGGGCGCGCCGGCGCGGTTTTGCGCCGTCGGCATGGGCAATCCCCATGCGGTGTTTTTCGTTGAAGACGCCGGCGTCGTCGATCTCGAAAGGCTCGGCCCCGCATTGGAGCGCCATCCGCTCTTTCCCGAGCGCGCAAACATCTCCTTCGCGCAGATTCTGCCCGATGACGAAATCCTGTTGCGCGTCTGGGAGCGCGGAACCGGCGCGACCCGCGCCTGCGGCTCGGCGGCCTGCGCGACCCTCGTCGCGGCGGCCCGAATTTTTCGCACGAGGCGGCGCGCGAATGTGAAACTTCCCGGCGGCGATCTGCTCATCCACTGGCGCGACGACGACCGCGTGCTCATGACCGGGCCGGTCGAATTCGAGTTCGAGACGGTGCTCGATCCCGCTGTTTTCGAAGGGCTGGCGACGTGAGCGGTTCCGCCGTCGAAACCGTCACCTTCGGCTGCCGGCTCAACATCGTCGAATCCGAGGCGCTCAAAGACGAGGCGCGCGGCGCCGGGGAAGAAAATCTCGTCATCGTCAACACCTGCGCCGTCACCGCCGAATCGACGCGCCAGGCGCGCCAGGCTATCCGCCGCCTGCATCGCGAGCGGCCCGATGCGCGCATTATCGTCACCGGCTGCGCCGCGACCATCGCGCCAGCGGAATTTTTGGCGATTGAAGGCGTCACGCGCGTCGTCGGCAATGGCGACAAAAGCCTGTTCGCGCAGGCTGGCTCCAGCTTCGCCGCGCCAAAAGCGCTTGGCGCCAGCGAAGGCACGCGCGGCTTTCTCGCCGTCCAGAACGGCTGCGACCACCGCTGCACGTTTTGCGTCATTCCGTTCGGGCGCGGCCCGTCGCGCTCGGCCCCGCCGCGCGAGATTGTCGCCAGGGCGCGCGAGCTTGTCGCGTCCGGCAAGCGCGAGATCGTGCTGACCGGCGTCGATCTCACCTCTTACGGCGGCGATCTTGGCGGCGGCGCGACGCTGGGGAGCCTGGCGCGGCTGCTGCTCGCCGAACTGCCGGAGCTGGCGCGGCTGCGCATTTCCTCGATCGACTGCATCGAGGCCGATCCGACCTTGATCGAGGCGATTGCGGAGGAGCCAAGACTGGCGCCGCATCTGCATCTCTCCTTGCAGTCGGGCGACGATGTGATCCTAAAGCGCATGAAGCGCCGCCATTCGCGCCGCGACGCGATAAAATTTTGCGAGGAGCTGCGTTTGTCGCGTCCAGATATTGTGTTCGGCGCCGATTTCATCGTCGGCTTTCCGACCGAGACAGAGGAGATGTTTGCGCGCACGCTCGATCTTGTCGAGGAATGCGGACTGACGCATCTGCATGTCTTTCCCTTTTCGCCGCGCCCGGAAACACCGGCCGCGCGCATGCCGCAAGTCGCGCCGCAAATCGTCAAGGCGCGCGCGCAAACATTGCGGGCGCTCGGCGAGGCGCGGCTGGCGCGCCATCTTGCGGATCAGCAGGGTAAGGCGCTGCGCGTGCTCGCCGAGCGCGGCGGCCTCGCCCGCGCGGCGGATTTCACGCTGGCGCGAACGCCCGGCGCTGTTCCCGGCGCGATGTTCGACATTCGCGTCGCCGGCCACGACGGCCGGGCGCTGCTGGCGGAACGGCCGTAAATGTCCATCAATGTCGCGCTCGCCTGGGAAGTCTTCGAGATCGTCTGGATCAATATTCTGCTGTCCGGCGACAATGCGATATTGATCGCGCTCGCCTGCCGGCAATTGCCGCCGGAGCGGCGGCGTTGGGGCGTGCTGCTCGGCGCGCTCGGCGGCGTCGGTTTGCGCATCGGCTTCACGCTGGCGATTGTCGAGCTTTTGCATGTGCCGCTGCTGAAGACGACGGGCGCGCTGCTGCTGCTCTATGTCGCGATCAAACTGCCGCATGGCGACTACGACCGCAAGGATGTGGAGGCCAAGCCCAATCTTTGGAGCGCGGTGCTGTCGATCATCGTCGCCGACGCGGTGATGTCGCTCGACAATGTGCTCGCCATCGCCGCCGCCGCGCATGGCTCGATGCGGCTGATCGTGTTCGGTCTCGCTTTGTCGGCGCCGCTGGTGATGTTTGGCGCGGGGTTTTTGCTTAAATTGCTCGACCGTTTTCCACCGCTGATCTGGGCTGGCGCGGGCGTGCTTGGCTGGGTCGCCGGCGGCATGGCGGCGACCGATCCATTTTGGACGCGGCTCCGCCTTCCGCTGGAGACGCCGCTATCAGTGGCGGGGTGCCTGTTCGTGCTCGCGGGGGCGATGGCGCTGCGCAAAGCGCGCTGACGCCACCCCGCATCCTCACAAAAAGCTCTGCGGATCGACATCCACCTGCACACGCACGCCGCCGCGCTCCGGCGGTCCAGCCGCCAGCAGATCGCGCAAAAAGCCTTGCAGATCGGCGCTGCGCGGGGCCTTGACCAGCAGGCGGAAGCGAAAGCGCCCGCGCAGCAGCGCGATCGGCGCCTCGGCCGGACCGAGCAGCATGATCTCGCCCTCTTCCGGCAACCCGCCCAGCGCCGCGACGCGGTAGCGTTCGCTCGCGGGCAGGCCGTGCGCGGCGCGGGCCAGCGCGCGCGCATGGGTCTGCGCGAGCGCGGCGTCCTTGGCCGAGACGATCAGCGCCGCGAGGCGCCCGAACGGAGGCAGGCCGGCGCGCTGGCGCAGGCTGGTCTCTTGCGCGTAAAACTCCTCGGCGTCGCCGGAGAGCAGCGCGGAAATGACCGGATGCTCGGGACGATAGGTCTGGATCAACGCCCGTCCCGGCTGGTCGCCGCGTCCGGCGCGCCCGGTCACCTGCGCCAGCAGTTGAAACGTCCGCTCCGCCGCGCGCGGATCGCCGCTGCCTAAGCCCAGATCGGCGTCGACGACGCCGACCAGCGTCAGAAACGGAAAGTTGTGGCCCTTGGCGACGAGCTGCGTGCCGATCACCAGATCGAAGGCGCCCTTGGCGATCTCGTCCAACTCGCGCCGCAGCCGCTCGGTTCCGCCGGGAAAATCCGACGACAGCACGAGCACGCGGGCGTCTGGAAACAGCCCCGCCGCTTCTTCGGCGATGCGCTCGACACCGGGGCCGCAGGCCGCCAGCGCGTCCTCGGCCCCGCATTCCGGGCAGACATGCGGACGCGGCTCCATATGGCCGCAATGGTGGCAGATCAGCGCGCGGCGAAAGCGATGCTCGACCAGCCAGGCGTCGCAATCGGAGCAGCGGAATCTGTGGCCGCAATGGCGACACAGCGTCAGCGGCGCATAGCCGCGCCGGTTGAGAAACAGCAGCGCCTGTTCGCCGCGCGCGATGGTCTCGCCCACCGCGAGAGCCAGGCGCGGCGCGATCCAGCGACCCTTCGGCGGCCCCTCGACGCGCATGTCGATGGCCTCCAGCCGCGGCATGGTTCGCGCGCCGGCGCGGGCTTTTAGGCGCAGATGCGCGTAGCGGCCGCTGGCGGCGTTTACGCGCGTCTCGATGGAGGGCGTCGCCGAGGCGAGCACCAGCGCCCCGCCCTCGATGCGCGCGCGCACGACGGCCATGTCGCGGGCGTGATAGTTGACGCCGTCTTCCTGCTTATAGGCGCCCTCGTGCTCCTCATCGACGACGATGAGCCGTAGATCGCCAAAGGGCAGGAACAAAGCCGAGCGCGCGCCCACAATAACCCGCGCCTCGCCCACCGCCGCCGCGCGCCAGATGCGCGCGCGCTTTTTCTCGGAGACGCCGGAATGCCACTCGGCCGGCTTTGCGCCGAAGCGCGCCGAAAACCGCTCCAGAAACTGGCTGGTCAACGCGATTTCCGGCATCAACACCAGCGCTTGTCCGCCGGCCTGCAAGGCCGCGGCGACGGCCTCGAAATAGACCTCGGTCTTGCCGGAGCCGGTGACGCCCTCCAGCAAAAACGGGCGATAGCCGCGCGCCGTCACCGCCTCCGTCAAAGCCGTCGCGGCGAGTTGCTGCTCGGCTTCGAGAACGGGCGGGCAAAACAAGGGATCGAGCGCGCCGCAAACCGGCGAGGGCGGCGCGACAAGCGTCTCCAGCGCGCCCTCGTCGGTGAGCGCGTCGATGACTGAAGCAGAACAGCCGGCCGCCTCCATCAACGCCTTTTTGGTGAAGGCCAGCCCGCCCTCGGCCGCCGCCAGCGCGCGGGCGCGGGTGGGCGTCATCCGTTGCGGCGGCGGTCCTTTGAGCCGATAGAGCAGACGCGGCGCCGGCGGCCCGGCCTCTTCGCCGGCGCCGGTGGCGAGACGCAGCGCCATGCCGCGCGGGGCCAGCGTCCAGCGCGCCAGCCAGTCCAGAAAATCGCGCAGGTTTTGCGACAGGCGCGGGCGGTCGTAACGCGAGATCACAGCTTTGAGATTGCCGTGCGGCCCGCTGGCCGGCCGCGCCGCCCAAACAACGCCGATCGCCTCGCGCCGCCCCAGCGGTATTTTCACGAAATCGCCGGGCGCGAGTTCGAGGCCGGGCGGCGCGAAATAGCTATAAGTCTGGTCCACCGCCACGGGCGGCAGAACCTCGACAATCAGCCCCCCGCCTTCAACCCCGTCACCGCTCATGGAGGGGGTTTAGCATTTTGGGCAAGGTTGCGCAGCGGGGGCGACTCCCTCTCTCCGTTTACGGGGAGAGGGAGCGCGCCGCGAGAGTTGAGGTTTACATCCCCGCTTTGCCCAACGCTCGCGCCAGACGCGCGAGGTTGGTTCTAACCCCGCGTGTGCTGGGATGATCCGCCCCGTAGCTGGCCTCGAAGATGGCCAGCGCGCGCCGCATCAACGGCTCGGCCTCTTCGACCCGGTTCGTGTCTTGCAGCAATTGCGCGAGATTGTTGAGGTCTCTCGCCACATTGGGATGATCCGGCCCGTAACTCGCTTCATCAATCGCCAGCGCGCGCCGCATCAGCGGCTCGGCCTCTTCGACGCGGTTTGTCGCTCGCAGCAATTGCGCGAGATTGTTGAGGCGTATCGCCACCTTGGGATGATCCGGCCCATGGGTCGCTTCATCGATCGCCAGCGCGCGCCGCATCAACGGTTCGGCCTCGGCGAGGCGGTTGGTGGCGTGGAGCAATTGCGCGAGATTGTTGAGGCTCACCGCCACCTTGGGATGATCCGGCCCGTAGCTGGTCTCGAAGATCGCCAGCGCGCGCCGCATCAGCGGCTCGGCCTCGGCAAGGCGGCCGGTGGTTCGGAGCAATGCGGCGAGATTGTTGAGGTCTCTCGCCACATCGGGATGATCCGGCCCGTAGCTCGCTTCATCGATCGCCAGCGCGCGCCGCATCAGCGGCTCGGCCTCGGCGAGGCAGTTGGAGTCTTGCAGCAATTGCGCGAGATTGTTGAGGCCTCTCGCCACCTCGGGATGATCCGGCCCGTAGCTTGCCTCGTCGATGGCCAGCGCGCGCCGCATCAGCGGCTCGGCCTCGGCAAGGCGGTTCGTCTTGCGAAGCAATTGCGCGAGATTGTTGAGGCGTATCGCCACCTTGGGATGAACCGGCCCCAGGCTCGTCTCCGATATTGCGAGCGCGCGGCGCGAAGCCTTTTCAGCTTCGGGATAACGCGCCTTCGCGTCGAACAAATTGTCGAGTTGACCATAAAGGCGCGCGGTCGGCTCCGCGATCCCGGCCGCGTCCGCGCGCGCAGCCAAGGCCAGCGCATGCGGTGCCAGCGGATCGAGCGCCGGCCATGTCCGCACGTCCATGGGATTGCCCGTGAACGCCGCGTTCACCCAATTCAGCGCCGCCTTCAGCGCCTCTTTTTCCCGCTCCTCCGGCATGACCCGGCGGGTAAAATCCTGCACCAGCCGATGCACGGTAAAACCGTCCACGGCCGCCTTGCCGTCCTCCGCGCTGGCCCTTTGCACAAGGGAAAACGCATAGAGATCGGCCTGCCCCGCCTTTGCCGCCTCGGGCGTCATTCGTTCTTCATCGCGAGCAAAAATGCGACCCAAAAACCGCTTCCATATGGATTGGTTGGTTGGCGAGGGAATCGCCACATCCAGCAGCGTCTCGGGAATCGGCTCCGGCGCGAAAAAGGCGAGGCGGTCCAGTAGGCGCCGCCCGTTCGGCGTCAGTTTTTCGACCGAGGTCGCCCAGGTCGCAGCTAACCCGGTGTCGTGGTCGTAGCTCATCAGGCCCTTGTCGAACCAGTCCAGCACCGTGGCGCGTTTTTCCTTCCACAGCGCGAGATAGCGCGCGAACCCGATCCGCAACGTCGCGATATAGGCGCCCGCCTGCTCCAGCCCGAGCGCGAGGCCGCCGAGTTCGCACGCGAGTTCGCGCGCGAGCTTTTCGTCCTCGGCGGAGACCCGCCGGTCATCAGCCGTGCGCTCCAGCAAAAATGCGGCGGCGGCCTCGATGTCGAGCACGCCGAGTTCGAGCTTTCGGACGCCCGCGGGAAAATTGGCGATGCGGCCGGTGATGATGACCCGCCCGCCGCGCAGCCGCGCCAGCAGCTTTTGCACCGCCGCGGCGGCCGCGGCGTCGTCGACGTTATCGAGAATCATCAGCCAGCCCGGATGATGTTCGAGCCAGCCGAGCGCGGCCGGGATTTTGACCTCGTCCTCGCGCGCGTCCTTCTCTGGCAAATCCAGAATATCCGGCCCGGCCAGCGCGGCGAGGCCGGCGTTCAACCGCTCCGGGGTCTCGGCGGAGAGGAACAGCAGCGCGCAATAGCTCGCCTCATGCCGCAGCGCATATTCGACCGCGAGCCGCGTCTTGCCGACCCCGCCCAAGCCATGCAGCGCCTTGCCGACAACGGCGGTCGCCTCGCCGTCGGCGTCTTGCGCGAGCGAAGCGTGAAGTTTTTGTAAAAACTCCTCGCGGCCCTTGAACAGCGAGCCGAGCGTGGAGAACGGCAGATTGCGCGGCTTTCTGATTGCGATAACGGGCCAGTCCTCGCGCAACACCTTGCGGCACAGTTCGTCCGTGGTCTCGAAATAATCGCGATCCAAAGTTTCGAGACGGCGGACATGCTCGGCCTGAGAAGCTGGATCTTCATCCTTGGTCGTCGGCGCCAGCTTGTCCGGCGGAAAATCCGGCTTGGCGATGTAAATCGACATGCGCCGCTTGTGATGACGCGCGATAAAAAACTCCCATTGCGTATAGGACGCGCGCGCGACGCCATCCGGCAGCATGTGGCGGAACCTTGCCGCCTCCGCGTCGCCCGGAAAGCCGCCGCTCCTCTTGCCCGCGACATGCACGACTGCGTGACAATCGCCGATATATTTGACGAGTTTTTGCAGCGTCGTCTCGGTGTCCACCTCCTGGCGAAACTGCTCCTGCACCTTGACCAGCAAGCCGCGCGCGCAAAGATCGTCATTGATCTCGCGCCGCGCCAGCCCGAACTCGCTCGTCACGGCGGAAAGAAAAATCCGAAATTCCTGCGGTCCCGACAAACGCACCCCCGCCAAAACGCCTAAAGCCCGAGCGCAATATGGCACGCGGGCGCGACGGCCGCTAGAGGCGCGCCGTCACTTGTCGGTAGCACACGATATGTCCGGTTTAGGTAGCGCACGATCTGTCCGGTAGCATTTTTCCCTTGATGGAGGGGTTGGATGCGCCGGACGGAAGCCCATCAGGGTGTGCGGATGATCAAG
>Ga0182030_10015593_pt1 | contig 14884 bp, 10 predicted proteins | sample 812S3MmetaG_FD_121299 | JGI IMG/M metagenome (GOLD analysis project Ga0182030, IMG submission 121299) | Permafrost microbial communities from Stordalen Mire, Sweden - 812S3M metaG (Illumina Assembly) | ecosystem: Environmental > Terrestrial > Soil > Wetlands > Permafrost | place: Sweden... | reverse complement strand
TGGCGAGGCGGAAAGCCAGGAGTTCGGTCAGGACGTCGACGAGTTCGGTTAAGGGAAAATCGTCGTCGCCGAGGTCGAGCAGGCGAAGCAGGTCGGACTTGTAGTAGCTCCTGCATCCCCTGAGGTAGGACAGGCCGGACCGCACCGCATGATAGATGCGGTTGTCGGGCGGCGGCACATCGCTCGCATGCAGCAGCAGTTTTTGCGCGAACGTGTCGGAGGTGTAGAAGCTCCCATAGGCGTTGAAGTCGGCGATCGGCATTCCGATCTCGTGAGCGTAGGAGGCGACGAAACCTTCGTCGTTCAGCCAATGCTCGCCATGAGGCAGATCGAGCGACTGCACCCGTCGACTTTCGAACTTGCGGCAGCCGTAGAACGCCGAGATCGCCGAGGGCGTCATCCTGACGAGCGGGAACAGCGCCATATAGACGACGCCGAACCGGCGCGCGGCGATTTTGCGCCACCACCAGTCCGGCGCGGCGATATGCAGATCGGCGCACAGCACCTGCTCCTGCGCGCGCGCGTCGAAATACCGAAAGAAGTCGAGCGGGTCCGCGAAATTGACGGACACGTCGTATTCGATTGACCAGATATAGCGATAGCCGGCCGCGAGTTCGAGCGCATGGTAGAAGACGTAGTCGCCGCATCGCCACAGCGGCTTGTCGACCGAGACGAGAAGACCCAGGCGCGCGCATGTGTCGAGCGAGAGCGACAGCTTCGTAAATCCCCGGCAATCGACCGGCCCGAGGGTTTCGTCGACGGCGAACATCACATCGTAATCGTCGCTCGCGGCGTAGCGGCGCGCGGTCTCGGCCAGACGGTCGTCGACGAAATGGGTGCGGATCAGAATGAGCCCGCGCTCGCTCATCGGCGCGCCCCGGCGGCGAGCCAGCCGCGATAGTCGCCGGAAGCCTCCATCAGGCCGCGCCCGGCCAATGTCAGGCTGTCTTCGAGCCGGCGCGACACTCCGGGCGCTCTCAGATCGGCGCGCCACAGCCGCTCAAGCCGCGCGGCATAGCGCGCATGGCGGCGGATCGCCTCGACGTCGGCGTCCGCTTCGAGAAAGGCCGCGCCCGCGCGGCGCTCCTCGCCGCGGCCGCGCAGCGCGACGTTCATCAGCTTGTAGTGCAGCAGCGCCGTCGAGACGTCGGCGAAGCGCAGCGGCGTCGTCTCGTGCGAGTTGATCAGCAGCCCCGCGTCGAGCCGCCACAGCGGGACCTTGTGCAGATATTCCTTGGCCTCGAACAGCCGCGCGCGGACGCCGCCGATGGGGCTCAGATACGGCGGCCGGGGCAGCCCGAACCAGGTGTAATCGTCGTCGTACCAGACATGTTCGGCAAACGGCGTCGGCGCGCCGCTGTCGTCGACCAGCCGCGGCGGGAACACGTCGAGCATGAAGCCGCGAACGCCCTCGAACCCGCGTGCGTCGAGATAGCCGACGAAGCCGTCGATTTCGAGCGATTCGCAGCCGGGGTAGATCAGATGCTCGTCCATATCGAGCTGCAGCCCCCAGCCGCTCGCGCCTTCGCGCGCGACGATCTCGTTGACCCAGCGCCGGCCCGACCAGCTAAGCTGATAGCTGTCCGGGCAGTCGTAGACCACGACATCGGGCTCGCGCAGCGCGATCTCGCGCCCGCCGTCATCGGACAGATGATCGAAAAACACGAAGCGGCGCACGCCGAGCCGGCGGTGATGCGCGAGAAAGCCTGGAATCTGCGCCGCCTCGTTGCGGAACACGACGTAGGCCGTCACGCCCTCGCCCGGCGGTGGCCGGTCGTCGGAGCTGATGCGGGTCAGCTTGTGGATCGGCGCCTCGACGCCGGCGTGATAGGCGCTGGCGAGCGCCCGGCGCGACAGCGCCTTCGCCTCGTCGTCGCGGCCTCGCTTCGTCTCGGCCCAGGCGCGAATCTCCAGGTAGTCGTGACGCGCGAAGCGCTGCGGCAGCGCGTCGATCAGCGCGAGGGCCTCGGCGTCTTGGCCGAGCGCAATCGCGAAGCGGATGCGCATGTACTTGAGCCTGGAGTTTCCGGGCTCGCGCGCCAGGGCGTCGGCGACGATCCGCGCCCCGGCCTCGAACGCCCAGCTCGTGCGGATCTCGATCAGCTGATAGCCGAGCTGGATCGCCTCGCCGGCGGTGTAGGTCCGACCCTCGCCCCAGCGCGCGAGAAAGCGGCCGAGGCTTTCGTCGCCGCGGTCGGCTTCGAGCCTGAGCCGCGTCGTCAGCGCGTAGCCGCCCGCCTCTTCAGCTTCGAGCGCCGCGACCTCGCGCTCGGCGTCCTCCAGCCGTCCGAGGCTCAGCAGGATCCAGACCCAGTTCGCGCGCAGGTCGAAATCCTGCGGAAAGCGCGCCCGCGCCGCCTCGATCAGCGCCTTCAGGTCGTCGTGGCCGTGCTCGCGCTCCTTGGCGAGCCGCAGCCGCTCGGTCTCGGCGAGCGCGGAATCGGGAAACCGCCGCTCCAGCTCCGCGAGCGCCGCCGCGCCCGCCGCGTCCTCGCGCAAGTCGTGGTGCGCCCGCGCGAGCGCCGCCCACCATTCCGGCTTGGCGGCTTTCGCGTGGCGCTGCATCAGCCTGACGCGCAGGTCGCGCACGCGCGCGGCCTCCCCAAGCTCGAAATAGATCGCCGCCAGCTCGCGCAAGCCCTGCGCGTTATCGGGCTCGCGGGCGAGCAGGGCTTCGAGTTCCGCCGTCGCCTCATCGACGCGGTCGAGCCGGAACAGCGCCCGCGCGCGGCCGGCCGCGGCTTGCGGCTCGCCCGCCGCGTCGAACCTTACGCCGTAGCTGTCCCAGATCTCCAGCGCGCGCGCCCACTGGCTGCGCTCCTCGGCGGCCTGGGCCAGAAGCGGCGGCGTGCGGCGATCGTCGGGGTAGCGGCGGCCGATCTCGTCCAGCTCCGCGACCGCCTCCTCGCGCCGGCCGGCCGCCTTCAGCGCGCTGGCGAGCGCGACGCGCAGCGTCATCTCGTCGGGGAAGCGCTCCAGTCCCTCGCGCAGCGCCGCTGCGGCCTCGTCCTCGCGCTTGAGGCCAAGAAGGCAGCGCGCCCGGTTGAGCCACCAATGCGCGGCGACCCGCTGCGGAAAGTTGAGCATGAGATCGTCGATGTCGGCGAGCGCAGCCGCGAACTCGCCGCCCTGCTGATAAAGCCGCGAGCTTTGGACGCGCGCCCAGACCCCGAAGTCCCGCTTGTTGCGGAACCGCTCGACGAGTTCGCGCAAGCCGTCGAGCCGGTCCTCGTCCACGAGATGCGCGAACGCCGCGCGCATCCGGTCGGGATCGTTGGCCTCCAACCCCTGCGCCAGCGCCCGCGGAAACGGCCCGCGCGCGCGCAGGAAATCGCAGGCGCGAGCGATGTCCTCGGCGGTCGTCGGCTCAAACGTCACGGGCCCTACCCAAGCGCGATTTCCAGCGCGTCGAGCGAGAGCGCAGGGTGAAAATAGGGGTCGTCGCGCAGCCGCCGCGCCCAACGCTCGCGGAAATAATTGTGCTCGCTCGCATAGCGCGAATCAAGCCAGGGATTGGCGCCGCGCGACGCGCTCTCGCGATGCATGAGCCGCGCGCGCGGTTCGAACACGCAGGCGTAGCCGCGCTCGGCGAGCCTCAGGCAGAGGTCGATGTCGTTGTATTCGATCGGCAGCCGCGCCTCGTCGAAGCCGCCGACGGCGAAGAACTTGCGCGCCTCCACGGCCAGACACGCGCCCGTAACCGCCGAAACTTCGCGCGGCCAGACCAACTCGCCGAGATAGCCGGCGTCGTTGGCGTCCAGTAAGCGTTGCGCGTGGCCCGCGAAACCGTCGAGGCCGAGCACGACGCCGCCGTGCTGCAGCCGCCCGTCGGGATAGGTGAGCTTCGCGCCGACCGCGCCGACCTCGGGCTTGGCGGCGAATTCGAGCATCCGCCCAAGCCAGCCGGGGCCGATCGCCTCCGTATCGTCATTCAGGAACAACAGGAACGGCGCGCGCGCCACGCGGGCGCCCGCGTTGGCGAGCGCGGAGAAGTTGAACGGGCCGGGCCGCCGCACCACCTCGACGTTCGGACGCTGCGCGAGCCGCTCCAGATAGGCGATCACGTCCGCCTGCGCGCTGCCGTTGTCGAGCACGATCAACTGAACGTCGGCGCCGGAATCGTAGCGCGACAGGCTGTCCAGGCAGGGCGCCAGAAGGTCGAGACGGTCGCGCGTCGGCACGATGATGCTGGCCTCGCGCCGCGCGACTGCGGCGGCGGGGGGCGGTGGCGGCGCCGGCGGCGGCGCTTGGCGGCTGACCAGCACGCGACGGACATGCGCGACCTGTGTCGACGTCGCGTCAAAGCCGCCGGCCTTGAAGGTCGCCCCTCGCAGCGCCAGCGGCTTGCCGGCGTAACCGCTCAGCGAGAACAGCGGACTCCAGTCGGGCTTGAGACGCGGCGCGTGGCGCCTGCCGCTTGCCGGGTGATAGGCGTCCTCGTCGGCGTAGATCGCGTCGAGGCCCGGCCGGCGCGAGACGGCTTCGGCGAGCGCGACCAGCGCGTGCGGCTCCAGCCGATCACCCTTGTCGAGCTTCAACACGTAATCCTCGTCGTCGGCGCCGCCGCGTTCGCCGGCGAGGCCAAGCGTCCAGTGTGGCCAGGTCTGCGAGTCGAGCGTCGGCTTGAGCGTTTCGGCGGCCTCGCCGTCCGGCGCCAGGATATGGAAGCGCAGCGGCGCGGTCGCGCCGCCGGGCCGGTCGAAAGCGGGCTCGAAGGCGCGCCCTCGCGCCTGCCGCCACGCTTCGTATTCCTCCAGCGGCGTCGCGCCGAGCGCGCGGCGGGCCTGCAGCCGCGCAAACTGCTCCAAGCCGCGCAGCCGTCCCCACATGTACTTGAGGCCGCGGCTGGCGCCGTCGGAGCCGAAATGCGTCACGGCCCGCGGTCCGGACATCACGTCCCAGCGCTCGATGCGAAAGGCGAAGCTGCCCTCGGCCAGCGTCGGCGAAATCCAGATCTCGCGCACCTCCTCGGGCAGCCGGCCCATCCAGATGGCGCGGCCCAGCATCGCCGCGGGCAGAAGCTCGTCGTAGACGTGATGGCGGCCGACGAAGCGCAGCACCGGCCGGGTGAGCGGATCGCTCAGGCCGGAGGCGAACTCAATCCGCACCCAGCGCCCGGCGCTCGGCGGCGCATAGCAACGCAGCCAGGGCTCCGGTCCCGTCGCTTCCCATCCATTCGCCGTCGCCCTGACATTGGTCAGCGCCGCAAGGCCAACCTCGCGAGGCGACAAGGCCGTCTACTTGAGGTAGAGTTGGGTCGTGGCGGCGCTGGCGGCAGTCCCGGCCGTGGTTGCGACGGGCGACAGCGCCCCGGAGATGATCGCAATGGCCTTGTTGAGTTGCACGGTCGGCGCGTTCGAGACGTAGACCACGTCGCGATTGGCGATCTGGAAGCGCTGCTGCAAGAACAGGCTGTTGGGGTTCTGCAGGTCGAGACGGTAGACGACCGGAACTTTTCCCTCGGCGTGGGCGAACGGGCTATCCGGCTTCAGCGTCCTGATGTTGCTCGGGTTTTCCAGCCGGAACACGAACACGCCGCGCGCATCGGCGCGCTCGTCGTTCAATCCGCCGACCTTCACAAGCGCCTGCGCCAAGGTCAGGGTGTCGGTTCCGAACGGCATTTCCGTGTTGCCGCCGGTGGCGCCTTGGGCGATGAAGGTCTGCGAATCCAGCACCAACGTGACGACGTCGCCGGGCCGCATGAAGATGTTCTCGCGACTGTCCTCGGTGACGCGCGCGAGCGATACGCGCTCGGTGACGCCGTTGCGCTGCAAGAGCACGTAAAGCTGATTGACCTGAGCGCGCACCCCGCCGGCCGTCGCGATGACGTCGAGCAGCCGGTCGCCCTTGACGCTGAGCGGCACGCGTTGGCTGGCGCCGATGCCCTCGCCGCCGACGGTCACGGTCGAGCTGATCGGCTTGGCGTCGGTGACGAGCACCTGCGGCTGGATCGCCTTGCCCTCCAGCGCGTGCTCGATCACCCCCTGCACCGCGCGCGTCGTATGGCCAGCGACGATGACGCGCCCCGCATAAGGCACCGAGATCGAGCCGTCGCGGCCGACCACCTGCTCGGGAATGGTCGCGCTGTTGGCGCCCGCCGACAGCCGCTCCAGCGCGGCGGGCGAGGAAAACAGGCCGCCGGAGCTCGCCTCCCAGATCGTCACGGCGATCATGTCGCCGACGCCGATGACGGGCTCCACAGAAAGGCGGTGATCGCCGAAACGCGTCGCGAAACTGGACTTCGGCCGGCGGCTGAGAACTTCGATCGTCGAGGGGTCGATGTCGATGAGTTCGTAAGGGCGGGTTACCGGGTCGCTGGCGCCCGCATCGAGGACGGCCCCCGCGCTCGGACCGGAGGACGGCAGGTCAGCGCATCCGGCGAGCCCGAGAGCTACAAACACAACCGACGCAGCTGACAGACCGGCTTTCAAACTTCGCCCCAATTCGTGCAACTCCCCGCGTTGAAGGCTCCGTATAACCGCTAAACCTTAACCCGTCCAACCCGCGCGCCTCGCGCGCGGCGACGCCTGCCCAGGTTTTCAGGCACATAGCCGACGGGCCTGCGTCATTTCGGCCACACGCGAAGACTTTCGCTTGAGGCCGACCCGCCGCACCGCGCTATGCGACTCCCAGTGTCCGACTCTCGACGCTCCGCCGCTAAGTGCCGTTGCGGCCGATCTTTGACCGGCTTGCGCGCGCCGTCCGACGGCGTCGGACGGGGCTCGCCGGGCCAGTCAATTTTAACCTAAAATAAAGCGCGAGAAATCCTAACCGTTCGCTAACCGTGTCGGCGCCTCGCTCGAATGTTTCCCGAAACGGCTCGTCTTGGCGCCCCCTTGCGCTGGGGCAAGCGGCCGTCGCATTAAGGCTGCCGGGAGGCGGAAGGGGTCGCATGAAGTCGGATATCGAGATTGCGCGCGAATACGCGCTGGCGCCCATCGCCGAGATCGCCGCCAAGCTCGCCATCCCCGAGCCGGCGTTGCACCCACAGGGCCGCATCGTCGCCAAGCTCGGCCGCGAGTTCACGGCGAGCCTCGACCAACGCCCGACGGGAAAGCTCATTCTCGTCACCGCGATCAATCCGACACCGGCCGGCGAGGGCAAGACGACGACGACCATCGGCCTCGGCGACGCGCTGAACCGGCTCGGCAAACTGACCGCGATCGCGCTGCGCGAGCCTTCGCTCGGCCCCTGTTTCGGCCAGAAGGGCGGGGCGACCGGCGGCGGGCGCGCCCAGGTCGCGCCGATGGACGAGATCAACCTGCATTTCACCGGCGATTTTCACGCCATCACCGCCGCGCATAACCTGCTGGCGGCGCTCATCGACAATCACGTCTACTGGGGCAATGCGCTCGACATCGACGCCCGCCGCGTGTTCTGGCGGCGCGCGCTCGACATGAACGACCGCGCCTTGCGCGAGATTACGTCGAGCCTCGGCGGCGTCGGAAACGGCTTTCCGCGCACCGACGGGTTCGACATCACCGTCGCCTCGGAGGTGATGGCGGTGTTCTGTCTCAGCCGAACGTTGGAAGAGCTGGAGCAGCGGCTCGGCCGCATCGTGGTCGCCGAGAGCCGCGCACGCGCGCCGATAACGGCCGCCGACCTCAAGGCGCCGCCGGCGATGACGGCGCTGCTGATGCGCGCCTTCGAGCCCAATCTCGTGCAGACGCTGGAGGGCAGCCCCGCGCTCGTGCATGGCGGCCCGTTCGCCAACATAGCGCACGGCTGCAACTCCATCGCAGCGACCCAGGCGGCGCTGAAGCTCGCCGATTACGTCGTCACCGAGGCCGGCTTCGGCGCCGACCTCGGCGCGGAAAAATTCTTCGACATCAAGTGCCGGCAGGCGGGGTTGAAGCCCGACGCCGCGGTCGTGGTCGCGACCGTGCGCGCGCTGAAGATGAACGGCGGCGCGGCGAAAGCCGATCTCGCCCGCGAGGACCTCGCCGCGCTGCGCCGCGGCCTGCCCAACCTGGAGCGGCACGTCGAGAACGTCCGAAAATTCGGCCTGGAGCCGATCGTCGCGATCAACCGCTTCGACAGCGACAGCGACGCGGAGCTGGAGCTGTTGCGCCACGCCATGCGCGCGCGCGGCCTCGCGGCGATTGTCAACGAAAGCTGGGGCCGCGGCGCCGAGGGCGGCGAGGCGCTCGCGCAGGCCGTGCTCGACGAGATCGCGCGCGACCGCGCCGATTTCCGCCCGCTCTATCCCGACGACATGGGCCTGATGGCCAAGATCGAGACCGTCGCGCGCGAGATCTATCACGCGGCCGAGGTGGTCCCTGACGCCGGCGTTGTCGCGCGGCTGAAGCAGTGGGAGCAGGCGGGTTACGGCAAACTGCCGATTTGCGTCGCCAAGACGCAATATTCGTTCAGCGCCGACCCGTCCGCGCTCGGCGCGCCCGAGGGCTTCGTCATGCCGCTGCACGACGTAAGACTGCGCGCCGGCGCCGGTTTCGTCGTCGCGCTGATGGGCGAGATCAACACCATGCCGGGCCTGCCGCGCGTTCCCGCCGCGGAGCGGATTCGCGTCGAGGACGGGCGGATCGAGGGGTTGTTTTGAAGTCCGGCGGGCGCCATGACTCGCTCCCCTTGACGGGGCACGGGAAGTGCCGCCAAATTTAACCAATCGCCGCTCGTTTCAGGCATACGTTGCGAAAATAATCGCCCTGCGATACCCGCCGCCTAGGCTCGCTCCGCAACAAATGCTATGCAGACAGCGGCTGTCAATTGACAGCTTATGAGAGGGAGGGAGCCCATGAAGAAGCTGTCCAAGGCGCTGCTCGGAGCCATCATCCTTTCGACCGCGATTTCGTCCGTCGCCTCGCCGGCGTTTGCGCTCGGCGGCTGCGGTCCGAACGGTCATCGCGACGGATGGGGCCATTGCGTGTTCGGCGGTCAGAACCAGGCTTGGTGCATGAGGACGAAGGGCCATCCCGCCGTTCGCATGCCCGACGGAACCCTGCGCTGCATTTAAGGCGCGCCGACATGATCGCGTGAACCCGAATGTCGTTTCGGTATCCGGGCTCACGCGAAGCTCAGCCGCAGGATTCGCGATAACGCTCGCAAGTCCCCGCGCCCTGCAGGCCCATTTCGTCCTTGTGCTCGCAGGCGTAGCGCAGCTTCTGGCAGCGGTTTGCGCGATAGCCGCATTGCTCGCGGTATCGCTCGCAAGTTCCCGCGCCCTGCAGACCGATAGCGCCCTTGTTCTGACAGGCCCAGCGCAGCGCGTTACAACTTTGCGCGAAGCCATATGACGGCATCGACATGCTGAGCACAACAGCCGCCAATGTCGCCATAACCGAAGTTCTGATACGCATATACGTCTCCCTTTGACAGTTGCGAACCGTGTTTACGGTCTGTCAAACGGGATTTTTCCTGCGGGCGACGTAGTTAACGAGAGCCGCAGGCGCGCAGCCGCGCTCAAATACTATGCGAGACGATGTTCTAACCGCGCTCTCGTCTATTCAGGAACGCCAGCCGCTCGAACAGATGCACGTCCTGCTCGTTCTTGAGCAGTGCGCCATGCAGCGGCGGAATCAGCTTGCGCGGGTCCTTCTCGCGCAAGGTCTCGATGTCTATGTCCTCCGACACCAACAGCTTGATCCAGTCGAGCAGTTCTGAAGTGGTCGGCTTTTTCTTCAGCCCCGGCGTCTCGCGCACGGCGAAGAATTGCCGCAGCGCCTCCTCGATCAACCGCGGTTTCAGGCCCGGATAGTGCGAGTCGACAATTCGCTGCATCGTCTCGGGATCGGGGAAGCGGATGTAGTGGAAGAAACAGCGGCGCAGGAACGCGTCCGGCAGCTCCTTCTCGTTGTTGGAGGTGATGACGACGATGGGACGCAGCGAAGCCTTCACCGTCTCGCCGGTCTCGTAGACGTAGAACTCCATGCGGTCGAGTTCGAGCAGGAGATCGTTGGGAAACTCGATGTCGGCCTTGTCGATCTCGTCGATCAGCAGCACCGGCCGGGTTGCGTGCGTGAACGCGTCCCACAGCTTGCCGCGCTTGATGTAGTTCCTGATGTCGGAGACGCGCGCGTCGCCGAGCTGGCTGTCGCGCAGGCGCGACACCGCGTCGTACTCGTAAAGCCCCTGCTGGGCGCGCGTGGTCGACTTGATGTGCCAGGAGATCAGATCGGCGCCGAGCGCGCCCGCGATCTCCTGCGCCAACAGCGTCTTGCCGGTGCCGGGCTCGCCCTTGATGAGCAGCGGACGCTCCAGCGCGATGGCCGCGTTGACGGCGGTCTTCAGTTCGTCGCTGGCGATATAGGTGGCGGTGCCGGAAAAGCGCATGAACGTCCTCGGAGGTCGAGAACGTTCATCGCCTCTTTCTGCGCGGCGATCAACCCTGCGGCGCGGGCGGCGGAGCCTCGGGCGCCTCGTTGCGGCGGCGGCGGTCGGCCATGAAGTTGTCGAACTCGGCGCGGTCCTTGGCGACGCGCAACTGGTCGAGGAAACCCTTGAACTCCTTCTGCTCGTCCTCGAGCCGCTTCAGCGTCTCGGCGCGATATTCGTCGAACGCCGCGTTGCCGCTGGTCGAGGGCGCGAACCAGCGGGCCTGCGGAGCGTAGCGCTCCATGCGATTGCGCACCCGCTCCACCCTCTCCTGAGCGCGCGCCATCTTGCGCTCCCAACGCTGCACTCCGTAGCTTTCGAACATCGCTCCGTCTCCTGCGCTAATCTGCCGCCAGCGCCGCCGCCGCAAGATTATGAAGGCGAGCATGGCGTGAAACGCCAGGATCATCAGCACGATATGCATGGCGGCTTCTCCGTGGCCGACGTCGTGAATGTAATGAACATTTACATGCAGATTTGGACCTGTCAAGCCGATAAGCGCAACCTTTTCTAGGGCGCCCCGAGCCCGCGCAGATAGACCAGCGACTGCGCTTCCAGCAGTTCGGCCGGCGTCATCGGCAGCGGGCGGCGCGCGCCGTCGCCACGGCCGAACAGCGCCGCGACGCCATGCGCCATGCTCCAGATATGCAGCGCCACCATCAGCGCCGGCGGGCGGCCGGCGGCGGGCAAAGCGGCGACGATCCTGTCGGCCGCCGCGCGCAGCACCGCGAAGGCGCGCTCGCCCGCCTCGCGCAACGGCGCATTGTCGGCGAGCGGCACGCCGGCCTCGAACATGGCGGCGTAATAGGCGGGCTCCGCGCGCGCGAATTCGAGATAGGCGTCGCCGAGCCTATGCAGCGCCTTGAAAGCGTCCGGCCGCCCGTCGTCCCACGCCTTCGCCAGCGCGACGGCGAAAAGCTCGAAGCCGCGCAGCGCGACGCTCGCCATGAGTTCGTCGCGGTCGCGGAAATGCCGATAGGGCGCGGCGGGGCTGACGCCTGCAAAGCGCGCGGCCTCGGCGAAGGTGAAGCCGGCCGGGCCTTTCTCGGCGATCAACTGCAGTGCGGCGCGGATCAGCGCCTCGCGCAGGTTGCCATGATGATAGCCGCGCGGCTCCTTGCTCCAGCTCATGTGAGGAGGCTTTACATGAGGGCGGCGGCGGCGTCGAGGCGGGGCCGCGATAGCGAAATATGCGCAGTTTATGCTATTGAGACGCCGCCGTGAGGAGAGCGCCCCATGAACGTATCGATTGGCGAGAGATGGGAAGGCTTCGTTGAGCGGGCCTAACAGCCAAGCTTCCGCCCGCTACCCCATCGCCCCTTCACTGTCTCGACCACCCGTTTCAGCCTGAACGGCTTCGGCAGGAACCGGACCTCCAGCCCCCCCGGCAGCGCGAGAACGCGTCGTCCGCCTAGCCGGCCACGACCGTTACCTTGCCATAGGCTTAGGCACATTGTTCAATCGCGCGCCTTGCGCAAACCGGCTAATTCCCTATTCCGCACGCGAGCGCGCAAGGCTTGCCACGTTGACGCCAATCCAACCGAGCCTGACTCATCAGCGGGCCCGGCAAACCAAGTCTTTGCGTGCTCAATTGATAATGTACAAATGTCGCCAGAGGGAACGCACGTCATGAACTCCGCTATTATTACAGCGCAAGAAATCGCCGTAACTCCTGCGAAGCCCTTCGGCAATCCGGCGGTGGTGGGATTGGGCGGTTTCGGCATGACTACGCTGATGCTGCAATTCCACAATCTCGGCTGGATTGGACTCGCGCCGGTGATTTGGATCGGCTTCGTGTTCGGCGGCGCGGCCCAATTGTTCGCCGGCTATCAGGAACAGAAAATGGGCAATAATTTCGGCTATGCGGCGTTCGCGGGCTATGGCGCCTTCTGGATTTCGCTGTGCGCCTACCTGCTCGGCTCGACGACCGGCAACAAATTGCTCGTCATGTCCGAAAGCGACCTTGGCTTCTTCATGTTCGGGTGGACATTGTTCACCGCCGGCCTTTGGATCGCCTCGTTCAAGATCAGCAAGGCGATGTTCGTGACGTTCCTGACCCTGTTGATCGGCTTCATCCTGCTCGACCTGGTGTTCTGGGGCCGCCCGGAGCTGAAAGTCTTCGCCGCCTACGACCTGATCGTCTGTGCGTTCGCCGCCTGGTACATGATGTTCTCGATCATTTTCAGCAGCGCGTTCGGCCGCGACGTCCTGCCCGTCGGCAAACCCATTTTCTGATCGCAACCCGAATCTGCGCACAAAACCGATCTGTCCGGGCGAGCGCTATAAGCTCTCGCCCGCTACCCCATCGCCCCCTTCACCGTCTCGATCAGCTGCTTCAGCGTGAACGGCTTCGGCAGGAACTGGAACTCCAGCCCCTCCGGCAGATTGCGCGCAAAGGCGTCGTCCGCGTAGCCCGACACGAACACCACCTTGGCCATCACGCCGCGGCTGCGCAGCTCCATCAGCATGGTCGGCCCGTCCATCTCCGGCATGATCACGTCGGACACGATCAGGTCGATCGGCCCGTCGGCCTCCTCCAGCACCCTCAGCGCGTCGACCCCCGACTCCGCCTCCAGCACCGTATAGCCGCGCGACTGCAGCGCGCGCGAGGCGAAGGCGCGCACCGCCTCCTCGTCCTCGACCAGCAGGATCGCGCCATGCCCCGTAAGGTCGGCCGCCGGCTTGACCTCGACCTTCTTGATCGTCTCGACTGCCGGCTCCGGGATGTGTCGCGGCAGCAGGATGCGGAACGTCGCGCCTTGGTTGGGCTCGCTGACGCAGAACACGAAGCCGCCGGTCTGCTTGACGATGCCATAGACCATCGACAGTCCTAGCCCCGTCCCCTTGCCGACCTCCTTGGTGGTGAAGAACGGCTCGAAGATCTTGTCGCGCACCTCGGCCGGGATGCCGTGCCCGGTGTCCTGCACCTCGACCAGCACATATTCGGCCGGCGTCAGCGACTTCTCGTCGAAGCCGGCGCATTCCTCGGCGCTCACGTTGCGCGTGCGCAGCATGATCCGCCCGCCCTCGCTCATCGCGTCGCGCGCATTGACGACGAGGTTGACCACCACCTGCTCGAACTGGTTGAGGTCGACCTTGACCAGCCAGAGATCGCGCCCGTGCGAGACTTCCAGCTCGATCCGCTCGCCGACCAGCCGGCGCAGCATCATCTGCAATTCCGACAGCACGTCGGCGAGCTGCAGCACCTGCGGCCGCAGCGTCTGCCGGCGCGAGAACGCGAGCAGTTGCCGCACCAGTCCCGCCGCGCGATTGGCGTTCTGGCGGATCTGCATGATGTCCTGGAACGACGGGTCGGTCGGCCGGTGGTTGACGAGCAGCAGGTCGGAATAGCCGATGATCGCCGTCAGCACGTTGTTGAAGTCGTGCGCGATGCCGCCGGCGAGCTGGCCGATCGCCTGCATCTTCTGGCTCTGGGCGAAATTCTCCTGCAGCGTCTTCTGCTCGGTGGTGTCGAGCGCGATCACGTTGGCGCCCGCCGCCTCGTCGCCGCGCGCCTCGGCGGCGGAGATGAAGAAGCGCACCGCGCGCTCGCCCTTGTTCTCCACGGTGACGTCGACCGGCGCGATCTCCGCCTGTCCCTCGGCGGCGGCGGCGATGGCGGCCTTCAGCGCGTCGTGGTCGCGCAGGGCGACCGCATGGAACAGCGTGCCGCGGCTTTTCATCGCGGCGGGCGCGAGCTTGGCGAAGGCGCCGTTGCCGCGCCGCACGCTACCGTCCGGCCCCAGCGCCGCGAGCGGCAGCGGCGTGGTGTTGAACATGCGCGAGAAGCGCGCTTCCGCCGCCTCGCCCTCGGCCCGCGGCGTGTCCGCGTTCGCCTCCAGCACCAGAGTGCGCGACGGGGCAGGGCGCCCGTCGAGGTCGAAGCCGACCCGGTGGATCAGCCGCGCCGGTTTGCTGACGCCGTGGCGGCGCTTGAGGTCGACGATGGTGTCGACCGTCGTGCTCTCGCCCGGCGCGCCGCTGCCGGCTTCGAGCAGCGCCGCGCCGTCGGCGGCGACGATATCGCTCAGCGTCATCTGCCCCGGCGTGAATTCGGCGATGTCATAGTCGAGCCAGTTGGCCAGCGTCGCGTTCATATAGGCGATGGAGCCGTCCGCCTCGGCCGAGAAGAAGCCGGCCGGGGCATGGTCGAGATAATCGATGGCGTGCTGCAAATCCTGGAAGAAAGTCTCGTGCCGGTCGCGCTCGCTGGTGATGTCGCTCAGCGTCCACAGCGCCGCGTGGCCCTGGCTCATGCCGTGCAGCGGTCGCACGCGGATGCGGTACCACGCCGCCTCGCGCTCGCCGGAAAGCGGCGGGGCGAGGCGCAGCTCCTCCACGGCCACGCCGCCGCTGCGCGCCGCTTGCGCCAGCCGATAGATCGCCTGCGAGGTCTCCGGCGCGCGCGCGAACAGCCGCTCCACCGCGGGCGCCTCGCCGCTCTTGGTCGCCGACAGCGCGCGATAGGTCTCGTTGGCGTAGAGCACGCGCGAGTCCGCCGAGGTGACGGCTAGGCCCGTCTCGCTGCTGTCGGCGATGGCGCGCGCCAGAT
>Ga0182030_10015592_pt1 | contig 14886 bp, 19 predicted proteins | sample 812S3MmetaG_FD_121299 | JGI IMG/M metagenome (GOLD analysis project Ga0182030, IMG submission 121299) | Permafrost microbial communities from Stordalen Mire, Sweden - 812S3M metaG (Illumina Assembly) | ecosystem: Environmental > Terrestrial > Soil > Wetlands > Permafrost | place: Sweden... | reverse complement strand
CTGCAGTCTCAAGGACTAACGCCAAGTGCAACCTTGATTCTCGTACCTGTGCAAGACTATACGTCAGCTTACTCGGATAACAGCGCGATGAGCCTTGTGACAAGAGGAGTTTCTGCTGGATGGGTCGCCGTATCTTCGGGAGCTAGTTTGGTCACTGGAACTTTAGGTGGCATTTTGGGTTGGGGCGGGACTGGAGCCCAAGCATCAGCGACGGAGTCAGCCCCTGTCTCGACATCGCTCCCTCCAAGCGTTAATGTTAGGACATTGAGAGATCAAGACCATCCTGAAGATCATCAGTTCTACAATGGCAATGCTGTGAGTCACCTTTCTGCTATTTTCGAAAGCACTTCACTAATCAATATATATGTAGCTCAATTTTGAGCCTAGAAAGGATGGCGAAGACAAGAAAGACGAATAGATATGAGTTCTAAATTCTATGGCGCTTTGGTTGGAAGGTGATGGGGCGTTAAGGAGAACTGTGCTTCATAGGATCTGGAGCGCTGTCCTATGTTTCGTTCATAGCGGCGCTCACTGTTTGTAACAAGTATTCCACTTGCATGGGTTCAAAGTGTTATTGGTGGTGTGACAACGAGACTTGGAAGATTGGAGGTGCCTAAGTGGGATTTAAGTACTCATGGATTCACATCTTACACCTGCGGATGCAATGTGCCAGCATCGGACGCAGCTCTAATCTTGTCCCGGCTCAGAATCATGCTTAGCCAAAATGTTACCCTCCTTTTTCTCGCGTCTTGAATATCACCTCCTCCATTTGACCACAATTTACTGGAGCTCAGACTGATAGATGCTATCACTATTTCACTCATTACTGTATCTTCCCTCCTGTCAATAACGGTAACAAGACGACTGAAATCACACCGAACCAGTGGTTCAGCGATTCTGATTAGGCGGATAGGTGATGAAGAGTTGATGAATACTGTCCTTGGAATTCGGCATATATGAATATCGGGAATGATTGAGTATCTTCAAAGTGCTGTTACTGTCTCTGGAGGGAGAGGAAGAAAAGGTACTGGATTAGCTACTTGAGACGTCGTTCTAGGAAAAACAGCTCATCTTCGGAGTGTGAACGGTTGAAGCACAGAGATAAAGAGGGAAATGATTCACTATATTGTAGGTCCTTTAGGTGGAAATGACACATACTGCCGTACGCCTTCCACCACAGGGTATACCCAGCCTCTAGATTTTGACCAGACTCCAGCACCTATATACGAACGCCGGTGAAAGAAATGTTTACCCGAAAGACGAATCAGGGTCCATCGCCACAGAAGAAGACATGTTAATCTGCTCATCATTGACCAACATTCCATAATAGGAAGATACTTGAGGAAGACCATCTCCGCTTGACGATAAAATACTATTGATATCCGTAAAAGATTGCTTCTCTTTGCCATTAGGGTTGTCGATCCAACTCTCGTCAAGTAGCAAGCGCGAAATTTCCATATCTCCTAAGCTACTACTAAATGGTGCGTTTGCGTTCCAATCGAAGGTTGGTAATCCATCTACTGGCTCTGCGGTTTGATCCGAGAAGGATGGAAAGTTATCTTTGAAGCTGAAGCCGGACATTTGTGCTTGCGAAGATTTAGAAGCTGTGTTTTCATTTTCCGAAATAATCTGATGAATCCGAAGTCCTTCCCGACTTGAAGATGATTGAAGGGAGGAAGATGGAGGGGTGGTAGTCGAGTCGTCTTTTTCTCGTATGACCACCTTGCTTGCTTCTTTGGGAGTTGTTTCTTCTGAGCGGAACTTCTCAGGATATTTGTTCCTGAACCTGTCCCTCAAGTCCGTAGCTTGCCTGCTTTGTAGATGAAACCTAGGGTCTCTCTGTATTCGGGTCCAAGCAGCCCCGTACACTTGATAGCCTGACAATATCTCTCGGTCATCCTCCTCTGAGAAGGGCCTTCTTTCTCGACGTTGAGACTTCCTAAATGGCCCGTCAATTCCCAGCTGGGCAAGATCCTCCAGTTTCTTGCGATGAGCACGGCTCTTGCGGGACTTGTTGGAGGAAGAATTATCGCTGCCATTATCTTTGACTACATTATCATCTTCTCTGATGAGGATGTTCTCTGTGAGAAGACTAGACGTAGGCTTCTTCCTGCAGCTCTCAGACTTAATCGTAGAAGTTGTGGATTTGTGATTCTTCCCGCGTAACTCATCAGGACAGCAAGTTCGAAAACGATCTTTCAGATCTACCCCAGATCTTTGGTTGAAGGTAAAGTCGGGGTCCTCCAAAATATCCGTCCACTTGCCCACCCCATGCTTATGCACTCCTAATAAGAGATTGTTGGTCTCCTCTTCGGACCACTTCTTTCTTGCCTTTACATCTTTCTTCATTCTGCCCTTGCTGGCGGGTTTCTTCTTTTCAATGGGACTGGATACATCATCTGGCTTGGAACTCTCTTTCGGCACTTTGACCTTTGGTGGAACTGTATTGAGACTGTTACGCCCATGGCTATCATGAAAAGAACTCGAAGCAATAGGCGGAAACAGAGCAGCTTGTGGAGGCGGTTCGAAGAGACCGATGATAATTGGAGGTACAACCTGCTTGGCCGCCTTGTGCTTCTTTGGAGGTTGTGGGAGCTGAACAAATTCATCTTTGCTGCTCTCGACAATATGACGCTTCTTCGAAGGAAGTGTAGAAGGGTCCCCGGTATTGTCGTCTAGTATCTTCCGCAGAGACTGAGGGGACGAATTTCCCAAAGCTCGATCCGCAGCATTGGTAGCTTTTTTCTTCGTGTCGCCACTTTTGTGTGTGCCTTCGTCCTCCTCAACCGGTGAGATCAAGTTTGTATGCTGTGGTTTGCCATTTCTCTTGCTAGCATCAGGCTCGAGCAGTAAAGGTCGTCCAGACGCTTTCAAGATATTCGGATCTTGCAAAGGTGGAAGCTCGAGGGAAGGAGATGTGGGGTAAGATTCTGAGAGTGCATCGTTGTTGAGCAGTGCTATCAACCGCGGCTCAATTGTCGTCATGTTCTCCGCACGATCATGATTGCAGAATAGCGCACTTCAGATTTGCTGGCAATGGGATGTCTCAGTCTCTTCGCAATCTTCAATCTTCTGTATGTTGAATGACATACCGCGGTGTTTCGTGCCGTGCTGTCGGCCCTTGACTTACTAGTAGTGGTGGTAGTAGCCGAGACTCTGCAACATCGGCCTCTTCATCCCGATATAATAATTCCTCCCCTCCCCGTACCGTCTCCTCCCTTTCTTCCTCCTTCTTCGACGTGCACCTCATAAGGATTTGTGGAACATTGAGATCACTAAGCTGAAGAATTTCTAACGTCTTCTCATCCTACAAATAACATACAGTCTATCTTGAATACACTGTGAGGACTGTTTCAACATGGCTGCCATATTCCCCACAGTTCCCCGCATTGTCTTCACAATCCTCGAGCCACTGTCCCTGTAGGTCTTCAGCTCAGGGTCTGATGCCGCATAGATCTGACATTTCAAACAGGGTAGCAGGCTTCGTGGGACCTTTCATCTCTCCCGAATGGTTCATTGCTGAGCAGATCGCCTTCTCTCCCTTGGAGGATGTCTCGTTAGGGGCAAAGATGGTGGCCTATCAGCTTGGCAATATCTACCTTCTGCTAGCCATGGTTGGCATCGCTGTCTTATACACCACCACCGAAGCCAAAGTGGTCCATAATTATGTTATTGCTTTATGGCTCGCTGATATTGGACACGTGGCTATCACGTGCTATGTGATGGAGTATGAGAGAGTGGTGGACATTGCAAGTTGGAATGCAATGGCATGGGGAAATATTGGTGCCACGGTAGGCCGGGTCAAATGTGTTCCTGTGTGTATGTTGAAAGCTGAGCTCTGTACTCCAGGTCGGACTCTTCCTCTTTCGATCAGCCTATCTTTTGGGCTTATTCGGTCCAGACAGACAACCACCCAGAGAGGCGGTGGAGAAGAAGATACGGTAAGGCGGGGAAAAGGGTGATACAATTACGTGAAATTACGTGAAATTACGTCTTAGTTCCATCTAGAATGGTCATCTTACCCGCTCAATCGATATACGAGCCCAAACATTTGTCTATTCCTTGTTCTACACATGAAGTTCTCGCCGTTAAGAAGTGTATCCCAATCCGACTAGCCATTGACGAATACAGAATGAGACGAATTGTCTTCGCGACAATTGGGTATAATGCAGAACAGAAGTAAATACGTGAACGTTGCGGTCGAGGTCCTTGTGTCATCCTAACTCGTCACTGCCGCAGTTCGAACAACTTCTTGAATGTAAAAATCTATAATCCGTCTTCTATAATTCCCAGAAAAGCCGCAATGATGCCGCCTTTATCTCCTGCATTATCCGTAAGTGTTGCAAGAGGTCCAGAATCATTGTTGATAAGGTTCAGGCTCGACAAGATGTTCAGGTTATAATAGTAGAGAATTGTGGAATTCAAGATTTCTACAGCGTTTAATTGGCAAGTCGATGAACCACATGGTATATTCGAAGCCGAGAAATCTGAACCGTAAAGGAAAACACCAGCTGCACCTGATATACATTGGAACCAAGCTATACGACACTGTTGATCAACGTTAGAACCGGGTAAAAATGATATGAATGCGAGACTTACCTGTGCATCTAATGGCGAACAAGAGCTAAATGTCGGGTCCCCATACCTTGAATCAGGAGTCCACGGAGCTGGGGCCAGGCTTGCAAACCCAGTACCTTGCCAATAAGGACTCTGAGATTGTTGAAGACCGGCATATACATTTTGAGCACCATTTAGGTTATACTGATAGAGCGTGTTCTGTTCGAAGGATGTTCCAACGAGCCATGTGGCGATCTGAGTTTCCACAAGAACGCCCCTCCCCGTGGAAATTACTTGCACGTTATCGCCGTCAAGATCATGATCAGCCGTGAAACCTAAGGAGAGTTAGCTATCATTCCTAAAGTACCATCGGGTCCAGTTTTTCTCACCCCACATATTTTCGATATATGCAGAAGACGAAGCTGTCAGATGCAGCATCAAAAAGGCAGCCATACACTGCGCAGGCGTCGTTGAGCAATTCGTTTGCACCGCCGACCCAAAAGCGCCACCCACCCGGAAGTGACAGTTCCAAAAGCCAACATCGCCTGGATTCGAACCAGCAATGTTCACTTCAAGCAGGATACATCCTATTTGCTATTAAAATAACACAGCCAAGGGGAACAAATCAATTACCTGGAAGAACGTCGGCTACAGTGAAAAGGATATCTGAAAATTGGGCAACTCCAACATCGCCTTGAATTCCCACGCGTACCATTACTGCAGGCGTGGTAGGATCCTGGAATTTGGATCCAATAGCAGATATTGCTGACCATGCTTCACCCACAACGATTGACCCAGAGGGGAAGAACAACGTGTCAGAGACAAGGTAGGTTCCTGACGGAAAAAACAAAATCTTACATCCTGCAAACTGTTGGATGATGGCGTTGAGATTTTCGGTGTCATCGGTCGTACCGTCACCATAAACTGGCAGGTCCAGAACGCCTTTCACATTTATGAAATTCGAAACATCATACTCCTTGTATGTTGGTGCCTGGAAGATTAGATATTCAGTAATTGCTTCCAGGAATGTTTTTGGGATTTGTGACATTGTCACATGAGTAGACAGACAACTGCCGAAGCACCCTTATGTCTTGGGAGTAGGCATTTCTCCATCACGCATGAAACAGCCTGGAACAAGAGATTTAGCTCCCCAATATTACTTACTGGCTTCGTAAAATACTTTCCGTTTGTTAGCAGAGCATCCGATTTATCCGAGGGGTATTTCAATCCAGTTTGATGTGTTTTGTGAGCTCCTGGGAGGTAGGAATTTCCATAAATCCAAGTTTCAGTGACACTTCCAGCTAAAACCGGACGGCCGCCAACTCTGACCATCTGAGAGTACCGAGTCAGTCATCCATCACCGGCGGGGTGTGTTACGAGCTTACTAAAGGGACATTTGAGCCGGAAACAAAGTTGTCAATGGCAATAGAATGATCACCCAAGCCACTTGAAGCTGTACTCACCACTACCCCAACATTTTTGGCCGCAGAGTCGATCAAGGATACAGAGCCAACTCCGGGGGAGCTCATCTCTATCCCAATTGAGGCTTGATTAAAAAAAACGCTTTGAAATACACTTGCAAAACAGGAAGTAATCTTGATAGCAGTTGAACAGCCACTAAAAGAGACACTTTTGACGGAGATGCTACTGACAGTGCTTTGTGAACTTCCTATGTTAATGCCTATGGCACCTCCGTTGAACGTAAGGTCACCGATAACGATTCCCGAGCCCCCCTTAGCCATAGAAAGGCCGATTTGGCCACTAGATTGCGGTAACATATTGAATACCATGTTGGTCAATTGAGTTGCCTGGCTAACGCTCCAATCCATAAGAGTAAATGACGTATACTGACTGAGCTTCGTAGAGTCTAGAACAAGGTTTTTGACAGAGATGTAAACGCTGTTTGATGCTGAATGATTTGGATCCTCTGCTAAAATGATACTGCCGCCGATGAAACCCGAGCGCGCTCGAAGTACAGGTAGGCTAATTGGATTGCCCATCAGTACAGTGCCGACATAGAGTTGTAGAGGTCTACTAAGAATATAAACTCCGCTTGGGATGTAGACCACGGCAGGCTGACCAGTAGTTCCAAATTGATTCGAAATGCGAGATGCTCCATTTCCTCCTGCATCTTCCAAAGTTTAGTATAGCAAGATTGCTTGAATCTTAGAATAAACATACCATCAATTGCGTTTTGAATCGCCTGTGCATCATCACTTACACCATTTCCAACCGTACCGTATGCCTTTACGTTGCGAAAGACTGACCATTGACCATCATCAATGAAAGGTGAGCTTCCGTTGTGTGAGATTTCTTCGTACCAAAAGCTTGAAAAGGCGGCTGCGGTACTGAGCGGGGCACGAACGGAACCGGAAGTAGTTGTCGTACTCTGTGTTATGGACGTTGTTATTTTTGTTTTTGTAGACGGAATTGAAGTTGATGAGGTCTTTCTAGTCATGGAACTGGCTTTGGATGTTTTTGAACTTGTTGATTTGCTTAAAGCTAGCGACTGAGAACTTGTAGTAACGGTTACAAGAATCATACTGGACATCCTGAAGGAAGTGGACGCTTGTTTAGTCGGGTTAGACGTGTTCGTCCACTTTGGCCATGCCGTGGAGCTTGATCTGCTCGCGCTTTGGGACGGCGACGTTGATTCTTCAGTGCCTGCAAGAATTTTGGAGGGAGTTGTTGGTGTTGCGGAGTGACCGCCCGTTCTAGAGAGCAACCTCGGCGAACTCGGAGCTCGAGTGGAGGAACCGCCAGTTCCAAGGAGAGTCTTCGATGAACTTGTAATTCGGGTAGAGTAATAGCCAGTTCCAGAAAGCGTCTTCGACAGAGATGACGAGCGATTGGTACTTGTCACAATAGGGCTTGTGTGGAGTAACGCGAGGGAAGTCGACTTCAAGTCTGTTATTGCAGTTCTCGTCTTGCGAGATGTGGTTGTGCTTCGTTTGAGAGTCGATGAAGAATAGGAGACCTCGGTAGCCGCACAAACTACAAAATAAAAATAGATAACAGCAAGCAAGGCGATAGGCTTAGGAAGTAGCATGCTTTGCAGTCTTTACCGACCCACGGCGGTCTGTAATGTGCCTGCCAGTATAGACAAATTGATGTTGTTGATGGACAAAGGTTTGGAAAAACACAATACATACCAGTAAATGCAATAGTAAGGCACTGAGAATGTCATTATTCTGGAGCTGGCCATGCTACCGGTGGAGTTGGGCTGGAATGTAGAAAGTAAACAAACGAACAATCGCTTAATTTAGAAGCAGAATAACGAACAAAAGGATCTAATTCTCCATCATTAACTTTGCTTCGGATCGAAACTATTGATTCCTGATTGGGAACAAAAGATAGTAATAAAAGACTTCATCGAGGCTTTGACGCCATCATCACCCAGTGGTTCCCCGAATTACACTTGAAGTTGGGAAAGGGAAAACCAACGCCAGAGACAGGAGTGGTGGCGTATAATTCAGCGCCATCAACATATATATATATATATGTCTAGACGTTTTGAGCACATGTGTATATGCTGTTTGTAGACTGCGATATGCCTCCAGCAGCACCAGCAGAGTAGGTATTTGTATCGGACTTTGCTGGTTAAATCCGTTATTTGTACCAATAATGTTAGCTCTTCCGATAAGCTTATTCCGCGGCTTGATTACAACCACGATTGGCGAAACAGCACCTATGATGATGCTACCACTGTAAATGCACTTCTTTATTCCACCATTCCTTTGAGGTATTTCTCTGAATCTCGTTGGCATAATCCTTCTCAAACTATCTAATAATATTTTCTTAATTCATCGTTCATTCTCTTCCTGCTCCAGATCAAAGCCTACGTTATGGCCGATTCCAGTAGCAGACAAACAGATAATGCCACCGGAAGTTTATCGCCGACAGATAATCCGTCTACCACCGAAAGTGAAGACATGGATTTTGAGCCCACCACAGAAGCAGACACCGAGAGCTTGGACGAAGAAGAATTTTTGGAACGTCTCCTTGCTGGACGAGGAGATGGCGAGGAAGGTGAACGATATCATGTTGGTTTAAAGATATGAGCTAAATTACCCCTCATAGGACTTCAAGTAGAACTCGACATTGAAGATGGGGCCGAGGAAGCAGACGAAGAAGGCCACGAGACCGAGACCGAAAGAACCGAGAGAAGTGAGCCTCATCATATCCTGACCTTCATTCAAACTCTGTTGCTCATACTTCGATTCGCAGCCCAGCGGCAGAGACGACAGGTTATACGTCTATTGGCCAACTCCGAGATTGGAAGGCTATTCCGTTTCGCTGCAGATGAAGATGAATTTGATGATGACGACGATATTGACGATGACTACCATAATGGAATGTTGGGACGCCGGAGGAGGCGTGAGCGACCTGATCCAGACCGGTTCCCCAAAGTCCCCAGCGATACCGGGATGGAGCTGATGAACTCTGGTACATTCGGATCGAATGAGGTCGATACTGTCCACTCTGGTAGTATAGCAGCAAGGAAAAAACTAGCTCAAAGGATATTGGATAGAGAACTAGCTACAGAAGATTATGCTCAACAGAGGATCAATCAGAGGCTTATGGCCCAGGTGAGCTCAAGCGCGTTATTAGTCTATCTATTCTGCTGATAAACTACCAGGGCATGATACCCTCTTCAAATGCTGATATGATCATCCACTACAATCAGCCTGTATATTCTGGACAATTTTCAGACGATGGCAACTTCTTCTTTTCCGCCAACAAGGACTACAATGTCAGAATGTACGATACTTCAAATCCATACAAATGGCGTTATTACAAGACTGTCGAGTACCCTTTTGGTCAATGGACTCTCACGGATGCTTCCTTGAGTCCTGACAACAAATACCTCGCGTACACCTCCATCCGAAGCACGGTGTGTCTTGCTCCCACGGACCCAAACGATCTTGGAGACCCCTACAGTCTCGATCTGTCTGATATGGGCCAAGGCCGAAATAACAACATAGGGTATCGCGCAAGATATGGCGGGACATTTGGCATTTGGTCCATTAGGTTTTCAGGTGATGGACGAGAGTTGGTTGCAGGTGCTACGGGGGGCTCTATCGTTGTTTATGATATTGAGTCTCGCCGTACACTTCACAGAATACTCGGACATGAAGAGGATGTAAATGCGGTTTGTTTCGCCGACAAATCCTCCCCTCATATATTATATTCTGGATCTGATGACACCACTTTGAAAGTCTGGGACACAAGAAGTATGGGTGACAGCCGTGAGGCTGGTGCGTTTGTTGGACATATTGAAGGTCTAACATACATTGATAGTAAAGGAGATGGCCGCAAGTAGCGAAGTTTCCAGGTTAAGTTGCAATGCTAATTCCTTCTAGGATACATACTAAGCAATGGCAAAGATCAAAGCATGAAGCTTTGGGATCTTCGTATGGTCATGTCTCCTCGGGACTTTCATAGCCTCAGACCCAATCGACGGAGAGCTACGGAACCTCATTTTGATTACCGCTGGGGTAGCTATGATGAAGATGATTGGTATCCGCATCCCAACGACAACTCCCTGGTCACTTATAGGGGTCACCGAGTTTTGAGAACGCTCATCAGGTGCCATTTCTCGCCACCTGGAAGCACAAATTCAAGATATGTGTACTCTGGCAGCGAGGATGGTAAAGTTTATATATGGAATATGGATGGTACTATTGCTGGCAAGGTCGACGTTTATGCCGCCACAAAGGACTCTCGACCGCCTCACAGAGGTCATGATATGATGGCTGCTTGGGACGATGATGATGATTTGGTCCACTCAAGATGGAAGACTTGCGTGCGAGATGCCAGTTGGCATCCAAATGCACCTATGATCGTCGGTATGTATTAAGTCTTGCATTGTTCAGGTTTTTCCTCACTAATTATCTTTAGCATCGGCTTGGAGTGGGTACGGTATGTCGACTGGTACTTGCACTTTACATTCCTGGAATGATGGAGCGGAGGAAGACGAGGCTGAGCCGAAGATGGGTCTCCGGGTTAATCAAAAATTGGAGCAAGACCCGGCCTTGTATGCTCAACCGGAAGTACAGAGGCCTAGGGTACCCTGAGGATTGCGAAATCTAAGAACATACATAGCTGAGGAATGATTGGTCTGCTCTCAGCACGCTGGATCTCAGGTCGAAAACCAAATAAGAGGGCACATATGAGATAGGATTACATCACTACTAGGGCCTATGGACACGATGAAGTAGAAATGTAAATCAAACTTTGAGGGCGCTCTCGGATCTATTGAGGATTCTTGATATGTCGTGGAGACTAGATTGCAAGGCACTATTGTCTAATACATTATAAGACAAATTTTTTTTTTTGGAATACTCAAGAAAAATCTAGTCGAATCAAAATTAGAAGGTACGTCTTGGAAGTGATCTTATTGTCCTTTAAAAGATGGGACAAGGACTATATTTTGTTCCGATTCCCATATACCTTATGCTAAGAAACCTCAAGAAGTCGAGCAACACAAATAACAAGAGGTATGATGTGATTTTTCGTCGCCAAGTCGCGACACGCTATGCGATCAAGAATAACCCCAGATCCTATAATACACCTCCCGACCTCTAGAGAGCCTCGACAGTTATCCGCTTATGTGAAAGTCCAAGTTCCCTCGCTCCACCGAAGCTTCTATGACCACCTCCATCCACCGTTTTGGGTGTCTCCTCCCCTCTCCGGAACACTCATGCGCCACCAACGAGGATATTATTGACCTGCGAGAATAGTGTCAGAATATAAACAGTATCAGAATAGCTAAACAAAGTTTATACTCACAGGGATATGTACTGCAGAGAATGGAATTAGCACATGTTTCTGTCTAGACTTTCAGGGGAACTAACTCAGCTTCACAACGTATCCCACGGCCCCCATGATCAAGAATCCGACTCCGACAGCTTGTGAGATCTTTATAAACTCCCTACCGTCCGCTGCAAGCAATGTTAGTCTACGAGCTCAGGTTCCCTGCATGAGGGGCGCATTTCAAGTTCTTTGCAAAGACTAAAGCTCAAGCTGCCGACAGTATAGCAAGGAAGCTGTAGAAAACTTCCGGTGAAAGGGGATGATCAAGCATACGTTTAGTGCATCTATTAATGAATTGCGATCCCTCACGCAAAAAGTCTTGAGGAATGGAGAGAAACTCTTGTACTTGGTCGGACATGTTTGCTTGGGTCGAGTGTGATATTGGAGGAAAGATTTGGTGAGACGCTTGGACTTCGTTCGTCAAGGACAGTGGTTTGTAGTTTGAGTGGGATGCTTTTGATTGCTCGTTTTCGTGGATGGAGTGCGTGTTGTGCCGTAAAGGTTGAGGATACCTATATTTCTCCGACGCCAAAACTGAAAGGCCAGATCTAAATCACGTGATAATTGAAAGGCGGGCACTAAGCCTGATTTGGTAGAAGACTACTCGAGAAGCTTTCTGGAAGTGTTCACGTTCAGGTCGGTTCATCTTTCAACATCGCCGACGCAACGAACTCGAGAATCATATTGTCAAATCTAACGGGGCCAAATTTGTTGACCGTGCCGCCGACAGTCTCTTCATTGACTGACGCCTACTATCACTATTCCCTTCCGCTTTTCAGCGACGCGAATTGGTTTACGGACGAGGCTGTGGTTGGCAAAGGGGGATCGGGGCTTTGGTCTTCTTTCAACTGACATTTTCACGTTCAAAGGGGGACTTGTTATTTTACACTTCGCGCTTTTGTACCCACGTGGATTTGATCATATAAGAACGTTCAAGGGCATCATCGTTCGCAAGATTGCAAGCACAGAGCTTCGTCTTTAATTACCACTCTTCATTGTGTCTGCGTTCTCGGACATTGGGCTCAGTTCTTCTTGATGGTTTCAGGAGTGTACGTATTTGTATTCTATCCTATGTATTTCAAAGTTGGACGCCTAGACCTACCTTCTTTAAGATCAAGCGTTCCTTCTCCATGTATTCACGCGCTGATCTTAAATGCCTTCATTTTACAGAATCATTTACTCTTTGGATAATATCAAGTCAAGTTAAAAGGCATTACAGAGAATCTACAGTCTTTTAATTGAGAATCAGAGATCGAAACAATCATGGCTGACGACGAGTTCGACATCGATATTTATGGCGATACCAATACAGATAATGAGGGTCCTTTCAAGAAGGACGAGGAGGGCGATGTGAAGATTGACGGGATTGACACAGTCAATGGAGATTCCATCGTTGCAGAAACTAATGGAGCCGGTGAACCCAATGGAGTCAAGCACGAAGAGGAACAAGATGATGACTATGTTGACATCAAGGTTGGAAGTGATGAACAGGAAAAGATGAATGGCCAGCAGAAAATCAAGAGCACCGATGAGTCAAGCCAAGACGTTCTAACTATCCCCAAACAAGCACCGCAGCAACAAGGTGTAAAACGAAAGGAAGGCTCAGATGATCGACCTATCGATCCTGGAGCTACAACCGCCCTGCTGATATCAGACTTGCACTGGTGGAATACTGATGATGATGTTCGTGGATGGGTCAATCAGGCACAAGTCGAAGATGAGCTGAAGGATATTACATTCTCCGAGCACAAGGTCAATGGTAAGAGTAAAGGGTATGTGGAATCTTCTCCAAGATCCTTTAAAAACAAATCTGCTGACGTCTCTGGATCTCAATAGACAAGCTTATGTTGAATTCACCTCACAACAAGCTGCGACGGCCACAAAACACAAGATCGATGCTTTCGGCGAGGGTCAACAATATGTGAAGAAGCATTCAGTTACCTACTCGAACCCAAACACTAACCCCTTCCGAACCTTACCAAAGGATGCACCCGCCCGTGCTGGAAAAGAAGGTCAAAATAATCGGACATCATCAAACAATTACAACGACCGTGGTAACCAAGGCTCAAATTTTGGAGGTGGTTTCCGAGGACGAACACCCGGCTACAACTCGAATCGCGGAGGGATGTCTAACAATAATATGAATGGCGCTAACTACAACCGCAACTTTTCGGGTCCCGCTATGAATAACATGGGCGGAGGCTTCAACTCTCCTATGGGTGGCTTCCCACAAAATCCAATGGGCGGTCAATTCGGTGGTGGATTCAACCGCGGTGGAATCATGGGTGGTGGAATGCGAGGCGGTCCCAATATGAGAGGAGGCAGAGGTGGCATGGGCAATGGTATGATGGGCGGGGTGAGTTTTCCTCTCCTCCAAACCCCACTTGTGAAAGCATAAGTGGAATTCTTGTCAAATCATCGCTTTTCCTCCGTCTCATGTCGGCCAGGAATCAATTGGACCAATACTTACAGATGTGCAGATGGCCATGGGTGGAATGCCCATGGGTGGCATGGCAGGAGGAATGGGAATGCCCATGAACATGGGACAAATGGGAGCTATGCCAGGTAAGACCAATCCTGATTTGAGTCAGGCGCACCCATGGAACTCGGTCGCGCTGCAGAATGGCAAGGCTCATCCTGCGGCTTCCAATGGCCAGTCAAATCCGGTGCCCCAGGCCCCATTGAACAATCAGTTCTCTGGCCCTACTCCTTATGTCTACCGACCCCCTCAGCTTGCTCATACTGTATTGCAACCTCAATCTCACAATGTTCGACAAGCTAAGAGACAATCAAATTATTCAGGCGGCGGCTTTCAGGGCATGCAACCTCACTTCAACCCAGCGTTCTATCAAGGCCAAACTGCTGGTGGGGATGGCTGGCAAAATCCGCATGGCAACAAACGACCACGTCCCGAGTGATCGCATGAATATCAAAGGTGATTTCCTGACACTAATGCATTGGGTGGTAGCTGGCGTTAGGTTAGGAGGTTGAGTTTTTCGACTTGGGAATGGTGGTTCTTTAAATATTCTGTAGGATTCATAAAAATTTTGTACGATAGACGGTATTGCATGCATGAAAAGCGAGTAATTCATCCAGGAGACCGTTTTCTACTTTGTCATTTCTTGAATTTTAAGTTTTCTGGCAAGAGGACTGAACCTTTTGATCGGAAGTAGCGCTTTATGAGCTGCTCCTGCCAATCTGGAATATAGGCCGTTACTCCCAAGGAAGCCCTTGTGAGTGATCCTAACTCTCCGCGAAATACATACTCTCATTGTGCACATTACTTACAGGAAATCGAATATCTCTCATCGTATCATAGTCAGGGTTTTCTCATATTAGATAGCTCCCATTGTGGAACATTATGGGCTCTTCTCTCTCGAACATCGGCGGAACCACGACCTCAAAGTCCACGGCCTCGGAAGAATTGCAACGTCAACAAACAGAGCCAAGAGTGTACACATACACAGTATACCACAACGAGACTTGGTATGGAATGTTCGCTGTTGCAGTGGT
>Ga0182030_10015590_pt1 | contig 14890 bp, 15 predicted proteins | sample 812S3MmetaG_FD_121299 | JGI IMG/M metagenome (GOLD analysis project Ga0182030, IMG submission 121299) | Permafrost microbial communities from Stordalen Mire, Sweden - 812S3M metaG (Illumina Assembly) | ecosystem: Environmental > Terrestrial > Soil > Wetlands > Permafrost | place: Sweden... | reverse complement strand
GTGGTACGTGTACGCCTGGCACATCCACGTCAACAGGCAGATCTCGGCCACGTTGTCCGGCACGGTACCCACGCCCGCGAGCGTGACGGGACTGGTGTCGTCGCCGTTAAAGGCCGAATTCACGTTGGCCATTGGCACGCCGGCGTCGCTGTAGGCGTCGTAGAGCGTGTGGTCGAGATTCGTCACGGCGTCGAAACTCACTTCAGCGAACGTTCTTCCCTGGGGACCGTCGAGATAGTGAGCCAGATACGGGTCGTAATGGCCAAGGCCAATGATGGTCACTTGCGGGCCGGCCGCCGCCTTGAGCGCACTCAGGATGCCCGGGAGCTGCTCGCGCACCACTTCGACCTTGCCGTGCACGCACGACTGATCGACCGTGTCAGATTGAAAGCACGGCCGAATGTCGTTGAAGCCGAGGTCGACGGTGACGAGTCCGCTCTCGTCGTAATGAGCGCGCAAGAACGAGACCGCTTCACTGAGTTGGGTGTCGGGTGGCGGATAGCAGGTGTCGCCGCCCACGAGCATGGTCTCGGTGGTCTCGCCGGCGCAACCAATCTCCGTCAGCTGCAACGACACGCCCTTGGCAGCTTCGTGCGCCACCAGGTAGTCGGCGTAGCCGCTGTTGGTGTGCTGTCCGTGCGGGCTGGTGGGAGTGGGCTGATACCCCAGCGATGCCGAGCCACCGATGTCGAGATAGAAGGACGTTGGCGGGGTCGACGCGCCGGCCATGGTAACGGGCGTCAGCAACGCAATCGTGCCGGCCAGGAAGAGCGAGAGAACAGCAACGTGGAGTTCGCGCTTCACGAGTCTCAACATCACCTTTCAGGTAAGCGTGGTGGCTCTCTCTTTGCCGACGGGTCGTCGCGGCGGGCCTAGAACCCACGACGAGTCACCCAGAAGAGTAACCGCGGCGACCATACGAAATCATGAAGGATTAGTAAGAATCCGCGCGAACCGATCGACGCTCCATGCGTCCACGCCGTGGTCACGTGGCTAGGACGGATCCGCGCGTACTGCTCGCGCGTTACGAACAGCCGAAGCCTACGTATAGTGAGAATGGGCCATTTTCCTCAGCCGAAATCAAGGAGCGTGATGGGCGACTTATCCGCAGGCACGACGTTCGAGCCCTCGCCGTCGGGACTCTCCGACGACGAACTGACGGCCCTCGCGTTGGCCGCTGATCCCCACGCACCCCTCGACCCCGACGCGGTGCCGTGGAACGGCGCGTCGAACCTGTACCACAGCCCCCTGCCCGAGTGGTACATGCCCAGCGCGATGGCGGTACGCCACGGCCGAGCGACGCGGGTGACGATCATCGTGATCATCGCGGGCTTCCTGCTCGTCGACGCCTTCGGGCTCTGCGTGACGTCGGGGTTCATCTCGCCCGCGTGACGTCGGGGTTCATCTCGCCCGCGTGACGTCGTCCTGCTCGGTGAGCAGCGTCGCGCAGTTGGAGGAAGACCTCGCCTCGTTGGGCAACGAAGCGTTCTGCGCTGACGAGCTGGCCGAGATCGACGGTCACACTCTCCCCCAGTTGACGTACCTGACCGATCAGTGAAGCGGCGTCTCGGTCGCTGGCAAAAGTGTAGGTCGATAGGTGCCGATGGGCTGACCCCCCACCTGCACGTCAACGCAGAAGAGGCGTCCCGCGTCGCGTTGCGCGGCGAGCGCCTCGGGCGCCATATCCTCTTGGGCCGTCGTGATGTACAGGGTCGTTCCATTGGCACCGCCGATAGCGCACGACGAGGGCTGGGCGGTAGTGAGCGACACCCGGGCCAGTTGCACGCCCGCGGGCGAGAACTGACGCACCTCGTAACCCCCCCAGAACGCCACCCACAGGTTTCCCTTCACATCGACGCAAAGTCCGTCAGGCGTTCCATCGCTTCCCTGGTCGAACTGCGCGAAGAGTTGGCGATGTGAGAGGTCCCCGTTGTCGTCAAGGTCGAACGTGTGAATCGTCCCCGGACCGCTATCGACGTAGTACATCCTGCGCCGGTCCGGGCTCCAGCCCACACCGTTGGAGATCGTGACATCGCCATAGAGTCTTCGGGTCCCCGTCGACTCGTGATAGCGGTAGAGGCTCGCCTGGCCCTCTTGGGTTCCAGTGGCCATCGAACCAACGACGAAGCGGCCCCACGGATCCGCCGCGCCATCGTTGAGGCGCAGCTCCGACGCGTCGTCCCCCTCGGGGCGAGCGACCTCAGAAATGGCCCCCGTCTCATCCAGGATGACGAGTGACGTACCGAGCGCCACGATCCAACCGTCGTGGCGCTCGGTGAGTGGAGCCAGCGCGCTCAGTTCCCCCGAGAGCTCGTAGGTACGAAGAACGCGCACGTCGCTCCCGTCAGCCGTCGCCCGGAAGAATCGACCGGACATGATGTCGACCCAGTACAACTCACCTCGAACCTCGTCCCAGCGACAGCATTCGCCGAGATAGTACTGATCGGTCGTACACGGCTTGGCCACAAACTCCTGCACTGATCTCCTCGTTCGCCCGACTATCTTCACACATCGATCGGCCGCGAGACGTACCGGGCCGCCGCGGCGCCGCGCCGTTCTTGGCGTACGCCATCGCCGAACAACTCCGGTAGCCTGACCAGCGAGACGACCCGAAGGAGGAGCGATGAGCACGCGCATTCGCCTGGACCAGGCAACGAGGGAGTGATTCGAGTGAAGGTCGACGATCTCGACACCCCGGCCCTCGTTATCGACATGGACCGCGTGCAGGCGAACATCGACGAGATGTCCCAACGGGCTCGCGAGTCCGGCGTGCGGCTTCGCCCTCACACCAAGACGCACAAGATGCCCGAGATCGCCCGTCTCCAGGTGAACGCCGGCGCGTCAGGGATCACGTGCGCCAAGGTGGGCGAGGCCGAGGTCATGGTCGCGGCCGGGTTTGACGACATACTCATTGCCTATCCCGTCCTCGGCGCCGAGAAGCTTGCCCGACTGCAGGCGCTTCGAGAGAAGGCCCGGATCATCGTCAGTCTTGACTCGCTCGAGGTGGCGAAGGGCCTGGGCGAACTCGGCGTCGCCACCGCCCAACCCGTCGAGGTGTACGTCGACGTGGACACCGGTCAGCATCGCATGGGCCGTCCGGCGGGACGGTCCACCGTCGAACTGGTGACGCAGCTCGCCGACGTCGCCGGCATTACGGTCGTGGGCCTGATGACCTTCGCGGGCCACGTCTACGGCGCCACCTCGCCCGCCGATCGCGAGCCAGTGATCGACCACGAGGTCGACGACTTGGTGGACACGCTGCGGCTCTGCGCCGAAGCCGGCGTCGTCCTTCACGAGATAAGCGTGGGCTCAACACCCGCGGCGCGTAGCGAGATGACCCGTCAGGGCATCACCGAGGTGCGGCCGGGTACCTACGTGTTCAACGACACGAACATGATCCACCTCGGCGTGGCGACTCAGGACACCTGCGCCGCGCGCGTCCTCACGACCGTCGTCAGCCGGGCCGCCCCGGAACGCTTCGTCGTCGACGCGGGCTCCAAGTGCCTCTCCTCAGACGGCACCGGCCGTCCCGGCTGGATCCAGGTCGCAGGTCGAGACGATCTCACGATGGAGTTCATCAGCGAAGAGCACGGCGTCGGCGCGATTGACCCGTCCACCAGTGCGGGTTTGTCCATTGGCGACAAACTGGAACTCATTCCGAGCCACGTCTGTCCCGTCATCAACCTCTTCGACCGGGCCTACGCCGTGCAACAGGGTGAGGTCGTGGGAGAGCTGGTGGTCGCCGGCCGCGGCATGGTGCGCTGAACGGTCCGCAGCCTAAGCGAACTCGGGACGCACGACAGCTAGGTCCACTCGTCGAAATGACGCTCCACGTACGAGTTCTCGTAGGCCCAGCGCGCGTTGGCGATGAACTCGCCCAGCAGCACGGGGTCCTTGATTCCCGGTGACGTCTCGACGCCGCTTCGCACGTCCACGCCCCACACGGGATAGTTCTGGATGACGTCGATCACGTTGGACGTCGTGAGACCGCCCGAGGCGATCATGGGAACGCGCAGGGTCTCGTCGAGGAACGTCTCCAGGCAGTCCACGAGCGAGTTGTGGTCGTCCGACTCCGGCAAGAGCAGATAGTCCGCCCCCGCCACGTGCAGCGACGAGTCGATCACCGTGGTACTCGGCAAAGTGCGCAGCACGGTATTGACCCGTTCGGCCACGTACTTGAGTTCATCAATCGCGATGAGTCCGTCGATCTGCACGGCGCCCAGTCCCAACGTGTTCGCCACCTCGACGATTCTCCGGGGCATCTCGTTTCGAAATACGCCGACCGATATCGCGCCGTAGGGCAGGCGCCGCACGATGTCGTGCGCGGCGGCGGTTGAGATCTGACGCGGCGTCGGACCGAATTCGAAGCCCACGGCGCTCGCGCCCAGGCCGATGGAGAAGAGCGCGTCCTCCTCGGTCGTGACGCCAGATACCTTGATGAAAAGTCCCTCAACATTGAGTCGCACGCGGCCCCCTTGGTGCTCACGTTAACTTGACCACCGCGGTTCAGCCAATGGCCTCCACCTCGACGTCGCCGAACGAGACCAGTGCGTCACCGACGAGCAGGGAACGGTGAGCGAAACCCAAACCCACGATCCGAGCGCCCCGCTGCACGGCGCTCGTGACGCCTTGAGGCCCTGGTGGCCCCTTCGAACCCAGCACCCCGTTGATGACCTCGAGGCTGGGTCCCGACGCACGTACGAAGCGCCAGGGCACGCTGGATCCCCTCGCGTCGAGGCGTGCGACCAGTTCCTGTCCGGTGTAGCAGCCCTTGGTGAACGACACGGTCCGTTCGACGAACGACGCGCCGTAGCTCTGGGGCGTCAGCTCGGCGGCCAACTCATTGGCACCCGGCCAACGCGCATCGACGAGCTCATCGGTCGTGACGAACGGTCCGCCTTCGATATCGCAGGCCTCGAGCGAGCAGTCAATCCGAAGGTGGAAGCGGCGCAGGCGAGCGAGCGCCACCTCTTTGATTTCGCGGGGAACGTCCATGCTGAGGCCCTCGGCCTCGCGGCGAACGAAACACGTGCTCAGAACAACGCTGTCGGGGCGCAAGAGCAGCGACCAGCCCCCCGCCTCGTCGATCAGCGCGAGGTCCTGGGTGAGCTGACCCTGGAGGAAGGACTCGCTCTCCGCTCCGTGCGCCGTGATCCGAGACCAAAGAAGCTCCCTTGATAGTCCGATGCTCACCGTCTCGCCCACAGACAACTACAGTATGCGCGTCCGTCCTCAACGATGCCCCGTGACCAAAAGGCCGCCCATGACCACCCAGACCGAACTGAACACCATCACCTCGACCATGAACGAGCTCTCGGTGCGCATCACGTCGCTCGTGGAGAGCAACGGCGCGTCCATGGAGAGCGACGTGTACACCGAACTCGTCGCGGCGGAACGCACGATCGGCACGCTGCTTCGCCGCCTCAACCGCGTGGCCGGACGGATCAGCTGATCGCCGACGATAGCCTCCACTCATGAGCAATCCTTGGCATTCGGTGACGTCCCTGACGCCCGATCAGCGCCTCGACGTCCTCAACCTGCTCAACCGCACCGAGAGCCAAATCGGCCGCGAGGCGATTGACGAGGTGCACCGGCGCGCCGTGGTGCACGGCTGGCCGGCCGAGCACTGGCTGCGCCACCACGACGGGAACCTCGAGGGCTACGCCCTCTTGAGCGGCAGCGAACACCCCACGATCGAGATGTGCGGCGGAGGTTTCGACGAGGAGCTGCTCGAGGCGGTGCTCGCCACGCATCATCGCGTGGACTGGTGGGAACGCGACGTCGATCACGTCGCCACCACGGCCGTCATCCGCACGCTGCAGATGTTGCGCGTCAACCTTCCCGTTCCGGTGGTCGACGTGCCCGACGGCGCCGCCCTTCGAATGTTCGAGCCGATGCACGATGAGGACGACTGGCTTGACCAGAACAACGCGGCGTTCGCGCATCATCCCGAACAGGGGGCGTGGTTGCGCGAGGACCTCGCCGAACGCACCAACGAACCTTGGTTCGACCCCTCAGGATTCCTTCTCCTGGAGATCGACGGTCGCCTGGCCGCCTCGTGCTGGACCAAGGTCCACGAACTTCACCCCGACCGCTTCGGAGAGATCTACGTCGTCTCGGTCCATCCCGACTTCCAAGGACGCAACCTGGGTCGCGTCATGGTGACCCAGGGACTGGCCTCGCTGCGCAAGAAGGGCGTGTCCTCCGCCGTGCTCTTCGTCGACCAGACGAATGCGGTCGCGAAGAAACTCTACGAATCAATCGGGTTCTGGGTCGGACGCGAGGACCACCTCGTTCGCTTCGCTCGCCCTAGTTAGTACCGACGAGGCGCCCCACGCCGAAGGTCACCGCGGCGGCCAACGCCGCGATGACGATCTGACGGATCGCGCTCAGCCAGATGCCACGCCGCGTGAACCATCCGATGGCTCCCCCCACGACCGCCGAGCCCACCGCGGCGAGTCCGATCGACCAGTAGACCTGGTTGCCGGTCGTCGACCACAACCAGGGCAGCAGAGGGATGAGGGCGCCCACCACGAAGGCCCAGAAGGACGAGAGTGCCGCCATCCACGGCGAGCCCGTGGCCGAAGGGTCAATGCCAAGCTCCTCACGCGTGTGAGTGCGCAGCGCCAGATCGGGGTCGCGCATCAGGTCAACGGAGAGGCGGTCCGCCAACTCGAACTCGATGCCCCGGTCGATGAATATCTGGCGCAGCTCCTGCTGTTCCTCCTCGGGGTTGGCGATGAGAGCCTTACGCTCCATCTCGATCTCAGACTCCAGGAGCTCCTTCTGCGCCTTCATCGAAAGGTACTCGCCGCTTCCCATGGAGAATCCCCCGGCGACCAGGCCCGCCAGTCCGGCCAATCGAATGACACTGTGCCCCGGGTTGGCGCCGGCGAAGCCCAGTATCAGCGATACGTTGGTGACGAGACCATCGCTTATGCCAAAGATCGCGGCGCGAAACCAACCGCCCGATATCTGTCGATGGTGCACCTCGTAGTGCTTATCGCTCACCGGCCAATCCTATGGTCGCGGCGCAGGGGGCGAAGACGAGGACGTCGAACGGTAGAATTCTCGAGGAGGTATTCATGACGACGACGGTGGACAGCATCGACGAATTGACGGCGCTCGTGGGCACGCACCTGGGCTATTCGGACTATCGAACGGTGACCCAGGAGCAGGTGAATCTCTTCGCCGACGCGACGGACGACCACCAATGGATTCACGTCGACCCGCAGAAGGCGGCCGCCGGGCCGTTCGGCCAGACCATCGCCCACGGATATCTGACGCTGTCGCTGATACCGGTGCTGCTCTCGACGGTGATACGCGTACATGGCGTTCGCATGGGCGTCAACTACGGCACCAACAAGGTGCGCTTCACCAGCCCCGTGCTGGTCGGCTCCGAGATTCGCGCCGGCGCCACGCTCACCTCGGTCGATCCCATCGAAGGCGGTGCGCAGATAGTGCTCGACGTCGTCGTGGAGATGAAGGACGCGACGAAGCCTTCCTGCGTCGCGCAGATCGTGTCCCGGTACCACGTCTAAGCACGTGATCACCCCGTTGCCCCAGGGCGAAGAGAAGACCCGCCAGGTCCGCGCGATGTTCGACGCCATCGCGACACGCTACGAGCTCGTCAACAAGTTGATGACCTTCGGCCTCGACGCCCGCTGGAGGCGCCGCGCGGTGGCCGACCTGCGCCTTCCCGCCAACAGCGTGGTCCTGGACGTCGCCGCCGGAACCGGCGACTTCACGCGCGAGTTGCACCACCAGGGCCACCGGGCCATCGCCACCGACCTGAGCCTGGGCATGTTGAAGGCCGGATCCTCCATGCCCGACAGCGTGCAGGCCGACGCGTCGATGCTCCCCTTCCGCTCGGGCGGCTTCGACGGGATCACCTGCGGGTACGCGCTGCGCAATTTCACGGACCTCGCGGCCACGTTCGACGAGATGGCGAGGGTCACCCGGGTCGGAGGGCGCCTGTCGCTCCTGGAGGTGGCCGAACCACGCTCCGGCCTCTGGCGCGCGGGCTTTCGATTCTGGTTCCGCCGCGCCGTGCCGTTCATCGGATCGCTCGTCTCGGACCGGGCGGCCTACCATTACCTGCCCCAGTCGACCGCGTACCTTCCTTCCTCCGAGGAGATCGTCGCGATGCTCAATCGCGCCGGATTCAGCGCCGTGAACCACCGGCGCATCATGGGCGGGCTCAGCCAACAGTTCGTGGCCACCCGTTCGATATGAAGTTCGTCCGCGAAGAGATCGCGCCGGTCGAGTGGGACCGCCTTCGCACGCTGGGCGCGCGTGACGGCTGGCTCGTCGAGACGACGGACATCCTGCGCAGCGGATTCGGCGGTGCGGCCATCACGATAGCCCTCGAGGGCGGGCTCAACCCGCACACCGACGCCGTGGCGCTGCTGCGGTCGCACGAGTTGAGTGGCGCGGACGGTCCCCCCGGCACGGGGATCGTGGCGTTCGGCACCCTGCCCTTCGACCGCAACGCGCCGGGGAAGCTGGACGTGCCCCGCTACGTCATAACCCAGACGAAGGACGGCCGCGCGTGGCTCACGTCCCTCGACGGCTCGCCGGACTATCGCGAGTCGCTGGTCGATGTCGCAGTGGCCACGCAGGCGACGCAGTCCCTTCGCTCGCTGACGTACCAGCCCACGCCCGACGAGTACGCCCACAAGGTGGCGTTGGCGGTGGAGATACTGCGCCGCAAGGAGATCGACAAGGTCGTCCTGGCGCGCGCCGTGCTGGGCTCGGTGCCCGAAGCGCTCGACGGTGCGGCCATTGCGAATCGTCTGCGCGTGAGAGAGCCGATTTGCACGATCTACAGCCTGCCCACCACCGCCGGACGCCGCTACGTCGGCGCCAGTCCCGAACTGCTGGTGCGCCGCCTGGGCGCGACGTTCCAGTGCAATCCCCTGGCCGGCACCATTGCGCTGCCGCCCAACGAAGCGCCTGACGACTACATGACCTGGCTACTCGGCAGCACCAAGAACCTCCACGAACACGGTGTCCTGGTCGACGACCTCGTCCAGCAACTCTCCAACAGCTACGACGAGATCACGGCGGACCCCAACCCGTCGATCGTGACCCTGCGCACCATCGCCCACCTCGGCACGTGGGTGAGCGGCGTGCGCCACGACGCCGACAGCGCACCCGACGCGCTGGAACTGCTTCGACTGCTCCATCCGACGGCGGCGGTCGGCGGGATTCCCCGCAACGACGCCTACGAGCTGATCGTGCGCCTGGAGGAGCACGACCGGGGACACTACGCCGGGCCGATCGGCTGGGTCGACGCCAACGGCGACGGCGAGTGGTGGATCGGCATTCGCGGTGTCATCATCGACGGCACGCACTTCGAGGCGTGGGCCGGCGCGGGCATCGTGAGCGAATCGGACCCGATCGCCGAGCGCGAGGAGACCAAGGACAAGTTGGCGGTCGTTCTCTCCTCCGTGCTGGTCGAGCGCGTCTAGCCCCTTCGGTGCTGGAACGGGCGTTCGAGGGACCACTTGGTGACGAGCCACAGCGCCTCGAGCACGATGGTGCCGGACATCTTGGATTCGCCGCGGGCGCGGTCGGTGAAGGAGATCGGCACCTCGATGATCGACGCCGCGCCCTGGCGCGCCCGGTTGGTCATCTCGATCTGGAAGCCGTAACCGTCGGCCGTGACGGATTGGTAGCGGATCTTCTCCAAGGCGCTCTTGGAGTACACGCGGTAGCCGGCCGTCGAATCGGCCACGTGCAGCCCGAGCATTATCGAGGCGTACTGATTGCCCCCGCGAGAGATGAAGCGGCGAAGCGGGGACCACTTGGGAATGTGGCCGCCCTTGACGTAGCGCGAACCGATGACGACGTCGTGGGTGATGGCCGCGACCAGCATGGTGGGCAGGACCCGCGGGTCGTGGGAGAAATCGCAATCGATCTCGACGAACAGCTCGTAGTCGTGCTCGAGTCCCCAGGTGAATCCCGCCCGGTACGCACCGCCGAGGCCACTCTTCACGGACCGGCTGAGCAAGTGAATCTGGCCGAGTTCGCCGCTCAACTCCTGCGCCTTCGAGGCCGTGCCGTCGGGGCTGCCGTCGTCGACGACCAGCACGTCTACGCTGGGGACGATGTCACGCAGCGCGCGCAGCATAGGTTCGATATTCAAAATCTCGTTGTACGTAGGCAGAATCACGAGAGTTCGCATTAGGGAATTCTACTGAACCTCGGAGGCTGGAGATTCCGGGCTCCGCCCTCAGGACCCAAGAAAGTGAAACGCTCTAGTAATCCTTATGTCTGATCCGGTGCCCAAGAAACGATTCTCGATGCCGCGCGAGCTTCGCATCATTCTCAGTGTGGGCTGCCTGGTCTTCGTCTTCGAATATTTCGTGCTGCCCCAGTTCCTTTCGGCCCACAACTCGCTGCACAAGTCGCTTCATCTCCTGGCCGATCTCAATCCGTTGATCGTGATCGTGGCGATCCTGTGCGAGGTGGCGGCGCTCTACGCCTACGTCGAACTGACGCGCACCGTGCTCTACCCCTACGCGCCGAGCCGCTTCAACACGATGCGCGTGAACCTCTCGGGCCTGGCCGTGAGCCACGTCGTGCCCGGCGGCACGGCCCCCGCCGGGGCGCTCTCCTACCGCTTCTACAACGCCATGGGCGTGCCCAAGGAGACCAACGCATTCGGGCTCGCGGCCCAGGGCGCCGGCTCGGCCGTGGTGCTCAACATCATCTTCTGGATGGCGCTGGTGATCTCGATTCCCCTTCAGGGCTTCGACCCCCTCTACGGCTTCGCCGCACTGGCGGGGATCTTCCTGCTGACCGCCTTCTTCGGGACGATCCTGCTTATCACTCGCGGGCAACGCCACGCAGACCTGTGGCTGCGCGCCGCGGCGCGCCACATCCCGGCCATCGATCCCAATACGGTGTCGGCCCTCTTGAGCAAGGTCGCCGCTCGCATCACGCTGCTCATCGCGAATCGGCGCACCCTCTGGTCGGCGTTCATGTGGGCCGCGCTCAACTGGATCCTCGACGCCGCGTGCCTGTGGGTCTTCCTCATCGCCTTCGGCACGGTTCTCTCACCAATCGACCTGCTGGTCGCCTACGGGCTGGTCAACATCCTCGCCGTCATTCCGCTTACCCCGGGTGGCCTGGGCATCATCGAGGGTGTGTTGATCCCGACCCTCGTCGGCTTCGGCGTGCCGCACGCGCAGGCCATCCTCGCGGTGCTGTCCTACCGGCTCATCAACTTCTGGATTCCCATCCCCGTGGGCGGCGCGGCCTACGCCAGCCTGCGATGGCAGCGGCGCCGCGTGGCTATTGCTCGGACACCAGGCGAGATCGACTCAGCTCCAGACGCTTGAACTCCGCCTGGGCCGAGAAGTCGTTGACGGGCTGCAGACGCCGCCAGCGGCGATCGGTGCCGAGCACCCAGGTGAAGAGGTCGTCGGCCCACGTGATCTCGAACGCCTCGACCAACTCGGCCTGGAGACGGGGATCCTCGATCGGCACCGTCACCTCGACGCGGCGATCCAGGTTGCGCTCCATGAGGTCCGCCGATCCGATGTACATCGAGAAGTCCTTCTCATTCGCTCGCCCGAAGATGAAGATCCTCGAGTGCTCCAAGAACTCCCCGACCAGGCTGTGCACCGTGATGTTCTCCGACAGTCCTGCGACGCCCGGGCGCAGGCAGCACAGCGTGCGCACCTCCAGGCGGATCTCGACACCCGCCGCGCTGGCCTCGTAGAGCGCGTCGATCACGGTCGGGTCCGTGAGGCCGTTGACCTTGATGGAGATCTTGCCCCGCGCGCCGAGGTCGCGCTGGCGATTGATCAGTTCGACGATCCTCGGGCGCGTCATGGTCGGGCTCACGATGATCTTGGAGTAGTTGCCATGACGGGCAAAACCCGTGAGGAAGTTGAACAGCTCGCCGACGTCGTGGGTGATGTCGGGGTCGCAGGTCAAGAGACCGAAGTCCTCGTAGTTTCTCGCGGTCTTGGAGTTGTAGTTCCCGGTGGCGATATGGGCGTAGCGCGTCGTTGTGTCGCCCTCGCTGCGCACCACCAGGGCCGTCTTGGAGTGCGTCTTGAAGCCCACGATGCCGTAGACCACGTGCACGCCCGAATCCTCCAGGGTCTTGGCCCACTCGATGTTGGCCGCCTCGTCGAAGCGGGCCTTCAGCTCGACGAGCGCCACCACCTGCTTGCCGTGCTCGGCCGCGCGCACGAGCGAGCCCACGACGGGCGAATCACCGGACGTGCGATAGAGCGTCTGCTTGATGCCCACGACCTTGGGATCGTCGGCGGCCTGCGCGATGAACATCTCCACCGAATCCGTGAAGGACTCGTAGGGATGGTGCAGCAGGATGTCGGCCTCTCGGATGGCGGCGAAGATGTCGCCCACGTGATCGCCGTCGAGCAGGCGCTTGGGCGTGACCGGCGACCAGCCCTCGCCCTTCAGGTCCGGGCGATCGATGGCGTAGAGGCTCCAGAGGTCGTGCAGCCCGAGCGGGGCGTCGGTGACGTACAGGTTCGACGGATCGAGCTCGAACTGCTCGACGAGAAGATCGAGGAAGTCCTTGGACATGCCGCTCTGGATCTCCACTCGCAGGGCCTCGCCGAATCGGCGCCGGCGCAGCTCGATCTCGAGCGCCACCAGCAGGTCGTCCGCCTCATCCTCGTCGAGCGCGAGGTCGGCGTTCCTCGTCACGCGAAAGAGGTCGGACTGGAAGATCGTCATGCCCGGGAAGAGTTGGCCGAGATTGGCCATCACGAGATCCTCCAGCAGGCACCAGCGGTTCTCGCTGGCCTGGAGGAATCGCGGCAGCGAATTGGGGACCTTCACCCGCGCGCTGCGTTCTTCGCCGGTGACGCCGTCAAGGACCGTGACCGCGATGTTGAGCGAGAGGTTCGAGATCATGGGGAACGGATGACCCGGATCGACGGCCAGCGGCGTCAGCACCGGGTAGACGTTCTCGTGGAAGTACTTGGTGAGGTGCTCTCGTTCCACCTCGTCGAGCTCCGTGAATCGCACGACCGCGATCCCGTCGTTCGCGAGCTCGGGCAGCAACACGTCGAGCACGAGGCGGTCCTGTCGCTCCACCAGCGAGAGCACCCGTTCGCGGATGGCCGCCAGCTGCTGGCGCGGGCGGATGCCGTCGACGGAGGGGGTCTGCACGCCCGCCGCGACCTTGTCCTCGAGACTGACGACGCGAACCTGGAAGAACTCGTCCACCATGTCGGCGAAGATGGCCACGAACTTGCACCGCTCGAGAACCGGCAGACGATGATCCTCGCCGAGGTCGAGCAGACGAGAGCCGAATTCGAGGCGCGAGAGTTCGCGGCTGGAGAAACGCTCCGGTCCAAAAGAAAGAAGATCGATAGCCACGGTTCGGGTGCCTTTTTCCAACACTGAGAGATGCTTTCCACCATGCTACGGCTACTGTTGATTCGTGGCGAGCGATGCGGTCCTAGAGGAGCGCCGATTTCGACGGCCCGCACGCACCACGCCTCGACCCGGCCGTTCGGCCGAACTGGTGCTTTTGTTCTTGGCGTGGCTCATCACGACCGGCTTCTACGTGCTGGCCTCGCTGGGCGCGCAGAACCACCTGCCGCCCCGCCTGGGCGTCTTCCTCACCGTCATCGTCGCCACCTCGCTCGCCATGCACCTCGCGATCCGCTGGCTCGCCCCCGGAGCATCACAGATCCTCCTGCCGGTGTCGGTGTTGCTCAACGGCATCGGCTACGTCGAGATCGCGCGATGGGACGCCCCCCTCGCGGGCGACCAAGCACTGTGGTTCCTGCTCAGTGCGGTCGGTGTCGTCGCGACCTTGGCGCTCGTTCGCCACGTGCGCGACCTCGACCGGTATCGCTACCTCACGCTGAGTGGAGCCATACTGCTGCTCTTGTTGCCCCTCGTGCCCCACGTTGGCTACTCGAGCGGCGGCGCACGACTCTGGGTGGCGATCGGACCGCTCTCGTTCCAACCGGTCGAGATCGCCAAAATCCTCCTGGCCTTCTTCTTCGCCTCCTACTTCGCGGCCAACCGCGAGCTGCTCTCGACTCCCACCCAACGCGTCGCCCGGCGCCTCATCGTGCCCCCCAAGGTCGTGTTCCCGATCGTCTTCGCCTGGGGCTGCGCACTGGCCATCCTGGGCGCGGAGAACGACCTCGGCTTCGCGATGCTGCTCTTCGCGCTCTTCATGTCGCTGCTGTGGGTGACGACTGGGCTCAAGACCTACGTCGTGCTCGGCATCGGACTCTTCGCCGGCGGCGCGGCGCTGGCGGCGCACTACTTCGCCCAGGTGCACACGCGCATCAGCGACTGGATCAACCCCTGGTCGACCGTCAACTTCGTGCACTCCTCGCAGATCGCCTACGGCTGGTTCTCGCTGGCGGCCGGCGGCATCATCGGCACCGGCCTCGGCCTGGGCCAGTCGGGCACCATCCCCGACCTCACGTCGGACATGATCTTCGCGGCCATCGGCGAGGAGCTCGGCTTCATCGGGATCATCCTCATCCTGTGCCTCTTCGTGGCCTTCGTCGGCGAGGGCTTCCACATCGCCCAGCGCGCCCACTCGGACTTCGTGCGCCTCGCCGCCGTGGCCCTCACCGCGATCGTCGGCTTCCAGGCCTTCTTCATCATGGCCGGCGTGCTGCGGATCCTGCCCTTCACCGGAATGGTGCTGCCCTTCGTGGCCTACGGCGGCAGCTCGCTCTTCGCTAACTACATCATCGTCGCCATACTCCTTCGCATCTCCGACGAGAACAGCAACGAACTGCGAGGCGGCGAGATCAAGGCCGTGCAGTTCACGCGGCGACCCGCGAAGTAGCGCCACGTCACCAGTGGTGCGTGACGTCGATGCACTTGGCGCGTGAGGACGTGAGTAGATGACGGATCGGGTGCC
>Ga0182030_10015589_pt1 | contig 14890 bp, 6 predicted proteins | sample 812S3MmetaG_FD_121299 | JGI IMG/M metagenome (GOLD analysis project Ga0182030, IMG submission 121299) | Permafrost microbial communities from Stordalen Mire, Sweden - 812S3M metaG (Illumina Assembly) | ecosystem: Environmental > Terrestrial > Soil > Wetlands > Permafrost | place: Sweden... | reverse complement strand
TTCACGGGAAGCAACGGGCTGCTGCTGGTGACGGCGGGCAAGGCGATCCTGTTTACCGACCCGCGCTACACTATCCAGGCGGGCCAGGAATCCACCTGCCAGGTGCGGATTGCCACAGGACCGCTGGTGGAAGACCTGGTGGCGGCCATCGCCCGGTTGGGGTTGAAACGCGTGGGCTACGAGCCCGCACTGATGAGCTGCGACGCCTACCAGTCGCTGGCAGGCAAGCTGCCCGCGAAGGTAACGCTGGTGGCCGTGAAGGGCTGGATCGAGGGACTGCGGACGGTGAAATCGCCCGCCGAGATGGCGCGCATCCGGCGCTCGGTGGAAACCAATTCGAAGGCCTTCGAGCAGGCTGTGGCGCGCGCGAAGCCCGGCATGAAGGAACAGGATCTGGCGGCCGAGTTGGAATATCGCATGCGCCGTCTGGGCGCGGAGAAGCCGTCGTTCGAGACCATCGTGGCCGCGGGGGTTCGTTCGGCGCTGCCGCACGCGCAGCCCACCGCCGCGCGGTTCGAGAAGGGCGAGCTGATCGTGGTGGACATGGGCGCGCTGCAGGAAGGGTATTGCAGCGACATGACGCGCATGTTGTTCGTCGGCACACCGGGCGTCAAGGTCAAGCGGACGTACCGCGCCGTGCTGGAGGCGCAACTGGCGGGAATCGACGCGGTCCGCGCGGGTGTGCGCACGGCCGCGGTGGATGCGGCCACGCGCAAGGTGCTGAAGGGCTATGGACTCGATCGGGCTTTCATCCACTCCACCGGCCACGGTCTGGGGTTGGAGATCCACGAACCGCCGCGCCTCGGCAAGCGCGACAAGGGCCGGTTGCAAGCCGGAATGGCCATCACCATCGAGCCGGGAGTGTATATCGAGGGTTTTGGGGGCATCCGCATCGAGGATACCGTGCTGGTGACTGAGAAAGGCTGCGAGATTCTGACGCCGACCAGCAAAGAGTTGCGGGTGATTTAGTCTTTGGTCTTGCTTGACAACCGCCCGTTTTGGGCGCATAGTGAAATCGAGCCTTTCTCCGGAAAGGCCGAAACGCGATCCCCTTCACGGGGGAGCCAACGAATAAGGAGGAAGTTACATAGAACCAGTCCATAAAACGGGCGGCTTTCGGCTTCCTCGGCCGGCTATTTGCGAGTTCAGACGCGCCATGGCAGTAGTCGTGGGCGCCGCGGTCAATGAACCGCCGTCGCTATAGCTCGCTGGCCGGTACTGGGGTCGGCGGCCGCCCCTTCCTTTTTTGTTCCAGTTCTACAAGCAACTCCCCCGCATCTCTGCTGAATTCTCCCACGCCATAAGCTTCATCGATGCATTGGTGGTGTCACCGCTCATTCCGTCCGCACACCCGTGATTTCACTGTGGGATAATCACACTTAGACCCCACAACGGCATGGATCGCGAATTCATCCGCAATTTCTCCATCATTGCGCACATCGACCACGGCAAGTCCACGCTGGCGGACCGCCTGCTGGAGGTTACCGGCGCGGTTTCGCAGCGCGAAATGATGGAACAGGTCCTGGATTCGATGGACCTCGAACGCGAACGCGGCATCACCATCAAAGCCCACGCGGTGCGCCTCAACTACCGCGCCGACGACGGCATAATGTACCAGTTGAACCTCATCGATACCCCCGGCCACGTCGATTTCTCTTACGAAGTCTCGCGCAGCCTGCAAGCCTGCGAAGGCGCGCTGCTGGTGGTGGACGCCTCCCAGGGCGTGGAGGCGCAAACCCTCGCCAATACCTACCTGGCGCTGCATCACAACCTGGAGATCATCCCGGTCATCAACAAGATCGATCTGCCGGCCGCCGAACCGGAGCGCATTCGCGAACAGATCGAAACCATCATCGGGCTGGACGCCCGCGATGCCGTGCTGACCAGCGCCAAGCAGGGCGTCGGGGTGCACGAAATCCTGGAGCACATCGTGCACCTGGTGCCGCCGCCGAAGGGCTCGCCCACGGCCCCCTTGCGCGCGCTGATTTTCGATTCCTGGTTCGACGCGTATCGCGGCGTCATCATCCTGGTGCGCGTGCTCGACGGCAAGTTGCGCCTGGGGCAGAAGATCCGCCTGTGGTCGAATGGGCAGGTCTTCGAGGTGGAAACGCTGGGTTACCAGGCGCCCAAGGCCACGCCCTGCGACGAACTTTCCGCCGGCGAAGTCGGCTTCCTGTGCGCCAACATCAAAACAGTCTCCGACGCGAAGATCGGCGACACCATCGTGGACCACGAAAACCCGGCATCCGAGCCTCTGCCGGGCTTCGAAGAGATCAAGCCCATGGTCTTCGCCGGCCTTTACCCGGTGGAGTCCCACGAGCACGGCCTGCTGCGCGACGCTCTCGAAAAACTGCGGCTCAACGACAGCGCCTTCAACTTCGAACCGGAGAATTCCGTGGCGCTGGGCTTCGGATTCCGCTGCGGATTCCTCGGTCTGCTGCACCTGGAGATCGTGCAGGAGCGTCTGGAGCGCGAGTTCGATATCGATCTGATTACTACTGCCCCGGGCGTGCGCTATCGCGTCACCAACACGCTGGGCGAAGTGCTCGAGATCGACAACCCCACGCGTTTCCCCGACCCTTCGGAGATCAAGCAGATCGAAGAGCCCATCATCGACGCGATGGTGATCACGCAAGAAGAGTTTTTGGGCGGCATTCTCAAATTGCTGGAAGAGAAGCGCGGCACGCAGAAAAAGTTCGAATACATCGGCGGCGGCCGCGTGATGCTGACCTACGAGATGCCGTTGAACGAAATCGTGCTGGATTTCTACGACCGGTTGAAATCCTGCTCGCGCGGCTACGCGTCGCTCGACTACCACTTCTCGGGCTACCGCGTTTCGCCCATGGTGCGGCTGGACGTGCTGGTGGCGGGCGAACCTGTGGACGCGCTGTGCATGATCGTGCACCGCGATTTCGCCTACGAGCGCGGCAAGGAGTTGATTTCGCGTCTGCGCAAGCTGATCCCCCGGCAGCAGTTCGAGGTGGCGCTGCAAGCCGCCATCGGCAACAAGATCGTGGCCCGCGAAAGCATCTCGGCCCTGCGCAAGAATGTGCTCGCCAAGTGCTACGGCGGCGACATCAGCCGCAAGCGCAAACTCCTCGAAAAGCAAAAAGAGGGCAAGAAGCGCATGAAACGCGTGGGCCGCGTGGAGATCCCGCAAGAGGCCTTCCTGGCGGTGCTGCGCGTGGGCACGACGGACGCCGAAGAGTAGCCGCGGTCCGGAGGCGGCGCCGGGGCGAAATCGCGCCGCCACCGGTGGCTATGTGCCGGAGCGCGCCACCGGAAAGTTCGAGGACATCGTCCACCCCGCAAGATAGACGTTGCCGCTGGCGTCGAGCGCCACTCCGGACGCGGTATCGGACCCGTTGCCGCCCAGGTAAGTGGCGTACAGCAGCGCGTCTCCCGCCGGGCTGATTTTGACCAGGAATGCGTCACAGCCGCCGCCGTTAGCGGTCTGGATACCGGCGGTGACCGGAAAATCGGTGGAATACGTGTATCCGGCGGCATAGACGGCGCCGCTCGCATCCAGGGCGATGGCGTTTCCCACGTCCACCCCGGACCCGCCCATGTAGGTGCTGAACAGCAGGGATCCCGAGGAATTCACTTTGGTGACAAAAGCGTCGGTGAAACCGAGCAATGCAGGCTGCAGGGCGTTAGACAACGGAAAATCGGCGGAGCTGGTGGTGCCCACGACGTAGGCATCGCCCCCCGCATCGAGCGCGATCCCTTGCCCGGTTTCCGGATAGGCCACGGAAGCGCCGCTGCCCCCGAGGTAGGTGCTGAACAACAGCGTGTTGCCGTTTGAGGTGAGCCGCGCGATGAACGCGTTGCACGGCCCGCCAATGGTCCGCTGAAAGGCATTCGCCACGGGAAAATCGCGCGACCAGGTGGATCCGGTGACGTAAACCGTTCCACTGGAATCCACCGCGATGGCCGCCCCATGATCGGTGCCCGATCCTCCCAGGTACGTGCTGAACAGCAGGCTCCCCCCATCGGCGCTGAGTTTCGTCACGAAGGCGTCTTGCGAGCCATGATAGCTGGTCTGGAAGGCGTTGGCGGGGAAGTTCATCGAGGTGGTGTCGCCGGTCACGTACGAATTCCCCGACGAATCGATGGCGATTCCGTTGGCGACATCTCCGCCGCTGCCTCCCAGGTAGGTGCTGAAGACCAGCAAATCGCCATAGGGGTTCAGCTTGAAGACGAATGCGTTGCGGGGGCCTGCCAGGCTGCTCTGTTCCGCGTTCAGCGTAGGAAAGTTCGAGGACGTGGTGGTCCCCGCGACGTACGCTGCGCCGGTGGCATCCACGGCGATGGCATACGCCCGGTCGTCTGCCGATCCGCCCATGTAGGTACAGTATTCGAGGGTATTCCCCGCGGGATTCAGCTTGGCCACGAAGGCTTCGTTGCCCCCGGCGTTGAAATTCCGCGCGGGGTTGGCGGTCGGCAAGGCGTCCGAATCGGTATACCCGGCAATGTACGCGGCGCCGGCGGCATCCACCGCGATGGCCGTAGCGGCGTTGAAACCGGTGGCGCCGATCAGGGTGCTGAAGGACAGCGCCGGGTCGATAATCAGCGGCTTCGCCCGATCGTAAGGGCCCACGGCAAATCCCACCGCGCCGCCGGCGGCGAGCCAGTAGCGGCCTTCCACCGGCACGGCTATGCCATTGCGTTCCTGATAGATGTAAGGGGTGTCCTCGGTGAGGCGCTGTTCGCCCACGGGGATCGACAAGGCTCCGCCGGGCTGGACCGTAGGCGGCCCGGCGCCGGCGTAGCGGATAAGGATGCGCGCCGGATCCGCGCCGGGCGCCACTACGAATTCGGACTTCAACCGCGGCCCATTACCGCTATAGACGGCGTCGATGCCGGGGTAGAGATTGCGGTATCGAACGGCCCCAAACGTGGGCACGTCGCGATGCCATTGGCGGACATGGCCGGTCAGGAAACTGGCGCGCCCCGCCAAAGGTCTGGCCCCTTCCACGCGGACCCCGGAACCTGCGCCCTCGAACCTCATATGCACCGCCAGGCCCTGCGCCCGCAGCAGGATTTCGCGGCGCAGAAAGTAGGCCGTCAGCCCCGAGCCTTTGGCCATAAACCGGACAGCCTCCGGCGCCTGGCCCCGGTTGGCGATGAAGAACACCGGCATGCCTGGTCCTGCCGCCGCTGCCGTGGCTGCCCACGCGATGATGGAAAGAGCTCGCAACATACGCTCCCATCAAATTGTCGGCGGAAGACGGGCGCAGCTTTATAGCCCTCGGCCGCAATCTGCGGCGCCGCCCGGAATTTGGATTCCCTCCTGGTAGACGCACGGTGAATCTCGTCACATTCAGGGCGGCGTTCCCGGAAACGTTGGTACGTCGATGTGCGGTTCGAACGGATAGTTTCCGCGCCTCCGAGCCGGCCACCAACTGCACTCAGTCGTTTGCCGTGCTCGCGTTTGCAAGCGTAGCGCCCAGATTGTGGGGTACGCTCCAGCGCTTCGCTGACGTGTCCGCGCGACCTACTGCTGCACGGTAACCGCGACTCCCGTCTGGGTGGCAACGCCGCCGATAGTGGCCGACACTGCGGCGTCGCCATTGGCGAGACTCGCCGGCACCGTCACGTTGAACTGATACAGGCCCGATCCGGCGAGGCCGGCGAACGCCGCCGTAGCCGCCACATCCCCGATGGCGATCTGGACGCTGCCGGCCAGCGGCTCCGCCGTGCTCACCGTTTGCCCCGTGGGCAGCGGCGGGTTCGTGGGGCCGAATCCCACACCATATAAGATGATGGTCTCGCCGGGCGCGGCCGGGGTGGTGGTCGCGCCGGCCAAAAGACCGGGCTTGCCCACCAGGCTGTAATCCAGATGGAGCGCGGCCGCGTACGTGCCATCGAAAGTCAGGAATGCCGGCGCCAACGGGACTTTCTGCGCCGTAAAGGAATTGCTCGCTTGCTGCGCGGTGGTCACCACCACCTGGACCGGTCCGGTTGCCGGATCGTCGGGCGCCAGCACGTTGATTTGCCCAGGGCTGATATAGGAGATGTACGCGGGCAAGCCATCGATCGTCACCGAGACGCCTTGGAGCGACGTAGGCAGCGCGCCGTTGACGATGTCGCTGGCCTGCCAGGAGTACGTATTCTGCGAGAGATTCGTGCCGAAGATGGCCACCCACGTGGCCGACGCGAAGCTGGGCTGGTAGCTCGCCGCATTGGCCACGCCGGTGATCGCCGGCGCCGCCAGGGTGCCCTGAACGGTCAGCGTCACGGGAACCGTTACGGGGCTGACGCTGCCATCGGCCGCGGCGATTGTCACGTTGGCGGTGTACGACCCGGCCGCCAGATTCCACGGGATCACCGAGATCGCGAGCGTCCCCGGAACCGGCCCGGACGCCGCCGACAGCGTGGCCCAATAGGCGCTGCTCGAAGCCACCCAGGAAAACGATCCCGCGCCGCCGTTGCTGATCGAAAGGCTCTGCGCCGCCGGAACCGCCGTGTTGCCCGCGGTGAACTGGAAAATGAGCGACTGCGGCGCGACCACCAGAAATGCCGGTGCCGCCGTCACCACCAACGTGACGGTCACCGTGATGGGGCTGTTGGACGCACCCGTCGCGGCGATCTGAACGGTGCCGGTATACGCGCCGGCGGCCAGCAGGGCGGGCGCCACCGACACGTTGACGGTGGAGGGCGCGGCGCCCGAGGCCGAGTCCACAGTCAGCCAGGAGTCGCTCACCGTCGCGGTCCAGGTGAGCGTGCCGGTCCCGCTATTGGCGATGGCGAAAGACTGCGGTGCGGGAAGCGCTCCGCCCACCGTGTACCCGTATTGCAGAGCGGTGGGAGTGACCGACAGAATCGACTGGGCAACCGCCCGGATGCCCATGGCGTCGTTCCCCGCGGCGGTGTTCACCGTAAGGGTCTGGTATCCGGTGAGCGTCGCCGGTAACTGCGCCACGATCGCCGTACTGGACCACGAAGTTACGGTCAGCGTCTGTGGCGTCGACGATCCCGCCGGCGTGGCGTATACCCTGCAATTGCTGCACTGCGAGCCGAATTGCCCGTTGAGCGTGATCGCCGTGCCGGATGTCACCGCCCGCCCCGCCGCCGTGGACAGCGGTGTGACGGAAACGATGGCCGCGCCGATCTTGCAGCGGGTCGCCGCAAAATAGCCCACCGACACCGCCAGCGTTCCGCAGTTGATCGTGCCGAGCGAAGTACTGGTGGCAGTGTAATCGCCGGTCCCCGTCACGAAGTCGGTGTAATAAATGGTTTCGATATTGCCGCCGCCGGCGAGCACCACGTTTCCCCACGTGACCGAGGTCAAGTCGGTAACGTAACCGCCGCTGGAATTCTGCATGGCGAAGAAGGTCCCCCCGTTGGTGGCCAGATAGGCGTCCGCCGTAGGGGCCGTCCCAACCGACTGCCAGTCGGTGGCGCCGGCCAGAAACGAGCGGACAATCAGACTGGTGTAGTGCGAGGGGCTGGTGACGTTGGCAATGCCCGGAGCGTTGCAACTGAACGTCCCCAGAAGGGTATTGGTGAACGCCGCCGGGTCGACATGGCAATAGGGCACGATGCGGGTGGTGGTGGCGTTCTTGGATACGAAGCCGAGCGAAGCGCTGGTGGTGGATACCAGCCCGTCGCTGGCGTTGAGAAGCGCCGTGGCCGACGACAGCGTGCCATAAGAACCGGCGTTGCCAACGATGGCGATGGCATTGACCCCGGCGAGATCGTCGCCGCGCTGGTTCCAGGTGGACAGGTTCCACAGGAATGCGCTGCCGGGCAGGAGTTCGGCGCCTTGCGAGCCGACGGCCCATTCCAGGGGATAATTGCCCGCTACGAACGATCCGAAATTGGGCGTGGCAATCAACACCAGGTCGCGAACCAGCGGATAGTACGGCGGCAAATACGTTTGGTTCGGCTGCAGCCCGGCCAGGTACGCGCGAGCGATCAAGCCGCCCATGCTGTGCGCCACCAGGTCGATCTGCGGCACCTGCGTTCCATCGTCATACTTAATGGTCCGGAGAAAGGCGCCCAGGTCGTTGCCCAGGGTTTCGATGGGCTGGTTGGGATCTTCCAGGCAGTTGTCGAACAGGTACACCACCGGGACCCCGTCCGACACCAGGTACTGCGCCAGGTTGCCGAACGTGGTAACCGAACTGGCCGCCACCGGGCAGGAGTTGGTGAAGCCGCTTATCCAGCCGTTCAACAGCACCACGGGGGGCCGCGTGCTGCCGTTCGGCACGGTGGCGCGAGGTTTCACCACCACATCCACGCTGGTATGCATCTCTTCGCCCGCCGCGCTGGTGGCCGAGAGCGTGACCGCGTACTCGCCGGGCACGGCCTTTGCGGAGGGAGCCAGCAGGATCCGATCCTGCGTCTCATTCGGGGCCACCACCAGGCCCGGCACATCCTTGCCGTCGACGGTCACGCGCCGCGTCTGGGCGTGGAGCATGAAATCGAGCGTATCGGCTGCCGCCGGAATCTCGACGGCTTCGCCCATGCGGAGTTGGTAGCGGGTCTGCAGCACCAGCATGGGTCTGGCGGTTTGCGACGCCGCGCAAAACGGGCCGCCCAAAAGCAATCCGGCGGCAATCGCTATGCGGCTGAACGCACTACGGGCACACTCCTTCGGGTGACGTCGCATGCTACTGATGTGGACGCATCCGTCCGAAAAATCGCGCAGGCTAATTTGAATCTCCAGCGTCAAACTGGAGACCGGCGTGACTTCCGGGAAATAACTTATGGCGGATCGGCGCCGATACCGGGACAGTCCTGACCGGCGGAGACGCTGGCGGTGGGACTGACATGGCCCGGTCCAAATAGCCGGCGTTTATCCTTGTCCTTATCCGGATCGCGAGTACCAAAAGCTGCTGTTCGGAATTTCAGCGGTGGCTGACCTTGGCATCGAGAGAACTCGAGCCAGGTGCAAGCACTTTGACTCCTGGCTCATTGCAGGAACCGCCATCGGCAACTAGCGGTCCCGCGTTACTTAGGCTGGGCCACGATACGTATGTAGGGTTTGGGCGTCTTCCAGCCGCCCGGGTATTTCTGCTTCGCCTCTTCGTCGGAAACCGCGGGCGAGATAATGACATCGTCCCCCTGCTTCCAATTGACCGGGGTCGCGACCTTGTGCGTGGCGGTGAGCTGGATGGAATCGAGCACGCGCAGCACCTCGTCGAAATTGCGCCCGGTGCTCATGGGGTAGCTGAGCGTCAGCTTGATCTTCTTGTCGGGGCCGACGATAAAGACCGTGCGCACGGTGGCGTTGGCCGCGGCGGTGCGGCCGTCCGCGGTATCGCCCGCGTCGGCCGGCAGCATATCGTAGAGTTTGGCAACCTCAAGCTGGGGGTCGCCGATCATGGGGTAGTTGACCTTGTGGCCCATAGTCTCTTCGATATCGCTGGCCCACTTCCCGTGGCTCGAAACGGGGTCGACGCTCAGCCCGATCACCTTGCAGTTGCGTTTGGCGAATTCGGGCGTCAGGCCGGCCATATAGCCGAGCTCGGTGGTGCACACCGGGGTGAAATCCTTGGGGTGCGAAAACAGAATCGCCCATCCGTTGCCGATCCACTCGTGGAAATGGATGCTTCCCTGGGTGGTCTCGGCGGTGAAATCGGGTGCGGTATCGTTAATTCGAAGGGACATAGCATCTCCTGGTACGATCATACCAAACTAGATCGGAAAGGCTACTATTGCCCCGCCGCCCGCCGTAAAAGCATGGTCGGAACGTCCCTGGCCGCGTCCTCGGGCCTCACCAGCGCCAGGTAGCGCGCCTCCCGGTAATGCGCCGCCGCGCGCAGTAGTGCGGGCGCCAGATCGGCCCGATTATAGGGTTCAATCTGGGCGTATGGCCACTTCTTCTCCCCGCTGGCATATGGCGCCAGCCAATCGAGCGCCTGGCGGATGCCGCGCCCATCGCTCGTCCGGTAGCTCCAGAAATTCACGCCCACGCGCTCGCCCAGAGTCGCCAGCAGCATCAGTCCATTCAGATTCATGGCGCTGTAGCTGATGCCGCGAGTGCGCGCCGTCTCTTTCGGCTGGCGCCCGTCCGGCTCGGCCTGCGCCGCGATCCTTTTGGCGCGCGACTCGGTCAAACAACTTCTTCGCCAACGCATCCTGATGGGTGAAAAGCGCGAAATCGGCAACCTGGAGGTCGTAGAACGTGCCGTGATTGTTCTCCGCCGCGGCCTCGTCCCGGCCGTTTTTGCTTTCCCGCAGCCACTGCAAATAGCCGGCGAACCACTGCTCCATGCCCTTCCGATCGGCAGCCGACCAACTCTTCGAGCCGGCCAGCAGCCCGACAGCGTCCACCACGCTCGTTAGCCCGCGCGTTTCGATGATCCCGATCCCGCGGCCTTCGTTCACGCCCGGTATGCCCTGCCCGAAGTTCAGGTTGGGATTCATGCGGGTGGCGGGGTCGAGAAACCATGTCCGCAGCAGCAGGGCGGCGCGCGCGGCGTACTTCTCGTCGCCGGTGAAATACCTGGCGAGCGCCAGGGTCTGCGAGCCGGACGAGACTCGGTCCATGTTGGCATGGTCGGGCATCTGGTTGATCTCGGGGTTGCGCTCGCCGTCTTTCCGCAGGTACGGCCGGCCGTCGGGCTTGCTCGGGTCGGGCCACCAATAAGGCGCCTGGCTCATGTAGTCGTGCTGGTCTCCGCTCTTTGGAACGCGCGTCTTTTGCATGACCGAGAACGGGCCGCGCGTCATCACTCTATCCGCGGCGGCGCGCGCGGCGGCAATCAGTGGCGCGCTGGTGCGGTGTTGCTGGAGGATTTTGCCGTCCAATACGAAAACTCGCGGCGGTTGGGCGGCGTGGAGCGCGCCGGCCAGGAACAAGGCAAGCGAAAATGTCCTGCAGATGTCCATTAGGGTACCTGAGCCATTCGACGCGGACCAGGCGGGATCTCGAACCAGCGAAAGGTGCGGCGTGCAACTGCATCGCACGCAGCGGCTTACGCGGAGGTTGGTCCACTCGACGTGCTGTCAAGCAACGGTAATTCAACCAACCAGCATTCGAAACGTACTCCCATGGCCGTTCGTGTTTTGAGACCTCGCAAAATCACGCGATCACCGAAACGGTCACGCCGGGCCAGTCCGCGTAGGGAAAGTCGCTCGGTTCCCCAACGACGTCCAGCGCCGCCAGCAGTTCCTCAAAACTCCCCACCGTGCGCGGACCGAACCGCGTCGCCACCACGAACTCCGCTTGGGCGCCAGGACGCTGAACCATCCACGCGATTCCCCGGCCCTTAGCGCTTCCGCCAGCGCCATCCACGCAGAACGCGCCGAACGCGTCGCCGCCAGGCGAGAACAACTGGAAGTTGTCGGACGAGAACTCAAACACTCCCGCGTCGGTCGTAACCCGGATCGGCTCGCCGCCCGGCAGCCCAATCCCGTACGATCCGGGATCGAGCGGCCGGAAGTCCACCTGGGGTGGCCGCGCGCGAGCGATCTGAATCGCACGGTCGAGGTCGCGGAGCGTCAGGGCCGGTTCGGGAAGGGCAGGCAGATCGAGCGAGCCCTCCACCGTCGCGTCGATATCGAAACCGCTCTCGTCTGCATCCCTGACCTGTTGTTCCAGGTCCGCAAGGAATCTTTGCCGCGCCGCGTCTCGCGCGTCCCGGTCGAGCAGCGCCAAATCTTCGAACCGGCGCGGCAGCCGGGACAAAATTGGCTGGAGCCTCCCCACGATTCCCTGAAATAGATTGATGCGGGTGCCGACGGTGAAGAATACGTCCTGCTCCACGGTGTCTTTGTATGCGAAGCTCAAAACTCGAATCACCGGACGCGGCTGACCAAGACGGTCGATACGTCCAATTCGTTGTTCCACCTTCATGGGATTCCACGGCAGATCGTAGTTCACCAGCACGCCGGCGAATTGCAGGTTCAGGCCTTCGCCCGCGGCGTCCGTACACACCAGCAATCGCACCTGTCGATCCCGGAGCCTGCGCTTGATCTCCTCTTTCGAACACGGCACCCACTGGCCGCTTGCATCGCGCCAGGCGCCGCCCGCGCCCGAGTAGCAGGCCACCGGCATTCCAGCCATCTGGTCAGCCAGGTAATCCCGGAGGTACTCCATCGTGTCTGTGTATTGCGTGAACACGATCATCGAATCGAAGCCATCCGCGAGACAGGCATCCAACTCGATCTTGAGCCGGCGCGCCTTACTGTCGGTGCCCAACTGCGCGATCCGCCGGAGCAACTCGTTGATCCGCTCCCGTTCGTTAATTGCCTCTGGCGCTTCCGCCGCCAGACAAGCCACTTCCTCGCCGGACATCACCTCATCCGAAGTTTCATCCTGCGACGCGTCTTCCTCGGTGATGCCTCCAGTGCGCATCAGCCGCCCGTTGAGAGTGCGTTTCAGCGCTTCGAAACTCGACGCCAGGCGCCGCCGGTACACGGTCATCACGAAGCCCACCGCCGAACGCTTCTCGGGAGATGCCGCCCGGTACACATCGCCGATGAAATCCTCCACCGCGGTGTAGAGCGCGCTTTCCGCCGGGGTCATCTCCACGACAACTTCACGCGGATCGCGCTTCGGGACGGGAAGATTGTAGCGCCGCAGCAATTCGCGCGTGTTCCGGACCATGCGGCGCCGCAGCGGGCTCGCCGCCTGCAACAACCGCGTGGCGGCGCGACGTGCGTCCGCATCCAGTGTCCTGCGCGGGATCGCACTCACATCCCGCAGCGCGCGCAGCACCTTCCTGCGCTTCAAGGCGGAAACGCCCGGCAGAATCTGAGCCGCTTCGGTTTCGGCCATCTCCCCGAAGGTCGCCTCCGTCGAGCGGAAGAGCGCCGCGAGATATTCCAGGTCCTCCGGAGAAGGATTACCAGATGCGCGTTGGAAATATCGTAGGAAGATGCCATCGTCCCGGCGCCACTCATCCGGCAGCCCGAGCAAATCCATCAGATCCCAGATCTCAACGGGATGCACCTGCATGGGAGTCGCCGTCAGCAGAAGCAGCGAGCCGCACTTCGCCTGCAACTTCCGCATCAGCCCGAGGAGCGCGTTTGGCCCTTTCTCCTGCGTACTCCCGGCGCCGCGCCGGCGTGCGTGGTGCGCTTCGTCCAGAATGAGCAGATCCCAATCGGCGGCATCGAGCAGCTCTCGCTGACGGTCGGCCCGCCGCATCAGGAAGCTGGAAACAAGCACCACCGGCTCGGCCTGCCACTCGTCGCGGCCAACTGACTTCTCGACAGGGCCCCGCGCACCATGCACTGGCCGCCATACCAGCGCCGACCCGTCATAGATCGGTACGTTGAGATTGAACTTCTCGTACAGTTCGTTCTGCCACTGTATCTGGACGCTCTTGGGCGTCAGAATCAGGACCCGCTTCGCCAAGCCGTTCAGGATCGCCTGCCGGAGGATCAGGCCCGCGGAAATCGTCTTGCCGAGTCCCACTTCGTCGGCGATCAACACCCGGCTCGGCCACTCGCTCAGGAATCGCGTGTAGGTGCGCACCTGGTGCTGCCACGGCGTCACGGCACTGGTCATCTCGCCCACGCGCAACCCGTGCGCCAAGCGCGGCGCCTCACGGATGAACGTCCAAACAATGCGCCGGAACTCATCCGCCAGTAGCTTGCGAGTCTCCGGCGGCATCTCATCCGGCAAAGCGGCGGCCCGGCGAGTGGGAGGCGTCACAAAGCGATCGTCGCTGGGCAGGAACTCCAGCAGTTTCTTTCTCAGCGCTTCGGGAAAGTCGAACACCTTTACCGACCGCGCGCGCCCCTCCCATAGCCTGGCGAACGCGTCCACCTCGTCATCCAGATGAGCCGTCTCCCGGCCACCGAACCAACCGCAGTGAACGTGAAAGCTCTCCCGGTTGTTGACCCAGCCTCCCGCCGTCTCATTGATCGACCCGGAAAAACTCAGCCGGTTGCCTTCGACATCCGTCAGAATGCCAACCTTCTCGTGGTACAGCCCCGGCGCGTGCGCGGGCCGTCCGTCGGGATCGACGGGCACCGCCACCTTCACATCCAAGTGCCCCTGCGCCACCATCCAGGCGAGCATTTCCAGACCGCGACCTGCTTTCTCGTCCGGGGGCGTCAAATCGGCGGCCAGAAGATGGGTTTCCAGGCGCGCTCGCCAGTCGTATCCCTCGCCGATGGCGTCCTGTTCAGGCTGTTGGAGAGTGCAGCCGACGATCAGCCGCATCCGGCCATCATTAGCAATGAGCGCGTCGATACCGCGCGCGGCAAGCGCCAACGCATCGGCGGAGAAGTAACCGGTCATGCGGTCGTATTGAACGGCGCAGGTGAGCGCCGGGTTGTAGAACAACTCGATCAGGTCGCCATCTTCGTGGCGATAGCTGGTGCACCACTCGCGTTGGGTTAGTAATGCCATTGGCACGCCGATCCCGGCCGCGCGGCCTCCGGGTCCGCGTCAATCACGCGGTTAACCGCTCCAGCGCCAACCCGATCAATCGATCATTGAACAGCCGTAACTTGCGTTCCGCTGCGGCCGGACCTGCGGGCCACCGCGTCAATCCCTCCCGAAGTCCGGGGAGAGTTGCCTCACACTGTTCGCGCTGGATTAGCCAATCGACCGTGGCCAGCAGTTCCATTCCGAGCGGGGATTCGAAGCCGTCGATCAAAGCCGCCGTGCGATCCAGCACCTCCTGTAGCGGACGTTGTTCGCTCTGCTTCAGATAGAGATCGAGGAATGCCCGGCGCTCCTCGTCGAACCAGATGGTATCCGAGGGGCCGGCGTCGCTCAATCGTTTGTCGCAGTGCAGATAGCTACCGTCCAGACCGTTCAGCAGATGCCGAAGGCGGTCCGAGTATGGTCCGTACTTATCGGCGGAGAACCGCAAATCCAGCGGGTCCTCGATACCCATCTGGTGAATTGTACGTTCCAGGAACCAGCAGAGCTTCTGAACCTCCAGATAGGTGCATTCGATACCCAAAACCCAATACC
>Ga0182030_10015588_pt1 | contig 14890 bp, 11 predicted proteins | sample 812S3MmetaG_FD_121299 | JGI IMG/M metagenome (GOLD analysis project Ga0182030, IMG submission 121299) | Permafrost microbial communities from Stordalen Mire, Sweden - 812S3M metaG (Illumina Assembly) | ecosystem: Environmental > Terrestrial > Soil > Wetlands > Permafrost | place: Sweden... | reverse complement strand
GTGCGGCCCGCGCGCCCGGCCCGCTGGTCGGCGGAGGCTCGGCTGATGGGTTCCAACAGTAAAGTGCCAATTCCCCGCTCGGCGTCATACCGGGCCACCCGGGCCAAACCGCTGTCCACCACATGCACAATGCCGTCAATCGTGACGGAGGTTTCCGCGACGTTGGTGGCCACCACCACTTTGCGGCGCTGATTCGGGGCAAACGCCAGATCCTGTTCCTCGGGTTGGAGTTCGCCGTGGAGGGGAATCAACGCGAGCGGTCCGCCCAGGCGCGAGGCCCGGCAGGCCGAGAGGGTGGCGTTGATTTCCGCCATGCCGGGCATGAAGACCAATATATCGCCCGGATCGCCCGAGTTGACAATTTGCGCCACAATGTCGGAGGCTTGCTCGGTCACCGGCCGCTCGTCTGGCAGGTCGAGATGGCGGATTTCGACAGGATAGGTCTTGCCCTCGGAAACCAGTATCGGACACCCGCCAAGATAGGCCGCCACCGGTTCGGCGTCCAGGGTCGCGGACATGACGACGATTTTCAGGTCGGGCCGTTGAGTTTTTTGCAGCCGTTTGGCCAGCGCCAGGGCGACATCGCTCAGGAGGTTGCGCTCATGGAATTCGTCGAAAAGGACGGCCGCAATATCGCCCAAATCCGGATCATCCTGCAGCCAGCGCAACAAAACACCCTCAGTGACAAAACAGATCCGGGTCCCCAAACTGGTGCGGTCATCGAAGCGGATTTGATAGCCCACCTCGCCGCCGAGCGCGCAGCCCCGTTCCCACGCGACCCGCGCCGCCACGGTGCGGGCGGCCACCCGGCGCGGTTGCAGGACAACGATGCGGTGCGGGAGCCCGGGGCCGGGACGGGCTGAACGTCCGCGGTCAAGTTCCTCCAGGAGCATCTGCGGCACCTGGGTGGTCTTGCCCGAGCCGGTCGGGGCGACGAGGACCAGGGATTGATTATGTTTGACAGCTTGGACTATCCGGGAATGGATCTGCCAGATGGGAAGCGAGGTTTGCACCGCGACCAGGCCAAGCGTCAGCGCGCCAAGAGCAGTACCGCCAGCTCGGCCAGGGAGAGCGCGAGCATCAACCCGGAAGGCATGAATTTCCCCGTTTTGGCGAGCCGAATTCCGAACACCACCGCCAACAACCCCACAAAAATATCCGCAACATAAAACGGAGAGATGACCCCCGTGGCGCAAAGCGAAAGCAAAATGGCAAACAAGGCGGAGGTGACCAGCGAGATTTTGCTGCCAGCCTTGAGGAAACCCACCAGGCCGCCGATGATCAACAAAGTGACATAAATCCAGAGTGACAGAATGGCGGGTTTTGAAGGCATGGGTTTACAGGGTTTGGTGGCTATGTCGTTAAGAAAGTTCAAGAATCCCGGCCGCTAGGCAGGTGGAGTTGGCGGCGAGCGCTCTATTCATTATGGCCCGATTGTTGGGCATCGCCCGGCGGCTTTCAAGATCGTTCTTCGACTCAAGCGCTAGTATTCCCCGCGAATTCCGAATTTTGGGGCCGAAAAAATAATCCAAATAGGACTTGCGCCAAAAGCCCGCGCTGGTATGTTACGCTCCCTTGATTTTATGAGAGCTGATATTCATCCTAAATACATTGAGGCGGAGATTCGTTGCGCCTGCGGCAATGTCATCAAAACCCGTTCCACCAAGCCAAGCGTCATGATTGGCATTTGCAACGTCTGCCACCCGTTTTACACCGGCACCCAGAAGTTTGTGGACACCGCCGGCCGGGTGGACAAATTCCAACAGCGCATGGTCAAGACCCAGGCCGCCCAGGCCGCCGCCGCCGCCGCCAACACCAAGAAGAAGCGCAAATAGCTCCCTTTTGCCGAACCGCCCGCGAGAGTCGTTACTTTTGCGGGCGGTCGCTTTTTTCCCGCGAGCCGCGCCGCGTCCGGCGGCCCGCCGCCCCCGACCCCTGCCTCCGCCCCAGAATTGTTCCCGTGGACTTGCGCCCGTACACCGAAAAAACCGCCCGCCGCTTCGTCGAAGTGGAGGCGGCCTTGAGCGACCCCAAGTTGTTTGACAATCCGGCCAAGGCGCAGGAGTTGTCGCGCGAATATGCCCGGCTGAAGGAATTCTGCGCGATTGGCGACCGCTACCGCAAAGTTCTGGCCGATTTGGCGGAGCACACCCAAACGATCAAGTCGGAGCCGGAGGGCAGCGAACTCGCCGAATTGGCGCGGGAGGAGATTGTTCAACTCCAGGCCGAGGAAAAAAAGCTCTCCCATCAAATCCACCTGAGCCTGGTTCCGCCCAACCCGGTGGATTCCCGCAACACCATCTTTGAAATTCGCGCCGGCGCGGGCGGTTCGGAATCAGCGCTTTTCGCGGCGGACCTCTACCGCATGTACACGCGCTACGCGGACAAGCGCGGGTGGAAAGTCGAGAGCATGGACAGCAGCCCTTCTGATTTGGGCGGATTCAAGGAAGTGATTTTCCGTGTGACCGGCCGGGATGTTTTCAAGCGGCTCAAGTATGAAAGCGGCGTCCACCGGGTGCAACGGGTGCCGGCGACGGAGGCGCAGGGGCGCGTTCACACCAGCACCGCGACGGTGGCGGTTTTGCCGGAGGCCCAGGAAGTGGACATCGAAATCCGCCCGGAGGATTTGGAAATCAACGTTTGCCGCGCCTCGGGCAAGGGCGGCCAGGGTGTCAATACGACGGATTCCGCGGTGCAGATCATTTACAAGCCCACGGGCATGATCGTGCGCTGCGCGGACGAGCGTTCGCAACAGAAGAATAAAATCCAGGCAATGTCCGTGCTTCGCTCGCGCCTCCTGGAGATCAAAGTCAACCAGGAAAACGCCCAATACGCGGCCCACCGCAAGGAACAGGTCGGCACGGGCGAGCGCAACGAGCGCATCCGCACCTACAACTTTTCCCAAAATCGCGTCACAGACCACCGCATCGAACTCACCCTCTACAACCTCTCCACCTTTCTCGACGGCGAAATTGACAGCCTGGTCGAGCCGCTCATGGCGCACGACCTCGAGGAACGCCTGGCCGGGGTCAACCTGTAACTTTCATGCCCATTCAAGCCCTTATTTTTGACTGCGACGGCACCCTGGCCGACAGCATGCCCCTCCACTGGAAGGCTTGGAAAGAAGTCACCGACCGGCACCAAATCCACTTTCCGATGGACCGCTTTTATTCGCTCGGAGGCGTTCCGGCGCGCGACATTTTGAAAATGCTTGCCCAGGAGCAGGGCCGGGACTTGGACTATCTGGCCGTTGCGCACGAAAAGGAGGCGACCTTTGAGCGGCTGATACCGGAGGTCCAGGTGTTGGATCGCATCGCGCAAATCGCCCGCGATAATTTCGGCAAGCTGCCCCTGGCGGTGGCCTCGGGAGGGACCCGGCGGATTGTGAACCAAACGCTGTTGCATCTGGGGATCCAGGACTTGTTTCAAACCGTCGTGACCAGCCAGGATGTGGTCCACCAGAAACCCGCCCCGGACATATACCTGGAGGCGGCGCGGCGCCTGGGGGTGCCGCCGCAATTTTGCCGGGGCTATGAGGACACGGACCTGGGCATGGAAGCCATTCGCGCCGCGGGCATGGAGGCCATAGACGTGCGCCCGCTGTTGGCCGCCCAATGAACGCCAGGCTGGCCAATCCTGTCCTATCCTTCATTAAACTTTCTTTTCCTTTTCACGGCGGCCGCGTTATGGCCGGCCTCCTTCTGGCCGCGCTCGCCGCTGGTTGCGCCACCTCCGCTCCGCGCACCCGTTATCTTCAGCAGATCCAACCCCTGAGCCTCACCAACGTGGTGGCCTATCGCACCGGCACCAATTTGGAAATCCGCATCCCCTACCCCGGCAAGGACGCCTACGCCCGCGCCAGTTGGCCGCGGCCGGAAGGTCCGACGTCCGATTTTCAGCGGCAGTTCGCCATTCTTACCTTTGACAAAGAGGAAGCCGCCGTCCACAAATCCACTGTCACGAGAACCAACCGCCTGCCCATCCGCTCGGAGGAACAGTGGCGCCAGTTGGTTCAAACCATCTTCACCAACCTGACGCCGGCGCAACCCGGACACGGCGTCCTTTTCCTGGTGCAAAATGAGGAAATTGTGGTTTTCCGCAACCTGACGGGCAAACCCAGCGCGGTAAAACTGGAAAACAAACCGCCGGAAATCACGGTGGATCAGACCTTTTATGACTCCGATTTTTCGAGCAACGCCATCCGCTTTCTCCAGGCCAGGGCCGCGCAATTGGAGCCGCGCCAAAACCAGTTCTTATTCATCACCGGCGAGGATCCGGCCTTCGTGTTCATGGATGTGTCGCAACGCCTGCTAGTTTTTCTGAGTTATCCGCAAGACCCGGAAGCCCAGCCGCTCCCCGGCGTTTTCACCGCCCGCGCCCTGAATTCCCTCCTTTTCCGGAGCCTGATCGTCACCGCGGTCAAGAATCCGTTCACGCTCGTTTCACGCGGACTCTGGCATCTCGGCACCTCGGGAGCCGCGGTGATCGAGTCCGGGGCCGAGGGCGCCGGCGGTGCCCCGCCTCCGCTGGCGACAGGGCCGGGCATGGATTTGGGGCAGTGGGAAAAGGATCTCGACCGCATCGTTTCCGCCCGCCGCTATCCAGGCCGGCTGGATTTTTACATTGACGGCGAGCAATTCTTCCCCGCCCTCATTCAATCCGTCCAAGCGGCGACGCGCGGCGTGGACACGCAGGTGTTTATATTTGACAATGACGACTATGCCGTGAAGATCGCGGGCTTGCTGAAAGACCGCTCCGCGCGGGTGAAAGTCCGCGTGTTGATGGACGACGCGGGTTCGCTCTTCGCGAGCGGCTGGGCGGCGCGGGTTTCCGCCTCCCCCTCGCCTCCGCGCCCGGGTGACATTGCCAGATTCCTGACCGATGGCTCCAAGGTGCGGGTGCGAGTCTCGGCCAACCCGTGGCTGACGATGGACCACCGCAAGTGTTTCATCATAGACGACCGCCTGGCCTATCTCGGCGGGATGAATATCGGGAGCGATTACCGTTATCATTGGCACGACATGATGGTGGGATTGACCGGCCCCGTCGTTGGTCGGCTGGCCAAGGATTACGAGGAAGCCTGGGCGCACGCCGGCCCGCTCGGCGACTTCGCCTATGCCTGGGAATCGGTCTTTCGCCGCGCCAACCTCCGGCGCAACACGCTCACCAACAGCATTGATGTCCGGCCGCTGCGCACGGCCACGGGCAAGATTGACCTCTACCGTGCACAGTTGGAGGCGATCAACCGCGCCCACCGTTACATCTATATTGAAAACGCCTATTTCGACGACGACATGATTCTGCGCGCCCTCATCCGGGCGCGCCGCCGGGGGGTGGATGTGCGGGTGGTGTTCGCCCAGGAAAACGACAGCGACATCATGCAAACCAGTGATCAAGTGGCGGGCAACGAACTCCTGGCCAGCGGCGCCCGGGTCTTTGTCTATCCGGGAATGACTCATGTCAAAGCCGCCATCTACGATGGCTGGGCCTGCCTGGGTTCGGCCAATTTCAGCAAGATGAGCCTCCGGGTCGGCCAGGAACTCGACGTGGCTTTCTCTGATCCGGCCACGGTGGACCGCCTGAGGCATGATCTGTTTGAGGTTGATTTTCAGCGGTCCCACGAAATGAAATCTCCGGTCCCGCTGGACTGGTTCGACCCCTTTATCAAAGCGTTCGGCAACCAATTGTAAGCACTAAGCCCGAAATCCGAAATTCAAACCGGCAAGATGACGCAAGATGTTGGAGCAGAAACGAATCGAAAAAATGGAGGCATACCCAAAGCGGTCTGTCGAGATTTTTTCAATTCGTTTATGCCCAAGAGATTGCGACAGATTGCCGGTTTCAATTTCGGATTTCGGGCTACGCGCCGTTGGTTTTACCCTGGCGGGCATCGAGCGAATCACGCACGGCCTGGGCCAGTTGGGAGGGATGATACGGCTTGGAAAAGAACTTCACCCGCCCGTCCAAAACTCCTTCCCGTTCGATCATGTCCTGGCTGTAGCCGCTCGTGAGGATGACGGGCAGGCGGGGATCGGCCCGTTGCAACTTTTCGGCCAGTTCGCGCCCCGAAATTCCATCGGGCATGATAATGTCACTCAAGAGCAAATCCACCTTGTGGCCGTGCGTCTCCCAAAGCTGAAGAGCCTCCGTCCCGTTGCCCGCCTCCAAAACCTCATAACCATGCCCCTCGAGAATTTCCTTCACCAACTCGCGCAACGCGCTTTCGTCTTCCACCACCAGAATGGTCTCCTTGCCGCCGGATACCTTGGTCAATGGAGTCTTGGGCGGCGGCGCTTCCACCAGCTTTTCCGTAAACGGCAGCGTAATGTGAAAAGTGGCGCCTTTCCCCGGCTCGCTCTCAACCTCGATCCAACCCTGGTGCTGCTTGACCATGCCGTAAACCGTGGCCAGGCCCAAGCCCACGCCCTTGCCCACATCTTTGGTGGTGAAGAACGGTTCAAAAAGATGGTCAATCACTGCGGCATCCATCCCGCAACCGGTGTCCGTCACACTCAACCGGGCAAAGCGCCCCGTCCGCCGCTCGCTCTTGGCTTTCAGATCTGCGTCGGCCACGTTCACGGCGCGGGTGCTGATGGTCAATTCCCCGCCCTTGGGCATGGCGTCGCGGGCGTTGACCGCCAAATTCACCACGATCTGCTCGATCATTGTCGCATCGGCCAGCACGAATAACGACTGACTGGACAAATCCCGGCGCACGACGATGCCCTCACCCAGCAAGGGTCCCAGCATCTCGGCGGCATTGGCGGCCACCGTGTTCAGATCCAGCACCTCGCGTTGCATCACCTGTTTGCGGCTGAAGGCGAGCATTTGTTTGACCAGCTTGGCGGTGCGCTCTACCCCGGAAGAGATTTGGTTGAGCGACGAGATGGACTCCTCGTCCAACGAAGGATTCTCCATCAGCAAAGCCGTATGGCCTTGAATCACGGTGAGTATGTTATTGAACTCATGGGCCACGCCGGCCGCCATCTGCCCCACCGCCGCCAGCCGCTCCTGGCGCATGACCAATTCCTGGCTTTCCACCAGCGCCTTCTGCGCCTGTTTGCGCTCCTGCACCTCCTGCTGCAAGCTCTTGGTCCATTCGTCCACGAGTTTGAAAACTTCCTGGTCCCGCTGCTGCTGCAACCGTTTGCGCCAGCGCTTGGTCCATTGATAAACGCCATAGGCGGACAACAGCAGCACCGCCCCGCAGACCATGAAAAATGTGGCCGAATCGTAGAATGGACCGGCGGAGGCCAACGCAAAAGGTGGGTGGGGTTCGAGCCGGGGAGAGAGCTTCTCCACCACACTCGCAGCGTGGGCGGGAGTGGTGCCGGTCAAGCCAGTCAGAAGGGCGGCTAAAATCATCGCGACCTTACGAACAAAAATCATCGGGGCATGTTTCGAGCAACCGCGGACAAATCCCGGTTGGAGCCATTTGCCAATGTCCCGGCATAATAACAGGAGCCATGCTCTCTACAATGGCAATCGGCGCAAATTGCGGGGAGGTTAAGCGCAGAAAATCCTTTGCTCCCTTGGGCCTTGTGCTGGTACGTTCTCGGCGTGGCTCAAACCATTGATACGAATACGATTGGGATTATTGCCGGCAACCGGACGTTGCCCCTGCTCTTTGCCCGGCAAGCCCGCCAGCAAGGCGTCCAGCGTCTGGTCGCGGTGGCTTTCGAGGGGGAGACTTCCCCGGATTTGGCCGCGCTGGTGGACGAAATTGTCTGGCTCAGGGTCGGCCAGCTTTCCAAGATGATCTCCGCCTTCACCGAGCGGGGCGTCCGCCAATGCGTGATGCTGGGTCAAGTCGCCCCCAAAAACCTCTTTGATCTCCGGCCCGACTTCCGCGCCTTGGGTGTGCTGCTCAAACTGAAAGAAAAGAACGCCCATTCGATCTTCGGCGCCATCGCCGAGGAGTTGAAAAAGGACGGGGTCGAACTCATCACCCCCATGCGCTGGCTGGGGCCTCTCATGCCCGCCGCCGGTTTCAGCCTTGGGCCTGCGCTCAACGAAGCCCAGCAAGCGGACGTGGCCTTCGGCTTCCGCATCGCCAAACAGATTTCACAACTGGAAATCGGCCAAACCGTCGTGGTGAAGGAGGGCGCGGTGTTGGCGGTGGAAGGTTTGGAAGGCACCGACAATTGCCTGCGCCGCGGCGGTTCCCTGGGCGGAAAATCAGGCGGAGCCGTCGCTGTCAAAGTGGCCCGCGAGAAACATGATTTGCGGTTCGACATTCCCTGTGTCGGCCTCACCACGCTGGATGCCTGCCGGGAGTCGAAAATCGCCGTCCTCGCCTTTGAAGCCGGCATGACCCTGTTGCTCGAACAGGAAGAGGTCGCCGCCGTCGCCCGCAAGCACACAATCAGTCTTGTCGCCGCCTGACTTTGGCGGACCGGCTCTCTTCTTCCCATCTCATCGCATGTCATATCCCGAGGCCATTCAATTCCTCTACCAATTGCAATTCTTCGGGATGAATCTCGGCTTGGAGAACCCCCGGCGACTGGCCGCGATGTCGGGAAATCCCCAAGACCGCCTCCGTTTCATCCACGTCGCCGGCACCAACGGCAAAGGGTCCACCTGCGCCATGCTGGAAAGCATCTACCGCGCCGCCGGTTGGCGCGTCGGGCTTTTTACTTCCCCGCATTTGGTTTCGTTCGCCGAACGCATCCAGGTAAACCGCGAATTGATTTCGCGAGACGACGTCGTCCGATTGACCCAGGCAATGCAAGCCCTGATGACCCAAGGCTCGTTCCCCGACGGCCCGCCCACCTTCTTTGAAGTGGTGACGGTTATGGCCCTGCGATACTTCGCGGAAATGCGCTGCGATCTGGTGATCTGGGAAACCGGCCTGGGCGGCCGGTTGGACGCGACCAACATCGTCACCCCGCTAGTGAGTGTCATCACCAATATACAACTGGATCATCAAAAGTGGTTGGGCAACACCACGGCGGAAATTGCGCGGGAGAAAGCGGGCATCATAAAGCCCGGCATTCCCATCATCACCGCGGCCAACGAATCGGAGGCGCTGACCGTGATCGCAGAGGTTGCCCGGGAGCAAAACGCGCCGTTAACCCTCGTCAACCCCGAGGCCTCGGCCGTGCCGGATTGCGCGATCGGCCTGGCTGGCGCGCACCAAAGAATCAACGCCGCGCTCGCTTCAGCAGTCGTCCGCGCGCTGCGCGGGAAGCTCCCTGTTCCAGAAACCGCCATCGAGAACGGCCTCAAAAACGTGCAGTGGGCCGGCCGCTTGCAAAGCGTCGAGCGCCCCGGCGGACAAAAGGTGCTGCTCGATGGCGCGCATAACCCGGCCGGGGCCAAGACCCTCGCCGCCGAATTGATGATGCTCACCCAGAGCGCGGCGGCGGAAAAACCAGGCCTGCCCGCCCTGATCCTGGGGACCATGCGCGACAAGGATTACGCGGGCATTTGCCGCATTCTCGCGCCGCTGGCCTCGAGAATCTATCTCGCTCCCATTGGGACCGATCGGACCGCCGACCCGGCCCTGCTGGCCGAGTACTGCCGTCAAGCCAACCCGTCAGCCGAAGTCATCCCCTGCCAGACGCTCGCCCACGCTTTTGCGCTGTCGCAACACGAGGATTTTGTTGTCGTCACCGGTTCACTCCATTTTATCGGCGAGGCCCTTGAACTCCTGCAATGGGCGCCGCCATCTACCGAGCGTTCCCTCAACGACTACCACTCCCCTGCCCTGCAGGCCATTACCTTCGACATCGGCGGCACACTGATCCAGCCCTGGCCTTCCGTCGGCCACATCTACGCCCAGGTCGCCGCCCGCCACGGATTCGACCTCCCGCCCGAAACGCTCAACCGCCAGTTTGTCGCCGCTTGGCAGGCCAAGAAGAACTTCTCCCATACCCAAGCCGATTGGTCATCGTTGGTGGATCAAACCTTCGCCGGACTCGTCGCTCCTCCGCCGAGTCAAACGTTTTTTCCCTCGCTCTACCAGGCCTTCACCGCCCCCTCCGCCTGGCGCCTGTTCGATGACGTGCTGCCCTGTCTCGAGGAATTGCGCAGGCGCGGACTCAAGCTGGGCGTCATTTCCAATTGGGACGAACGCCTTCGCCCGCTCCTGCGCGAGTTAACACTGGATCATTGGTTTGACAGCATCGTCATTTCCGTTGAGGTGGGTTGCCCCAAGCCAAATCCGGCCATCTTCCGTCAAGCCGCCCGGGAGTTGCGGGTGGATCCCCGGCACATCCTGCACATCGGAGACAGTCAAGCAGAAGACTTTGCCGCCGCCCGCGCCGCCGGCTTCCAATCCCGCCTCCTCCACCGCCGCCGCCCCCCGCGCCCCGGCGAACAACTCGCCTCCCTCTCCGAGTTGTCGCCGCTCTTGTAAGAGTCATCTAGTTTTCGGGAATGCGACCGGCGCGCCCGCCTTGGCCGCTTATTATTCAAGAGGATCTCCAGTCCGAGCGAAGCCGCGAGAATTGCGGCCCGGAGAATTCGCACAAGGCAACGCCCCTGTCCGCTGGCGAAGCCCCCCCTTTGACAGCCGTGGACTTAACCTCTATACTGACTCCGTGGATAAGGTTTGCGCAGGCGGCGGGCGGGAAGCAAAGGCCGTTTCGGGCCGCCCTACCGCCTCTTTTTTTCACCTCGCCCGACCCCAAACCCACCCCGGATTATAGGTGATTCAAGCTGCTTTTTTTGTCCAAATCCATTTTATGAGTGCTCGCCGCGGCCACAGTCGCCTTCTTTCGAATCGTTCCTGCTCCAAGATTTTGAAGCTTATCGCCGGTCGCCATGGCTGCGTGCGGAGCCGCAATTAGCTTTGTTTACACGGTTCCAACTTATCCTAATACCTCACATTCCCTGCGTAAGAGCAGTTGACGCGAAGCCGGGGCATCATTAGTTTGCCTGAAAGTTTCGGCAGCCGACGCCGCGAACCCATGATTAATCTACTGCGCAATTTGTTTTGTTCCTCCATCGGGAGGAAATACGTGATGGCGGCCACGGGTGGGGCGATGTTCCTTTTCGTCATCGGGCACCTGGTCGGCAATCTGCAAGTCTTCCTTGGCCCTGAGCAAATCAACACCTACGGTCATTTCCTCCAGAGCAATTTGGAAATCATCTGGCCCGCCCGCATCAGTTTGCTCTGCTGCATCGCCCTGCATATCTGGTCCGCCGCGAGTCTGACCCGCGAGAATCGCGCCGCCCGCCCCACCCCCTACGCCAACTGGCAGCCCACCGCCGCCAGTTACGCCTCGCGCACCATGCTGATGAGCGGCCTCATCGTCTTGACCTTTATCATTTATCATCTCCTGCACTACACCGTCATGGTCAAGGCCATCAACCTCACCGGCAAGGATTTCGCCCCGCTCCTCGACAGCCAGGGCCGCCACGATATTTACGCCATGATCCTTCTCGGTTTCAGCCAGCCGTTGGTCACGCTCTTTTACATCCTGGGCGTCGGCCTGCTCTGCCTCCACCTGAGCCACGGGGTAAGCGCGATGTGGCAATCCCTCGGTTGGAAGAAGAATTCCTACGCGCCTTTCCTGGACGGCCTGGCCACCTGGGGTTCGCTGGCCATTTTCCTCGGTTACATCTCCATTCCCCTGGCCGTGTTGTTTAAACTGCTCAAATAGAAATGCGCCGCCCATGATACTTGATGCCAAAATCCCCGCCGGGCCGCTCGCCCAAAAATGGGACAAGCACAGGTTCGACCTCAAGCTCATCAACCCGGCCAACAAGCGAAAACACGACATCATCGTCGTCGGCACCGGTTTGGCGGGCGCGTCCGCCGCCGCCAGCCTCGGCGAATTGGGCTACAACGTCAAAGCCTTCTGCTACCAGGACAGCCCGCGCCGCGCCCACAGCATCGCCGCCCAGGGCGGCATCAACGCCGCCAAGAATTATCAAAACGACGGCGACAGCGTTTACCGGCTTTTTTACGACACCATCAAAGGCGGTGATTTCCGCGCGCGCGAGGCCAACGTCTATCGCCTGGCCCAACTCAGCGTTAATATCATTGACCAATGCGTCGCCCAGGGCGTCCCTTTCGCCCGCGAATACGGCGGGTTGCTGGCCAACCGTTCTTTCGGCGGCGCGCAGGTTTCCCGCACCTTTTACGCCCGCGGCCAAACCGGGCAGCAGCTTCTGCTCGGCGCCTATCAGGCCCTCTCCCGGCAAATTGCCGCCGGGACAGTGGCCATGTTTCCGCGCGCGGAAATGTTGGATTTGGTCGTGGTCAACGGCCATGCCCGGGGCATCATCGTCCGCGATTTGGTCACCGGCGAGATTTCCGCCCACGCCGCGGACGCGGTCGTCATGGCCACCGGCGGGTACGGCAACGTCTTCTACCTTTCCACCAATGCCAAGGGTTGCAACGTCACCGCCACCTGGCGCGCCTACAAGAAAGGCGCGGCCTTCGCCAACCCCTGCTACACCCAGATTCATCCGACCTGCATTCCCGTCAGCGGCGACCACCAGTCCAAGTTGACCCTCATGTCCGAATCCCTGCGCAACGATGGCCGGGTCTGGGCGCCCAAGAAAAAAGGCGACAACCGCGCTCCGGGCGACATTCCGGAAAGCGACCGGGACTACTATCTCGAACGCAAATATCCAAGTTTCGGCAACCTCGCCCCGCGCGACATCTCCTCGCGCGCGGCCAAGGAGGTCTGCGACGAGGGCCGCGGCGTTGGTCCCGGCGGTCTGGGCGTTTATCTGGATTTTGCCGACGCCATCCAGCGCCTTGGCGAGCAGGCCGTCCGCGAGCGCTACGGCAATCTATTTGACATGTATGAGAAGATCACCGGCGAGAACGCCTACCATCTTCCGATGCGCATTTATCCGGCGGTGCATTACACCATGGGCGGCCTGTGGGTGGATTACGATTTGATGAGCACCGTCCCCGGACTCTTTGTCCTGGGCGAGGCCAATTTCTCCGATCACGGTGCCAACCGTCTCGGCGCCAGCGCCCTCATGCAGGGTTTGGCCGACGGCTATTTTGTCCTGCCCTACACCGTGGGCAACTACGTCACCACCGCCAAACAACCCAAGTGCGCCGTGAGCCAGCCGGAATTCCAGCAAGCCCTCGCCGGGGCGCGCGACTTGACGGCCCGGCTGCTCGCCATCAATGGGAAACGCACCGTCAACTCCTTCCACAAACAACTCGGCACCCTCCTCTGGGAAAAATGCGGCATGGCGCGCGATGAAAAAGGCTTGCAGGCCGCCCTCCAACAAATCCCCGCCCTGCGCGAGGAGTTCTGGAAAAATGTCAAAGTCACCGGCCAAAGCGGCGAACTGAACCAGACCCTGGAACACGCCGGTCGCGTGGCGGATTTCCTGGAGTTCGGCGAACTGCTCTGCCTGGACGCGCTGCACCGGCGCGAATCCTGCGGCGGCCACTTCCGCACCGAATTCCAAACCCCCGACGGCGAGGCCAGGCGCGACGACGACCATTTCGCCTACGTCGCCGCCTGGGAATTCGCCGGCCCCGGCAAACCGCCCATCCTGAACAAGGAACCATTGGTCTATGAAGAGGTTCATCTCAGCACCCGCAGTTACAAATAAGAGGAACACCGGAGCCATCCTAAAATGAATCTCACTTTAAAAGTTTGGCGGCAGAAAGACTCCAAAAGCGAGGGCAAGCTGGTCGCCTACGAAGCCCGGAACGTGCTGGCGGACATGTCCTTCCTGGAAATGCTTGACGTCGTCAACGAAGAATTGATCGCCAAAGGCGAGGAACCGATCGCCTTTGACTCCGACTGCCGCGAAGGCATTTGCGGCACCTGCTCCATGGTGATCAACGGCCTCGCTCATGGCGGCCGCACCGGCACCACCGTTTGCCAGTTGCACATGCGTTATTTCCAGGACGGCCAGACCATCACCATCGAGCCGTGGCGCGCGCGGCCGTTCCCCATCCTCAAAGACTTGGTGACCGACCGCGGCGCCTTTGACCGCATCATCCAGGCCGGCGGGTTCGTCTCTGTCAATACGGGCGGCACACCGGACGCCAATGGCCTTCCCATCCCCAAAACTGAGGCCGACCGCGCCATGGACGCCGCCGCCTGCATCGGCTGTGGCGCCTGCGTCGCCGCCTGCAAAAACGCCTCCGCCATGCTTTTCGTCGCCGCCAAAGTCTCCCATCTCGCCTCCCTGCCCCAGGGCCGGGCCGAGCGCGAGCGCCGCGTCCTGAACATGGTCAAGACCATGGACGAGGCGGGTTTTGGCAACTGCACCGTCACCGGTTCCTGCGAAGCCGTCTGCCCGAAGGAGATCAGTTTGGACTTCATCGCCCAAATGAACCGCGAATACGGCAAAGCCATTTTGAAGAACACCATCCCGCGCAAAACCAAGGGCGGGGATTAGTTGCCGCAGGGCGGCGGAGGTTCCCGTTGAGATTCTATTCAGAAGCCGCTGGCTCCCTCAGCTTGCGGGCAAAAAATCTCATGCTTGCCAGACCCGTTTGCGCATTCGCAAACGGGTGGAGGAAATCTTTGGGTGGATTAAACCCGAAATCCGAAAATGAAACCGGCAAGATGACGCAATCCCTTGCGGCAGATTGCCGGTTTCATTTTCGGATTTCGGGTTAAAACCGTGGGCGGGTTTCGGCGGAGCCGGTGGATCTGAATAGCACGAACGCAGGTCGTGGCTTCACTCCACCATTGGTTGCACACCAACCCAAGCCGTGAACCTGACGGCGGAGGCGTGGTCAATCGAAAAACTCATCGAAGAGGCGCCAAAAGACGCAATCTAACCGTACACGACCCAAATTAAGTGGGTAGATCAAGTTTTGGCGGGGCAGCCCGCCGCGAGTTCCAAAACCGGCTTACTTCGCCGAACCGCCCGCGACTCCGATCGTCAAATTGATCGTGTCCGCCACCTTGTCCAGGTTCTTGCCGGGCATGATGTTGAAATCCGCGCG
>Ga0182030_10015587_pt1 | contig 14891 bp, 11 predicted proteins | sample 812S3MmetaG_FD_121299 | JGI IMG/M metagenome (GOLD analysis project Ga0182030, IMG submission 121299) | Permafrost microbial communities from Stordalen Mire, Sweden - 812S3M metaG (Illumina Assembly) | ecosystem: Environmental > Terrestrial > Soil > Wetlands > Permafrost | place: Sweden... | reverse complement strand
GCTCCGCGCGCCACCCGTTCCGCGGCCGCCTGGTATTCCAGTTCCTTCCCCGGCGGCAGGTTCGGCGGCATGATCGCCACCGCGTTCGGCAGCCCGAAGATCTCCACGAACATCGCAAAGTCCCGCCGCCCCATCAACCAGTTCACAAACGCGATCAGCGCAAGCTCGTACAGCGGCGACTCCGCCTCGCGAATCACAAAATCGCTCCGCGGCATCGCCGCGCCGCCGATGCGGTTGCCCTCCCCCAGAACCGCCTGGCAACTCCCCAGCCCCACTCCAAATTGTGAGTTCCCGTTGTAGTAAAAATCGCCGTGGAAGCCGTCCCGCACCCAGCACCACGGTTCCAGCCAGTAAAGCTCCGCCACCGCCCCCGCGTTCACCCCCTCCGCATACCGGTGCTTCTGGAGCACCGCGTACCCGCGAACATCCGCCAAGGCGATTTGGCCAACGGCCGTCTTGAAGTTCTTCAGCAGGTCGTAACGCCCTTGCAAAAACGCCCGCTGGGCCTCTGCCATCGCTGCCGTGGCGCCGGCCGGCAACTGCGCCTTCACCCGCACCGTGCCGTCCAGTTCCTCCACGGACGACAGCAGCTTCTCCACGAATCCCTTCAGCACCGGAAACCGCTTCTCCGCTTTCCGCAACGTCAGTTGGATCTCCGCAAACGCCCCGCGCTCCGCCTGCTCAAATAACGCCATCAGCCGCGCGATCGTCAGCCCGCGCAGCGGATTGTAATTGTCCCGCCAGTAATTCGACCGCCGGACCAGTTCCTCCATCGTCAAGCCTTCGCCGGCGGGCCCAGTCGAATTCAAACCGTCCGGCCTTCCCGCGTCACCCGCTAAAAACGACGCAGCCGCCATCGCCTCGGTCACGCTCCGCGCGCCGGCTGCCGCGCCCCCTCCGCCGTGATTTGATTTTCGATTCGCTTTGGACATGATTCTGACTCCTTTTAGAAACGGCCTCCCGAATGGGCGGCCGGTTCGCCACCGTTGATCCGCTCCGAAATGAAAAGATCGGCATCCAACCCCGTGACGTACCGCGAGCGACCTGAAGAGACCCTGTAAAGGACCAGATGCCGGAAGTCGGCGTCGTTGGCGACGCCTCCCGAAGTTCCCCTGAAGCATGTTATCGCTCCAATCACGAAACGAGCATGACACCGTTTTCCGGGGGGTGTTAGTTAGCCGCTAACGCAAAATGCACTTTTTGTGCGATTTTTCGTTAGCCGCTAACAGTCGCCTGTCCGCCCGCCGAGAGTTTTTTATTGGAGCTGTGTATCTCGCAGAAAATCAAGCAGTTGAAACAATGAAAAAAATCAGGGCATTTCCTTCCGCTGGCGCACCTTAGAGAGGGTTCGCAAAAGGGGCCAGAAAAGCGGCCAAAAACCGGTCACCCAGTTACGTGGTGGTTGATTGCAATCAACCCTCGGCGGGGCTCGGGAACAGGGTCAACCATCGATTGGTGCGAAAAATGAAAAAACATGAAATCATCGCGCGGCATTTTCCCCATTTCAGCCTTTAGCCTTCAGCCTTCAGCCTTTTCTTTGTCCTTGTCATCCAAAAACGTCAGCTTGATCGCCCCCTCCTTCGGCTTGGCGAAGCTGTCCAGCAGCGTGGGCGCACTGGGGCTGCCCGCGGGTTTGGTCTCCGCTTGGCCCGGTGCCAGCGCCGAGCGCAAAGCCCCTTCCACCAGTTGCGCGCAATGGATCTTCATCGGCGGCAGCGGACCAAGTTCGCCCGCCAGTTCCTCCGTCTTCAGCGCCAGCGCCTCCTCCGCCGTTTTACCACGGATCAACTCCGTCGCCAGACTCGCCACCGCAATTGCCGTCTCGCACCCAAAGGACTGGAACGTGGCCCGGTCAATCACCTTCTTGCCGTTTTCGTCTTTGAACTTCACCCACAGCCGCAGCATTTCGCCGCAATCAGCGTTGCCCACCGTGCCAATGCTGTCGGCATTGGCCAGTTCGCCCATGTTCTGTGGATTGGCCAGCGCGGCCCGGATGCGTTTCTCTAAGTCGTCGTTCATGCGCCTTCGTTTTACCAAGCCTAACACCGCCCCGCCGTCCGCGCAAACACCCCACAAGTGGCCGCACGCGGCTGGGCACAGCTTGACACTATCCTTGATCAGGGGCAAAGGCGCGCCGAAGGGCAGACACTGGGAGCGTTTCTCCGCGGTTTGCGGAGTCCGCGTAACGGGAGAGAATTCACCCTTCGCACATTGACCCCCTGAGCCACTCGCAAATCTAGCCGCACGCCATCGCCAAGACGCGGAAACCGTTTCTCCCTCTCCCGGGGGAGAGGGCCGGGGTGAGGGCGAGCGTTAACCCATTCAGCACAAAACACTTCCAGCGCATCAATGCTTGAGATTTGGAACCGAGGGGATTCATGGCGGAGAGCGAGGCTAACCTGTTTCGTCTTATTCTGGCTTCTGCCAACACACTTCCCCCGCGTGAGATCATTCTCTGCCTCCATCAAGCCCCCTCCCCACCCCTCAGTACCGCGGCACATTCCGGTCAATTTCATCCGACCATGCCGAGATCCCGCCCTTGACGCTTTTGACGTATTTGAACCCCTGCTGACGCAGAAAGTTCAGCGCCTTCATCGAACGCACGCCGCCCTTGCAATGCAGATAGTACTGCTGGTTGGGATCCAGCTCGGTGAAACGGTCGTTCAACTGGCTCAGCGGCAGCAGCGGCACCCCCGCGACCTTCGCAATCTCATATTCGTCCGGCTCCCGCACGTCCACCACCTTGATGCCCAGCGCCGGATTATCCAGCGCCTTTTTCATTTCCTGCACCGTCACTTCGTCCGGATTCTCCGTGCTTTCCGGCTCGGGCACGATGCCGCAGAACTGCTCGTAATCAATCAATTCCTTGATGCTCGGATGGTCGCCGCAAATCGGGCACTGTGGATCGCGCCGCAGCTTCAGCTCGCGAAACTTCATGTCCAGCGCGTTGAACAGTAGCAGCCGCCCGATCAGCGAAGTCCCCTTCCCCAGCGCCAGCTTCAAAATCTCCGTGGCTTGAATGCACCCCACGATGCCTGGCAGCACCCCCAGCACTCCCCCCTCGGCGCAACTGGGCACCATGCCCGGCGGCGGCGGTTCCGGATACAGGCACCGATAGCACGGTCCGCCCAAATGCGGCGCAAACACGCTCGCCTGTCCCTCAAACCGGAATATCGAGCCATACACGTTCGGCTTCTTCAGCAGCACGCACGCGTCGTTCGTCAGGTACCGCGTCGGAAAATTGTCCGTCCCGTCCACCACGATGTCGTACGGCCGGATGAGATCGAGCGCGTTCTCGGACGAGATGCGCGTGTTGTAGAGCACCACTTCGCAATTCGGATTGATCCCCGCCAGCGTCTCCTTCGCTGACTGCGCCTTCGACCGGCCCACGTCGGCATCGGTATGGAGCAACTGCCGCTGGAGATTCGAGTAGTCCACCGTGTCAAAATCCACGATGCCGATTTTGCCGATGCCAGCGGCCGCGAGATACATGCTGATCGGTGAGCCCAGGCCGCCCGCCCCAATGCACAGCACGCTCGTGCTTTTGATCTTCTTCTGCCCGGCCAAGCCGACCTCCGGTAAAATCAGGTGGCGCGAATAACGGCGAATCTCTTCGTTGCTCAATTCCATAGTTTGAGTGAACACAATATGTCACAACCGGAATAAATCAAGCCGCACCGCCGCCTTTGCCCCATTTTAATGCCCGTTCGCCCCTTTGCCACCCGCGCCCGCTATCACTTCCCGGTAAATCTCCAGATGTCGCCGCGCCACCACCTGCGGATGAAACCGCCCCAGCGCCTCCGCCCGCGCGTTCTCCGCCAACTCTCGCGCCCAGAACCGGTTGACTAGCAGCTTCTCCACGCCCTCCCGGAAACTTTCCGGGCGCTCCGGATCGCAGAACACCCCCGTCTTCCCGTCGACAAACAAGTCCGGCACCCCGCCCACCTTCGACGCCACCACCGGCACGCCCGCCGCCATCCCCTCCAACACCACCATCGGACAATTGTCCTCCCGCGTCGGCAGCACCACAAACGTCGCCCCCGCCAGCCGCGTCCGCAGCTCCTGGCGGTTTAGAAAACCCACATGCTCGCACCACGGCCGTTCGCGGACGAGCCGCTGGAACTCCTCGCCGTATGGGCCCGTGGCCGGTTCGCTGGCGAAAATGATCTTGAATTCTCTCTCCTTGGCCAGCGGGTCGAGGGCGCGGATGAAGTCGTTCTGGTTTTTCCGCGGACAGATCGTGCCCACGCACAAGCCGACCGGCGGAGCGGACTCGTCGGGAGCGGCCTGGGCGTCAAAAAAACTTTTGTCCACGCCATTGGGCACCACCCACGTCCGCGGGGCGAGGCTTTGCACGGCATTGCGGGTGTAATTCGTGATGCAGACGACTCCATTCGTGCGCGGCAGGACAAAGCCCTCCAACCGGGCCGCGATCCAGTTATAGGAAAGCGGCTTTTCCTGGTTGAGGGCCGCGATCAGCCGCATGTTGCCATGCAAGGTCAGGACGTTGGGAAAGCCGGAAAAAATCGCGCTGAGGCTGCAGTCAGCCTCCGTTCCCTGGCCGTGGACGATGTCTGGGCGGATGTCCCGGATTTTTTTTCGCGCGGCGCGGACACACCCTTGGAACAACGTTTTCATCCAGCCGGTTTTCGGAACCACCAGGCTGTGAAAAAAGGTGTTCGGCGCAATTTTTTCCGGCGACTGCACCGGCTGGCGGATGCAGGCCACCACATGGACCTCGATGTCTGGAAACATTGCCAAGCCTTGCAGCAGCGCCGCGGGCGCCGTGCCGAAATGCGGCAGCGGATTGCCATAATCCTTGTGTGGCTCGCGATTATCGGTGGTCAGGATGACGATGCGCATGTTTTATCGGATGTCCCAGATACACACCATGGCGAATCGGCCATGGTTATGTGTGTTTCGATTCTGGGATTTTAGTTAACGGTTTCTTCACCGCGAAGCGAGTCAAAACGACCATCCGCCCATTTTTTCCTATTAACCCGGACTTGAATCTGATTATCTGTGCCCGATCAGAATGCAATGCGTGACAAAAAAAAGGAGTTCGTGCCGCCGGCGGTTTCCTGACCGCTGCTGCGTCGCAATTTCGGTCTTGCCCACGAGGTTTTACCCAGGTTCGACACCATGAATGTTGTATCGCCCGAATTGAGCCTCGTCATCCCCTGTTTCAATGAAGGCAAGGTCTTGCCCCTGTTGCATCAGCGTTTGGTCCAAAGTCTGGGCAAAATCGGCCTGACCTGGGAGGTGATTTTCGTGGACGACGGCTCCAAAGACGACACTTATGGGCAACTGGCGGCCATCCATGCCTCCGATGGCCGCTTCAAGGTGCTGGCTTTTTCGCGCAACTTCGGCCATCAAACCGCGGTCTTTGCCGGCCTCTCCTATGCCCACGGCGAGTTTGTAGCCGTGCTGGACGCCGACCTTCAAGACCCTCCGGAGTTTGTGGCCACGTGCGTCGCCAAGCTCAAGGAGGGGTACGACGTGGTGTTTGCCGTTCGCCGGCAGCGCAAGGAAAATGTGCTCAAGCGTTTTTGCTACGCGGCGTTTTACCGGCTCCTGAACGCCATTTCCGAAATCGAAATCCCCTTGGACTCGGGAGACTTTTGCGTGATGCGCCAGCCGGTGGTGGCCGTGTTGCGGAGTCTGCCCGAACGAAATGTTTTTGTGCGCGGTCTCCGCGCCTGGAGCGGCTTCCGCCAAATCGGCATCGAATATGCCCGGGATTCGCGGGCGGCCGGCGAACCAAAATATTCTTTTCGCAAGCTGCTGGGGCTGGCGTTCGACGGCGTCTTTGCTTTTTCGCCGCTGCCGTTGCGGCTGGCCACCTATCTGGGTTTCGCCAGCCTGGGCATTTCAGCGCTGGCGACGGTGTTTGTGGCAACGTGGAAAATAGCCGGATTCGAAATCGTGGGCCGGCACGCCTCGGATGTACCCGGTTGGACTTCCCTGATCTGCGTCATCTTGTTTCTTGGCGGAATCCAATTTATGATTTTGGGTTGCATGGGTGAATACATTGGCCGAGTTTATAATGAGGTGAAGCAACGCCCGCGCTGGATCATTCGCAATGCGCTCGGCCTCGGAGCAAACGAAGACCTGACTCAGCGGGAAGACCGACAGCGACCATGAGTGAAATCATCTATCTATCCCCATCTGCCCCAGTCAACATGGCTGATGAATGGTTCGAGATCGCCACGGCCGATCATTTTTGGATGAAACGCCGTTTTGATGTCTTGTGCCGGCTGACTGCCGAGGTGGATTTCCGCTCGCGAAGAATTGCCGAAATCGGTTGTGGACAAGGCGTGCTGCAACGGCAATTCGAACAGAAATTCGGCGTGAAACCGGCGGGGTTCGATTTGAATGAAAATGCGCTCCGCAATTCGGTGGCGCAGGACCATCCGCGTTACTGCTACAATATCTTTGACCGCGATCCCAATTTCGCGGCGGCCTTTGACACCATCGTGATGTTTGATGTTTTGGAACATCTGGAGGACGAGTTGTCTTTTTTGGAGGCTGTCTTGTATCACTTGCAGCCCGGCGGTCTGCTGCTCATCAATGTTCCTGCGCTGATGAGCCTGTATTCGCGCTACGACACGGCGCTTGGCCATCAACGCCGTTACACCTTGAAAACATTGGATGCAGTCTGCCTGAAGCTTCAGCTGCAGCCGGTCAACGCCACCTATTGGGGATTGCCATTTATTCCTTTGCTCGTGGCGCGGAGATTGTTGCTCTCGTGGCAGAGCGATCCACGGAAAATCGCCCGGCAAGGTTACAAGCCTCCCGGAGCTTTGGGAAATCAACTGCTCGGGTTTTGGGGCAAACTGGATCCGCTCCCACAGAAAATAATCGGGACCTCGCTGATGGTTACCTATCAAAAAGCCGCGGTCCCGGCCGGTGAAGGCTGACCTGCAATATGGACAGCCCTTCGCCATCTCGATCGGTGGTCTTGGAAAAATGGAATCGATGGATTGCCAGACGGGAAATCGTGCTGGCTCTGGCAGCCGTCGGCATTTTCTTTTTGTTGAACCTATCCATTGCCTCCCGTTCGCCCTTTGGCGGCTGGATGGATGAAACCTGTTACGTGGATCCGGGGCTGAATCTGGCCACCGGAAAAGGCTGGACCAGCACGGCCTGGACTTTTCAAACCGACCGCGAGTTTTGGGCGATGAATTCTCCACTGTATCCCGGCGCACTGTACCCCTGGGCACGCGCCTTCGGCGTGTCCATGATCGCTTGCCGCGCCTATTGCTATTTTCTGGGCGCCTTGGGAACCGCTTTTTTCTGGCTGGCTGCATTTCGTTTTAAATTCGTAAATCCCGCCGGCCGTCTTTTCTGGGTTGTCTTGTTGTCAACGGAATATTCCACCAACTGGATGATGCGCAACGAGCGGTACGACGTCTGGATTTTTCTGGGACTGGGCCTCGCTCTTCTGGGAGCCAGCCTCATGGGCGCAACGGGCAGATACGGGTTGATTTTTGTGGGCTGCTTGTTGGGGCCGGTGGCGGGTTTTGTATGCATTCCTTATATTTTTACCATGGCCGCGCTGGTCGCCTGCCTGACCGCGTTTCGCCGTTGGAAGGAGGCGCTGGTGGCGATGTTGGGCACGGTTTGTGGCGTCGGAGCCGTGTTCGCTTTTTATTATTGGGCGGGTGCATTGGGAAATTTTGTCCGCATCTTACGGAGTCATACCGCGTTGAATGCCAATGCCGCCAGTCTGGGAGTTCACGCGAGCAAATGGCAGGTCTTTCTTTATCCCAGAGAGGACTATGGCGTGATTCTAATGATCGCGGCCTTGTTGCTGTTGACGCTGGCTTGCTGGCGCAACCGTGATACCGCCAGCCGCCGCTGGATGTGGTTGGGGTGGGGAACTGTCTTCCTGGTGCCTTGTATCATGCTGCTGCGCGCCTCGTTTGGCATGATGTATTTCTACATGGTTATCATTCCGCTTTCGCTTTCTATTTTTTCCCTGCTCACGCTTCATCAATCGGCGAATCGCCGCCGGTGGTCCGTTGCAGCCGTGGTGGTGGCATTGCTGGGGGTAACCTGCCTGACCGGTCTGCCCGCCCGGTTATACACGACTTTCAAGGAGTGGAATTTCCGGGATCCGCAACACCTGCAGGATTTTGTCCACCGCCATATCACCCCCGATGATCGGGTCCTGACCGACAGCACTTTTTACTTCGTATTACGCGACCATGTGCGGTTCTGCGCTGAATCGCATTATATCGGCGGCATCCCGCCGGATGAGGCAACGAATCTCAACGTGTTGATCCTTCCCGTCTCCCGATTCCCCGATTTGACCCGTGATGTTTCAGGCTTGGAAAACATCGGCGAAGGGTGGAAGAAGATCGCCGTCTTCCCCACCGGGGAAATGCTTTCAAACCTGAAACATTCCCCCCACAGCACGGAGAGTTTTGTTCTTTATCGCCGGTGAGTCGCCTTGGATAATGCCGGCCGGCAAATTCCATCGTGAAAATCTTAATCAACTGCAGCATGCCGTTCAGCTTGGCACATGGGGGACAGGCCATTCAAATCCAGCAGACCATGACTGCTTTGCAGGGGCTGGGCCTGGCGGTTGAACCAATGAGATGGTGGGATGAAACGCAGACGGGTGACATCGTTCATTATTTTGGGCGCATGCCGGCGGACCAGATCGATTTCACCCACAAAAAGAACCTGAAGGTGGTGATGGCCGAACTGCTCTCGGTCCAAGGCTCGCGCTCCGCCCGCCAGTTGCGGATCCAGAAATGCCTCTCCTTGGGTCTGGAGCGGTTTGCCCCGCGCAGTTTCATCGCTTCCTTCAACTGGAATTCTTACCGGCTCGCCGACGCCCTGATCGCCAACACGGCGTGGGAAAAACATTTGATGGAATACCTCTTTGGGGCGGACCCGCGGAAAACCCATGTGGTCCCGAATGGCGTTGAGGAGGTCTTCTTCAACTCGCCGCCGGTTCCCCGCGGGCCGTGGCTGGTTTGCACCGCCACGCTCACCGCGCGTAAGCGGATCTTGGCGCTGGCCGAAGCGGCCGTGAAGGCGCAAACCCCGGTGTGGGTCATCGGGCGTGCCTACGCCGAAAATGACCCCTATTCGCAAAAATTTCTGGCCTTCGCAAACGCCAATCAAAAGTGGATTCGCTTCGCGGGCGCCATCGATGACCGGGGCGAACTGGCCAAAATCTACCGTTCCGCGCGCGGCTTCGTATTGTTGAGCACCGTGGAAACCCGCAGCCTCTCCGCGGAAGAAGCGGTGGCTTGTGAATGCCCCGTGCTGTTGAGCGATCTGCCCTGGGCGCGTGGCACCTTTGCTCAAGGAGCGCAATTTTGTCCGGTCACGGATTCCGTTTCCGTCACGGCCGAAGCGTTGCGCCGCTTTTATGACGCCGCCCCGGGTCTGCCGCGTCCACCCAAACCGGCAACCTGGCCGGAAGTGGGCCGCCAATTCCGGGGGGTCTATGAGCAGGTGCTGGCGGCTTGAGGCCGGCATGCTTTGGGCGGAAACCAGACTAACTTTTTAAAAAGAAATTCCGTTGTTTGGGGCTGATCGTCATTCCCAATTTCTCCATCACCGCCAGCATGTCCTCCCACACCTTGCGCTTCTCCGACACCGCCTGGTTGCGCAACAGGTACGCCGGATGATACGTCGGCATCAACGGAATCCCGCGATAGATCCGCCAGTTTCCCCGCAGCTTCGTGATGCCCAGCGTCTTCCCCAGCAACCCCTCAACCGCCGTCGCGCCCAGCGCCACCAGCACCTTTGGGCGGATCAGGTCAATCTGTTCGTGCAAATATGGGATGCACGTCGCCATCTCCTCCGGCGTCGGCTTGCGGTTGCCGCTCGACTGCTCCGGCATGTTCGGCCGGCACTTCAAAATGTTTGCAATGTACACCTCGCTCCGCTGCAACCCCGTCGCTTGGATGATCTTCGTCAGCAACTCCCCCGCGCGCCCCACGAACGGCTCCCCCTGTTCGTCTTCATCCGCCCCCGGCGCTTCCCCCACGAACATCAGCTCCGCCTCCGGACTGCCCACCCCAAACACCACCGTCTTCCGCGACGACGCCAGGTGCGCGCACTTCACGCACGCCAGCGCCCGTTCCCGGAGCGCCGCAAACGCCGCCGCCTTGGCCGGCCCCTCCAACACCGCCTTCTCCTCCTCCCGTGGCTGTGAACGTGAGTTCACGGCTGCCTCCACCCCCGCCGGTTCCCGCCGCACTTCCGCCGGTTCACTGAACTTCTTGGCAAAGGCGGGAACGATTTGAGGGACGATGGCCGGTGCCGCCGCCGCCCGGGGCGCCGGAAAACTGGCAACGGAAAACTTCACCGGCTGCGTCAGCGCCCGCAACGTCTCCGCCGACACCGCCACCTGCCGGACGCCGCGCGATTTCAAACTTTCCAAGTGTTGAATCGTTGCCTCCAGGAGTTGATCGTACGCGCCAGACATGCGTTCATCGTAACCAGCCCGCCCCCGTCCGCGCCAACTTTTTCGCCACGTCCGTACTGTGACGCTCCGTGCCATTCCAACGCGCCCGGCAAATCCGCTCGCGTCATGGACTGCGCCGGCAAAGCGTTAGCGGCGACGGCGCTTTCGCCCGCACGCGCCAGCCGCGAGCTTTCGAGGACCGTTGCCCGCGGAAGGCGGCGTGGCGCTTCCCGCGGCAGTCCATGACGCCCGCGCAAGCCGAACGCCCCGCCGCTGTTCTTGCTCTTGGGCGCGCACTTTGGCCGTCGCAAAGCGACGCAATGACACTAGCCCGGCACTTCAGTGCCGGGTCCCATTCGCCCTGGCCAAAGTCCCGCAGGGACGGCTGAATGGCCGCGATGTCCATACTTAAAATTCGTTTCCCCAAATTCAAAGATTTGTTCCCCGGAACTCAGCTGCCCGGCCGTTTTGCCAATCCCCGCGGGGATTGCAGCATTCAGCCGTCTCTTTCTGTCCCTTCTGTCCTTTACGTCCCTTCTGCCACCCAACTGCCCACTCGAATCTGCAAAAACAATTACCCCACCTCGCCTCCCCTCCCCTTCCTCGGCGAGCCCAGCGGCGTTCTGGAAATTAATCTTCCTGCTCACAATCGAGTCCGGCCCGTGCCGGTTCGCCCCCTCGGCGTCTGCCCGCAACAAATGCGGCTCCATCTGCTCCAGCAATTCAACCGCCGAAGTGCGGCGGCGTCATGGCTCGTAAAGCAACTGGAAAAAACCGGTGTCGTTCGTGATGAAAAGAAACTGCGAGTTTGTCGCCGCCACCGGGGTGAACATTCCGCCATTCCAATTTGCCCACGTTCCGCTGAGGACTGGCATGAACTGAATTTGGTAGCTGTCATTCGGAGCCAGATTTGAGCAATCCAATCGCATGACCGGCTGCACTGATGGGAACACGGCGGCCGCAGGAGGGGCGGCGATTTCGACCGTCGTTGTGTTAGAGTAACCAGCGCCCGCGCTGGTGATGGTGATGTTTGTCACTACGCCGCCGGAAATATCGGCAATGGCCGTGGCGTTGCTGCCCCCTGGGTCGACGATTTTGACCGCTGGGCTGGTGACGTAACCGGAACCGCCGCTCGTCACCGTCACTTGGACAACGGACCCATCTGCCACCTCTGCCGTGGCGAATGCCTGTGCTGGAACCGGGTTGAGCGCCAGCCGGAAATTACCGCTGCCCACCACGCCTGCGACCATTTGGGTGTAAAGCGTATTCAGGGCCGTGAAGTTGATTGAGTTGGTTGTCCAGCACGACGCCAGCGACTGCTGCAACTGATAAGCACCGCCCACGGTGAGGTTGGAGAACGTTAAGACCGACATGGGCGCGATGCTCAAAACCGGGGTGGGAATTAATGGTGGGTTGTTCCACTGCCTCAACGGGACGGATGTGAGGGCTGAGAATGCATTCCACCCCGTCGTCCCCGGCAAGTAATAGGCGACCAGACTATCGGCGTAGTAGAACGCCCCCGAACCAACGCTGGGGGCGTTGCCCCGGAAATAGATTGCCGTCAGTCCGTAGCATTCATAGAACGCATCCACTCCGATGTTGGTGACGCTGCTGGGCATCGTGACATTGGCCAGGCTGGTGCATTCCTCGAACGCACTCGGTCCAATACTCGTGACCCCGTTGGGAATCGCGTAACTTCCGCCCAACCCGTCCGGAAATTCAACCAGCTCGGTCTGGTTGTTGGCCAACAACACTCCAGCCACACTGCTATAAACCTGGTTTCCGGCTTGCACCGTAATATCTGTCAAGCTGGAGCTGGCAATGAATGCATTCACCCCTATGCTGGTGACGCTGCTGGGAATCATAATGTGGGCCAGGCTCGTGCAATCCGCGAACGCACTCGATCCGATGCTGCTGACGTTGGTGCCGATGGTGATATTAGTCAGGCTGGTGCAATCCGCGAACGCACTCGATCCGATGCTGGCGACTTTGTCCGGAATCGCAATGTTGGCCAGGCTGGTGCATTTCTCGAACGCACTCGATCCGATGCCGGTGACGTTGGTGCCGATGGTGATGTTGGTCAGGTTGGTGCAATCCTCGAACGCGCTCGATCCCATGGTGGTGACGTTGTTGGGAATCGTAATGTTGGCCAGGCTGGAGCAAGCCCCGAACGCCCCCGATTCTATGGTGGCGACATTTGTGCCGATGATAATGTTGGTCAGGCTGGAACAGAGGTCGAACGCCTCCGCGCCGATGTAGGAGACATTATTGGGAATCGTCACGCGGGTCAGACCCCCACAAACATAAAATGCATCGTTCCAGATGGTCGTGACGTTGGTGCCGATGGTGATGTTGGTCAGGCTGGTGCAGAACCCGAACGCCTCTGCCGCAATGCTGGTGACGCTGTCGGGAATCGTGACGCTCGTCAGGCCCGAACATTCATAAAACGCATAATCGCTGATGGCCGTCAGGCTGTTGGGAATGGCCACGCTTTTCAGCCCCGAACAATAATAAAACACGTCATAGCCGAGGTTCGTGACGCTGTTGGGAATGGCCACGCTCGTCAGGCCCGGACAATAACCAAACGCATCATCGCCGATGGTCGTGACACTGTTGGGAATGGTGACGTTCGTCAGGCCCGGACAATCCCAAAACGCTTGATCGCCAATGCTCGTGAGCTGCAAGCCGTTGGTTGTGCTGGGGATAATCACCTCGCCCCCGCTACCGGTGTATTGGTAGAGGTTGAGCGATCCGTCGTTATTGGTCGTGAAAACAAACTGGGCATGAACGGCAAAAGTGAAAAATCCCAATAGGGTGACTGCCGCAAATCCCTTGATTGCTTTCATACCTTCGCAGCAGCGGTCACACCATGACTTTTCCACCCAGCGCCTCATTTTATACCTCCGCTGCCCCTCTGCTTAAAAGGGGCTCCGATACATTGTTCGTTTCCTTTCATATCATCAATTGACTCATAAACTAATCCCAAGTACCGGAATATCCAGCCATCATGCTCACAATCGAGTCCGGATACGGACGGTTCGCCCCTCGGCGTCCGCCCGCAAGAACTTTTTGTCCCGTCACCCCGCCCCCGACGGACTCATCCCTGGCCTTCCCATTCGTCCCATTTGTCCCTTCCGTCCCTTCCGTCCCTTCCTCTCGCCACCCCCCGCTCCCCCCGCCGCCCCGGTTGATCCGCGGTGGACAAATCACGCCAGAATGTTCCACAATGTCCGCGCCGCCGCGTTCCAACCATGAACCCCGCCTCCATCATCCTGCTCATCTTCGCCATCACGTACCTCGGCCTGGCCGTCGGCCGCGTGCCCGGCTTGAAACTGAATCGCGTCGGCATCGCCCTGCTCGGCGCCATCGCCATGATGATCTTCGGCCACTTCCCCACCGCCAAAGTCATTGGGTTCGTGAACTGGCCCACGGTTTGCCTGCTGTTCGGCTTCTTTGTCATCTCGGCCCAGCTCCGCCTGTCCGGCTTTTACAACGTCGTCGCCGCCGCCATCTCTGCCCGGCTCGGCCATCCCGCGCGTTTCCTCCTCATCCTCATGGCCGTCACCGCCGCCCTCTCCGCGGTTCTCAATCACGACATCGTCTGCTTCGTCTTCACCCCCATCGTCGCCACCGCCCTCTTGCGGAAACAGCTCAACCCCGTCCCGTTCCTCATCGCCTTGGCCATCGCCAGCAACTTCGGCGCCGCCGCCACCCTTATTGGCAATCCCCAAGACATGCTCATCGGCCAAACCGCGCACCTCAACTTCGGTCGCTATCTCCTCTGGAGCGCCGCCCCCGTCGTCTTCGCCTTGGGCTGCGCCTACGGGATCATCTGGTTCCTCTCGAAAAATAATCTCCCGCTGCCGCCCCGCCCAGCCGCCGAAACCTCCGAAACCACTTATCCCTTCAACCGCCTCCACACGATCAAGGGACTCATCGTGCTGACCGCCGTCATCGGCCTCTTCTTCTCCTCCGTCCCGGCCGAAATCATCGCCCTCGCCGCCGCCGGCATTCACCTGGCCAGCCCCAAGTTCCGCACTGAAGACATCCTGGCCTTGGTGGATTGGCCCATCTTGGTTCTCTTCATCGGCCTTTTTATCGTCACCGGCGCCTTCGTTTCCACCGGCTTGGGCACCCAAGCCGTCGGCTGGCTGGCCCACGCCGGCTTCGACCTCAATCATCCGGCCATCCTCACGCTCACCACCGCCGTCCTCACCAATTTGATCAATAATTCCCCCACCGTCATGCTCCTCCTCGAGGTCGTCAAGCCCTTGACCCCAACCACGGCTTACATCCTCGCTTTGGCCAACAGTTTCGGCGGCAGCTTCCTCATCATCGGCAGCGTCGCCAACCTCATCATGGTCCAGCAGGCCCGCGACCTCGGCATCAAAATCTCGTTTTGGGATTTCACCCGCCTCGGCCTCCCCGTTACCATCGCCGCCCTCCTCGGCCTGCTCGC
>Ga0182030_10015586_pt1 | contig 14891 bp, 15 predicted proteins | sample 812S3MmetaG_FD_121299 | JGI IMG/M metagenome (GOLD analysis project Ga0182030, IMG submission 121299) | Permafrost microbial communities from Stordalen Mire, Sweden - 812S3M metaG (Illumina Assembly) | ecosystem: Environmental > Terrestrial > Soil > Wetlands > Permafrost | place: Sweden... | reverse complement strand
CTCATCACCAGCAGCAACCCCGCTGTTCCCGGCGAAATCATCTATGTGTTTGCGACGGGACTCGGCGCGCCTTCCCCTTCCAATATCGATACCGGGCAGATCACCCCGGCGGGCGCTTTCAACCAGCCGCTGATTCCGGTCGATTCCATCCTGACCAATCAAGTCTCGGATAACATCCTGAGCGCCGCGCTCGTGCCGGGCACCGTGGGCGTTTACTATGTACAGTTCCAGCTGGGTCTGGGGCTCACGACCGACCTCTTGACCCAGACGACCATCGCCCAGCAGTCGTTTGTCAGCAATGTGGTGACGCTTCCGGTGGTCGCGACCCCGACCACCTCGACTTCACAGAAACCGGCTCGTACAAAGCGGTCCGCCCGATAGAATTCAGGGCGCGTTCTTTTCGAAGGTTACCGTGGTATCCGCGCCGAACTTTTTGTAATCGTCGTAGCGGATCACCAGTTTTTCGCGGATCGGCATGCTGCGGAAGTAAAGCGTGTCGTCAGCCGTAGTCGACGACGGAAACCAGTAGCCGTTCACCAGACGGCGCGCGGTGGTGAAGTGCGGGAACAGGTTCTCGCGTTTGGTTGTGACGATCTCGGGTACGGCTTTGCCTTCGCTGCGAATCACCGAGAAATCCTCTTCCGAGATCCACAGCAGGCCGTCGAACAGACGCTGCCCGGCAAGAATCTGGCGCGGACGAATGGAAAGCACCCAGCAGTCGCGGCCATCTTTTTCTGCCGGCAGGCACGGCTCCTCGCCCTTGTACTGCGTTTCGTAAATGAACAACCGGTCTTCGGTCATGATGAACGGCTGCACTTCGCGCAGATCGGCGAAGTCCTCGTCCGTCATCACCAGGTTCTTCAGGCGCATCAGCGGGGGCGCCGGGAGGCGCTCGGTGCGCTCGCCGGCGGGCGAAAAGATCACTTCTCTCACTTCGCGGTATTCACCCGCCTGCACGCCGCTGCGGTCGAGTTCCTGCAGCCGGACCGATTGCGTGTAAGCATAGTGCGAGCGCTCCGCCTCGGTTTCGGTTTCGCGGTGCGCGGCGCGTCTGGCAAGGTCAGGTGGAGGCTCTTTGGCGGCAAGCGGCGCGGGAATCGCTGTAAGAATCCCGAGTGCTATCATGACCGCGATGCCGAACGCACAAGCCGAAGGTCCGTTGTGCGCGAGCAGAGAAAGAAAGACGCCCGGCATGCGGGTCTGGCTTGCATGGGTCGCGGCGGGCTGGGTGGCGCTGGCCGCAGCAGCATGGGTGTACGCACACTTCAAGGCGTATCCGCTGTGGGCTGCGCTGCCGGTTGCGGCCGCTTTCCTCATCGAGTTTCCATTTTATCTTTCACCGGCCTTCGCGGGACCGCGCGACTGGCTGGCGCGCCAGAAGAAATCCGGCGCGGCCTTCTGGCTCGCGCTGAGTGCCGTCGCGCCGTGGGTCGTCTACAGCGCTGCAACGGGACAGGCGCACCTGTTAAACGCGGGGCTGCTCCTGGGCGTCTGTTTGCTGGTGTCCTTCTGGTATGCCGCGCTGCCCGCCGCGCCTGTGACGGACTTGCTGTTTCTCGGCCTCGTCGCCGGAATTTATATTTCGAAAGTCTTCGACAGCATTTACCGCTCCCCCATCCCGAAGCTGCAGCTTTCCGTGCTCGGGCATCTCATGCTCATTCGCACTGCCGCGCTCGCCGTGCTGGTTCTGCGGGGCGGCGTGACCGCGGAATACCGGTTCATTCCAAAACGCGCGGAATGGGCGGCCGGCATTCGTTACTTCGCCATGATGCTGCCGGTTATCGCGGCAGCGTACTGGGCGTTGGGACTGGTACGGTGGCGCCCGCATCCGAGCTACGTGGCGCTGGCCGCGTTCCCCCTCGTGCTCTGGGTGGTCGCGCTTTCGGAGGAGTTTTTCTTTCGCGGCCTCCTGCAGGAGTGGCTTGGCGCGTGGACGGGAAGCGCGAATGCGGCGCTCATCGCGGCGTCGTTGATATTCGGCAGCGCGCACCTCGGTTTTCACCGCATCTTTCCCAACTGGCGCTGGGCGATTGTGGCGGGAATTCTTGGCGTCTTCTGCGGCCTCGCATGGCGCAGTTCGCGCAGTGTGCAGGCAGCTATGGTGACTCACGCTCTGACTGTCACGGCATGGCAGGTGTTTCTGCAGCAGTAATCGCGAATCGTGATAGTCTTGCGACGTGACCGCCGCGCGAAATTCCGCCGTCCTTTTACTGTTGGCGAGTTGGGCCATGGCTCAGCAGGGCGCGCGGCAGAGCAACATGGCCCTCGTCGGCTACAACGATCTGCAGGCGCGCAGCGCTTATCAGCCCGTCATCCAGAAACAGGGGGATCGCTGGATCGCTTACGTGGGCCATCACGGTGGTGTCCAGCCGAATCCGCTCACCGGCAAACAGGAGCAGAACGGAACCTCCATCATCGACGTCACCGATGCGGCTCATCCGCAGGTTCTGTTTCATATCCCCGGCGAAACCAGCCTCGAAGGCGGGGGCGGTGGCGGCGCGCAGATGGTGCGCGTCTGCAGCGGCAGTGAACTGCCCCGCGCGGATAAGAGCAAATACTACATGCTGCGCAGCTACGGCGAGAGTGCGCACGAAATGTGGGACGTCACTGACCCCGCACATCCGCGCCGTCTCAACGTGATCGTGAACGGCCTGCGCGATACCCACAAAAGCTGGTGGGAATGCGATTCCGGGATTGCCTATCTGGTCGGCGGCGTGGTCGGGTGGCGTACACCTCGCATGGCGATGATTTACGATCTGAGCGACCCGGCGAAGCCTGTCTTCATTCGTTACTTTGGTCTGCCGGGCCAGCAGCCTGGGGCGCGCGGTCCGACTCCCGAGAGTCTGCACGGCCCGACCTCAACCGGCCCAAAAGGCAATCGCGTGTATTTCGCTTATGGCAATTCGCGCGACGGCACGCTGGAGATTGTCGACCGCGCGAAACTGCTGAACGGCGCCAAAGAGCCCACCGACGAAAACCTGCGATACCCTGTCGTGGCGCGCGTCGATTTTCCCGAAGATGTGGGGGCGCACAATGCATTTCCGCTGCTGCACATGACGCTGCCTGAGTTCGCGAGGCAGAAAAAAGGCGGCGTGAAGGACTTCGTCGCGGTAGCCGGTGAGACCACCGCGAATGAGTGCCAGGAGTTTCGCCAGACGCTGCGCATGATCGATATCAGCGATGAACTCAAGCCCATCGGCGTCGCGACGTGGACCGTACCTGAATCGGATGGAAACTTCTGCAGCGCGGGCGGCCGCTTCGGCGTGCACTCCACGAACGAGAGCTTCGCCCCGGTTTATTACAACCGCCTTCTGTTCGTGGCGCACTTCAATGCGGGCGTCAGGGCGGTGGATGTGCGGGATCCGTTTCATCCGCGGGAGATCGGCTATTACATCCCGGCCATCACGGATAAGACCGACAAACGCTGTGTGGGTCAGGGGGCGGAGGAGAAGTGCAAAGTCGCCATCCAGACGAATAACGTGGAAGTGGACGACCGGGGATACATCTATGCGGTGGATCGCGCCAACACCGGGCTGCACATCCTCACGGTGACCGGCGCGGCCAGAGAAGCGGCGGATTTCAGCCGCGCTGTTCGTTGATCACAAGTTCGCATGGGCCGCTCCCTCACGGTCACGGTTCTGAACCGCGCGCGTCAGCAAGCGGCACTGTAGTACTACTGGCCTCGGCGTCCTGCGCCCTGGAACGGGATGCCGCCCAGCGTGATCACCGTCTGTCCGTCGGATCGCGTCAGGCCGCCCGCCCAGGCATGCTTTGAGCCGTCCTTCGCAGCGTAGGCGACTACTGTTACATCTTCACCGGACTCGACCAGCGACTGGTAAATGCTGCGATCGAATCCGTTCTTGCGAAGCACGTTGGGGGCGGGCAGTTCGAGTGCCCAGTTCACCACCTTACCCTGCGCGTTCTTCGCGTCGAGGTAAATCCATCCGTGCGGATTATCGGTCATCACCCTGGTGACTTTGCCGACGAGCGTGAGCGCCTTTGACTGATCGTATTCAGCCTGAAACGAATGATGGGCCACGGCGGGTATAGCTGCCGCCAGACAAACGAGTGCGAGGACAGATGAGCTTTTCATTGCGGGATCTCCTGGTTATTGATTCGGTTCGCGGACGGCGCGAAATCCGATGTCGCTGAGACGCAGCGTAGGGCCGTAATAGTGATAACGAGCCGACAGGCGGACGAAACTCGCGGGGTTGTCCCAGCCGCCGCCGCGCACGATGGGAAGCTCGCGAGTTCTCCCCCCTCGGCCGCCACGACCGAATCCCCTGCCCTGGGGTGGCGGAGGCGGCGGACCGTCCTGATCTGCCTGCGGTTCAAAATCGGCGGCCTGCCGGTTGCCGCGGCCGGAATTGTCGCGCGTGTAAAGGGTATCCACCCATTCGCGCACGTTGCCGAGCATGTCGTAGAGGCCCCAGGCATTCGGCTTCTTCGTGCCGACGGGGTGCGTCTCGTCGTCTGAGTTGGCGTCATACCAGGCAGCCTCGTCGAGCGGAGGATTTTTCGCGCCCCCGGCACGCGCCGCGTATTCCCATTCGGCCTCGGTCGGCAAACGATAGTGGTAGCCGTCATTGCGCTCATTGAGTTTCGCGAGGAACGCGCGCGCATCGTCGCGCGAAACGGTTTCCACGGGGCGGTCGGCGCCCTTGATGGTGGAAGGGTTCGATCCCATGACCGCTTCCCACTGGGCCTGCGTAACCTCGAATTTTCCGATCTCGTAGCCTTTCGTGATTTCGACGCGCCGCGCGGGTTTTTCGTCGGCCGCGCAGTCGTTGTCGCCGTCGGCGCATCCCATCGTGAATGCGCCGGGAGCGATTTTCACGAACTCGATCTGTGTCCCGTGCTTCGGCGGCGCGGTAGTCTGAGCCAGCAGCGGAAGCACCGCGAGTGAGGCGAAAAGTGAACGTGGCATTGGAATTGTCGAATTTCTGCTTGTGATTGCGGTGAGCCTGCGAAAAAGTTCCGCCGCAATATCATTCAGCCCGGTGTAAAAGGGTAGTTATGCGTTCTTTTGCAATCCTTGCGCTGGGTCTGATACTTGCCACAGCAGGATGGTCGGGCGATCTGCCGCACTATGCGCTGATTCTTTCCGATCCCGCGCCCATAAAAGCCCGCGCGCAGGGCGGCGATCGCGCCGTCGAAGCCGCGCGCACGCAACTGAAAGCGAAACAGCATGCGCTGATGGACGAACTGCATGCCCGCGGCATCCGCATCACCGGCGCCGCGAATACGCTGCTCAACGCGGTTTTCGTGGCCGCTTCACCCGCGGAGGCGGCACAACTCGGTTCTCTGCCCGGCGTCATCCAGGTAACGCGCCTCAACCGCTTTCATCTGAATCTGGATCACGCCGTGCAGTTGATCAACGTTCCGGCCGCGTACAGCCTGATCGGCGGCGCGTCAAACGCGGGCGCGGGAATCAAAATCGCCATGATCGATACCGGCATTACGGCCTCCCACCCGGCGTTTCAGGATTCCTCGCTCACGCCGCCCGCCGGCTTTCCAATCTGCCAGATCAATTTCGGCGTTTATCCCGGCGAGAACTTCGAGGACTGCAGCGCGAACGACCCGGCGAATGGCTTGCCGGTCTGCTCCACCGCGGGCTGCGAATTCACCAACAACAAGATCATCGTGGCGCGCAGCTATGTGCCCGTCCTCAACAGCGGCGAGGCGGCAACGTCAACGCCGGACGATTATTCGCCCCGCGACCGCGTGGGCCACGGCACCGCGACGGCGATGGCGGCCGCCGGAGAGACCAACACAGGCCCGGCGGACACCATCACCGGCGTCGCGCCCAAAGCGTTCCTCGGCAGTTATAAGGTTTTCGGCTCGCCGGGCGTTAACGATTTCACGGGCGGCGAGGCGGTTATCGAAGCGATTGAAGATGCGTTCCGGGACGGCATGAATATCGCGTCGATCTCGCTCGGCGGACCGGCGCTGACAGGTCCGGTCGATACCGGCCGGATCTGCGGCGCAAATCCGGGGCAACAGTGCGATCCGGAAGCCTCGGCGGTACAGGAGGCAGTACTGCAGGGAATGGTTGTGGTGGTAGCGGCAGGTAATGAAGGCGGGACCGGGCTGCTGACGACTGCAGCGCTGAATACGGTGGGATCGCCGGCCGATGCGCCGAACTCGATTGCCGTGGCCGCGACCACGAACTCGCACAACTGGGGGAATCAGCTCACGATCAGCGGACTGGGGTCTTATCTCGGGCAGCTCGGAGACGGACCCACACCCTCCACCACCGTTACGGGACCGCTCGGCGACGTCGCCAGTGTGGGCGATCCGCAGGCTTGCACCGCGCCCCCCGCCGGATCGCTCAGCGGAGTGATCGCGTTGGTCGCGCGCGGCACCTGCACTTTCCTCATCAAGATTCAAAGCCTGCAGACGGCCGGCGCCATCGGGGCGATCATCACAAACAATCCGGGAGACGATACACTGCTCGAACCGGGCGGCCTGAACGGCACCACGATTCCGGCCATCTTCATCGGCTATGACAACGGGCAGACGATTCGGAACGCTCTGACGGCGAACCCGCGGGCGACAGCCGCTATCAGCCCATCGCTCTTCGCCGTAAGCGACACAACGTTCAATCGGGTGGCGCCGTTCAGTTCGCACGGCCCGGTACTCGGGAGCGGTGCGCTCAAGCCGGATATCGCCGCCGTGGGCGTTGACCTCTACCTCGCTGGCCAAAGCTACGATCCGAACGGCGAGTTATACACGCCGAATGGCTATCTCGTGTCGCAGGGGACGAGCTTTTCAGCGCCGCAGGTGGCGGGAATCGCGGCGCTGGTGAAGCAGCAGAATCCCGGCTTGTCGGCGCTCCAGGTTCGGTCTATGGTGATCAATACGGCCGCGCAGACGCTGACGGAGGATGGAAGTCCAGCCTCGGTGCTGGCCGCGGGCGCAGGTCTGGCGAACGCAGCGGCGGCCGTCTCGAACACACTGGCTGTGGAACCGGCCACGGCATCGTTTGGCGTCATCCAGACCAGCAGGCTGCCCGCCACGATCACGTTCCAGCTGACCAACACGGGATCGACGCTTCTGAATCTCAGCGTCGCCATCAACCGGCGTACGCCCGAAAACAACGCCACGACTTCGATCAATCTTCCGAACCTGACCATCGCACCTGGCGCATCGAACACCGCGCTGAGTCTGATGCTGTCGGGCACGGTACCGAACGCGGGGATCTACGAAGGATTCGTCACCATCACGGGCGCGCCGAATCCGATCAACATCCCCTACCTCTATCTGGTCGGCGATGGCATGCCGAAGAACATCATCTCGATCGCGGGCGGCGGCGACGTCGGCATTGTGGGGCAACAGAGCCAGGGCGGATTCGTCGTCGTCGGGGTAGTCGACCAATGGGGCGTTCCGGTAACGGGACAGCCTGTCACCTTCAGCGTCGCATCCGGCGGCGGCACGCTGACGCCCCTTTGCATTACGATCTGCGGCGCGGCAAACAACACCGATAACTACGGGCAGGCAGCGGCGCAGATGATTCTCGGCCCGATTCCGGGTAACAACGTGTACACCGCGTCGGTGGGAAATCTGAGCGCTTCGTTCACGGCCACCGGCATGGAGTTGCCCGCCATATTGCCGAATGGCGCGGTCAACGCGGCCAATTACGCCAACCAGCCGCTCGCGCCTGGTTCCTACATGGCGCTGTTCGGCAACAGCTTCGCGCCCTCGACCGTGGTTTACAACACCACGTATCTGCCGGTGGCGCTGAACTCCGTCAGCGTGAGTTTCGACGCGGGAGGCATCAGCGCCGCGGGGCACATCGTGTTTGTGAGCGGGGCGCAGATCAACGTGCAGATTCCCTGGGAACTGCAGGGGCAGACCTCGGCCCAGGTCAAGGTGAGCGTCTCGGACACGCCCGGCTCCGTCTACACGATGCAACTGGCGCCGTATTCGCCCGCCCTGTTTGTCGAAACCTCGGGGGACCAGACGATCGCGGCCGCGCTCGACCAGAACAGCCACATCGTGACCCTTTCGAATCCCGCCAGACGCGGGCAGATCGTGCAGCTGTTCGGCAACGGCATGGGGCCGGTGAGCAATCAGCCGCTGAGCGGCAATCCCGCGCCTTCGGGGCCTTTGGCGCAGACGACCACGACGCCGATCGTCACCATCGGCGGGGTCACAGTGCCTGCGTCGGCCGTGCAGTTCAGCGGGTTGACGCCGGGGAACGCGGCTCTGAATCAGATCAACGTCACGGTCCCGACAGACGTGCCGACCTCGCCGAGTCTGCAGCCGATAACGGTTTCGATCGGAGGCGTGGTCAGCCCGACGCTGATGCTGCCGGTCGAGTGAATGGGTTTCCGAACCGTAACCGTGAGGGAGCGGCGCACGCCAACCCTCGCCTCAGGCACTACGCCAGATTGAGGACCTGCTTGAACGCGCCGGACGAGTCGCCGATCTTTTTCTGCAGCATCATGATCGCGTGGATCAGCTGCTCCGGCCGCGGCGGGCAGCCGGGCACGAAGACGTCCACCGGAATCACCTGATTGACCGGCACCAGCGCATAGTTGTTGAAGACGCCGGTCGAGGTGGCGCAGGCGCCCATCGAAATCACCCAGCGCGGCTCCGGCATCTGCTGATAGAGATGCCGAATCACCGGCGCCATTTTGTTCGAAACCCGGCCCGCGATGATCATGAGATCGCTCTGCCGCGGCGACCCGCGAAAGACTTCCGCACCGAAACGCGAAATATCGAAACGCGACGCGCTCATCGACATCATTTCGATGGCGCAGCAGGCCAGACCGAACGACATCGGCCAGATGGAGTTCTTCCGGCCCCAGTTGATGACGCTGTCAAGCGTCGTGGTGATGACGCCCGAGCGCAGCGCTGCCTGCTCGACCGTTTCATTATCGACCCGTGAAAACAGTTCCGCCGGACCACTGGCAATCGGTGCGCTCATGCGTCCATTGTAGTATGGGCGGTTCGGGAATCTTATGCGGCTGATGACCTTTCGCTACGCCGGGCAGGACCACGCGGGAGTGGTAACAGATGCCGGCGTGGCGCCCATCCTCGAGATCAACGCAAAGCACGATCTGCATCTGCCGAACAGCCTCCTCGAGATCGTTCAGGCCGATATTCGCGCCATTCCGACCCACGGCGTGCGCCCGATTCCGCTGCATGACGCGGAACCGCGCCTGCCCTACAACATGCCGCCGAAAATCTGGTGCATCGGGCTCAATTACAAGACGCACGCCGAAGACATTCAGGCCACGCAGCCGGAAGAGCCGGGGAGCTTCATGAAACCGGCGTCCTGCATGTTTCAGCCGGGAGGAAACATTGTGTTGCCGCCGCCCGAAGTTTCGGACGATGTCGACGCCGAGGGCGAGTTAGGTGTCATCATCGCGCGCAATTGCCGCTTCGTGCCCCCGGAGAAAGCGCGCGACGTGATCTACGGGTTCACCACAACGCTCGACCTCACCGCGCTCGACATCCTGCGGAAGAACCCGCGGTATCTGACGCGCGCGAAAAGCATCGACACCTTCTTCAGCTTCGGCCCGGTGATTGTGACCGCCGATGAGGTTTCCGACGTTGACGCCCTCGAGGTCATCACGGAGCACAACGGCGCAGTTTGCTCGCGCGATTTCGTGCGCAACATGAAAACGCGGCCGCTCGATCTGGTGGCGTTCCACAGCAACTACTTCACGCTCGAGCCCGGCGATCTCATCTCGACCGGCTGCCCGAAAGGCGCGCGCATCAAGGCAGGCGATACAGTGCGCGCGCGCATAGACGGTGTGGGCAGACTGAGCGCCGCCGTAACTGCCGGCGAACGGCGGCCGCGCTGGTAAAATCGTCGATGTGGGATCAGTGCTGAAAAAGCTGCTGCTCTGGGAATACCAGCGCGCCACCATACCGTACGACATCATGTGTATCGCGATCATGGCGTTTATCGTGTTCGCGCCGCGGCAGTGGTTCCGCGATCAGCCGCGCATCCCGCATGCCAGCCAGGTGACTTCCCTGCCCAGCCACGGCGAATCGGTCTTCTGGATTGAAACCGAGCTTGCGTCCTCGTTTCCGGAGAATCAGCGCCTCGCCGGACTGAGCAAGGTTCTCACGCAGCGCACCGGCAAAGTGCAGCACCTCACGCGCATCGAGCCGATTCTCGATTCCGAGCAGGAAATCAAGGGCTACATGGCGTTCGCGCGGCCGTAATGCGTACCTCCCGAACCCTGGCTGTGTGGATCGCTGTTCTGCCACTGGCGGCGCGCGGCGCCGGTCTGGACGAGGCCTTCGCCGCGATGGACAAAACCGCGCAGCAGTTCAAGTCCGTAACCGCCGATATCAATCGCGACGTCTACACGGCTGTCATCGATGACCACGAGAAAGACGTGGGCGTGATGAAGGCCAGGCGCGAGAAATCGCGCGACACACGCATGCTGATCGAGTTCACCAGCCCCGTGCAGAAGTTCCTTGCGATCGATGGCACCGAGGCGAGCGTTTACACCCCGAAGATGAAGCTGAACCAGGTCTACGACGTCAAGCGCGGGCTGGTCGATCAGTTTCTGCTGCTGGGCTTCGGCGCATCGAGCGCGGAGGTGAAGGCGCACTACGACGTCACCTTCATCGCCACCGAGAAAGTGGGAGCCGCTGCAACGTGGCATCTGCAGCTGGTGCCGAAATCGCCTGAGGTGCTGAAGAATCTCAAGAAGGCTGAGCTGTGGATCGGCCAGTCGGGCGGCCTGCCGGTGCAGGAGAAACTATTCACGTCGACGACAGGCGATTTCGAACTCGTCAACTACTCGAATGTAAAATTAAATCCAGCCCTTTCCGACAAGGACGTGAAACTCAACCTGCCCAAAGGGGTTACAACGGAGCATCCGAAATTGTAGTTCCTGCAACACTGGAACTGCCTTTGCACCTTACAAATCAGGCATGAAGCCGGCATCGCAACGACTTCTCTATCTGGACTGGGTTCGCGGGATTGCCGCGCTGATCATGCTGCAGGGCCACGTGTTTCAGTCGTTCCTGCGCGGCGACCTGCGCAGCGGCGGCCCGTATATGTGGTCACAGTTCGCGGGTGGAATGCCCCCGGCGGTGTTTCTGTTTTTGCTGGGCGTGACCTTCGCCTTCCTGATGGACAGCCAGGAGAAGAAGGGTGTCGCGGCGGGCGGAAGATTTTTCGCGGCGCTCAGGCGGTCCGGCTACCTTTTCGCGGCAGCGTTCGCGTTCCGCCTGCAGATGTGGCTGTTTTCATTAGGCGGCAGCCCGTGGACCGATCTGCTGCGTGTCGACATTCTGAACTGCATGGGTCTGGCGCTGCTGGTGCTGGCGCCGATGGCGGCGTTTCGCACCGAAGAGCGCGTACGGCACTGTGCGGTTCTGGGCCTGGCAATTGCGGCCGGAGCCCCGGTGATTTCGGCGATGGACTGGTCGGCCGCGCCGGCCATTGTGCGCAACTACATCATCCCGGACCACAACTTTTTCGGCTTTTTCCCGTGGGCGGCCTTCGTCGCCTTCGGCATCAGCGCGGGCAGCATTCTGCGCATGGTGAAGCCTGCCGACGTGCCCCAGATGATGCAGTGGTTCGGGTGGGGCGGGCTCGCGCTGGCTTTCTCGGCCTACGCCGTTTCGAACGTCCCTTTCTCGATTTATTCGAACTCGGATTTCTGGCTGAACGGGCCCTCGCTGATATTCATCAAGCTGGGCGCGATCCTGATTTTCGTGGCATTCGCGTGGCTGTGGAATATGCGCGCCACCGCCGCGAGCTGGAGCTGGATCCGGCAGTTCGGCATGACCAGTCTGCTCGTCTACTGGGTGCATATCGAGCTGGTGTACGGCAGCTGGTTCGGCGTGCTGAAAGAGCAGTTGACGGTGGGCCAGACGGTGTTCGCGGCGATCGTCACCATCGTGCTGATGCTGGGCCTCTCGCTGCTGCGCACGAACTGGACGCAGGTGCGCGCGTGGTTCGCCTCGGGCGAAGGAGCCATGGCGCGTCAGTCCGGCGACTAGCCGACCCGGCGCCCGATTACCGTGCGGCGAACGGATTCAACACCCGAACCGTTTCGTAGCTCTGTCCGTGGCTGAGATTCTCGGAATATACGGTGCCGGCTCCCTGCGCCATCGCGGCAGCGAGGATGGCGGCATCCCAATACGAAATGCGGAAGCGCTCCGATAAGCCGACTGCGATCACGACGAGTTCGCGATCCACGGGCTGGCACGGGAAAGCCCGCAATTGTTCAATCCATTCGAGCGCTTCCTGTGCCGGCAGCGGGCGAACGCCTTTTTTTACCACAGTCACGTAAAACTCCTGCAGGACCTGGACTGAGGTGGCGAACTCCTCGCTCTCGATCAATTCGAGCGCTCTGCGGCGCTTCGGTTCGTCGCGTCCCGTCCCGATGGCAGCGTAGACCAGAACGTTGGTGTCAAGAAAGACGTCAGCGCTCATGCAGCTGATCGCGGGTCCAGGTTTTCGTGCCCAGTCTTCCGGTCGATTTCGCGCTGAGTTCCCGCATGCGGGCTCGTGCGCTGCGGGCGCGGTCGTGCTGTTTCGCGATGCCGGTCAGAAACTCGCGGACCAGCGCGTTCACGCTCGATTCGCGCTCCGCGCTGTAGCGGCGAACAGCGGCGAGAACCTTCTCGTCGACGCTCAGCGTGATGTTCTTCATAAACACAGTATATGTACCCCGGCCTCGCATATACTACCCTCCTGAGGACCAAGGAGGCGAACATAGATGAGTAGTGCCGTTGATATACCAGTGCGTGCCGCGCGAACGAAACCCTGGCTGCTGTGGGCGGGCTGGATCGTGTCGCTGTGGCCCGTGTTTGTAGTGCTCGCAAGCGCCCGCTGGAAGCTGACGCGAAGCCCGTTCTACGTTCACGAATTTGCCCGCATCGGCTGGCCGGACAGCCGGCTGAATCTGCTGGCGTTCCTGCAGCTCGGCGCCATCGCGCTTTTCCTCATCCCGCCAACCGCCGTTCTGGGATGCGTGATCCTTACCGGATACCTCGGCGGCGCGATCGCCGCCTACACGCGGATCGGTGATCCCACTCCCGTGCTGGTGCCGCTGTCGACCGCCATCATTGCCTGGTTCGGCATCTGGCTGCGCGACGCACGGCTGCGCGCGCTGCTGCCGCTGCGACGCAGCGGAAATCATTTGTGACAGGACAGCAAGGGTTAATCGGCCGGTGCCGTAAACGCCGTTAAAGATCGACCGTGCCTGTGCTGACGCCGACCTTGTCGATCTCGGCGCCTGAGAGATGGGCGATCGACAGGAGCAGGTTCGAAGTCGGCGCATCTTTGGTCACGATGTGCCGGTTGCCTTTCATCCGGCCGTTGGCGCCGCCCACCAGCAGCGCGGGCGGATTGTTCCGGTCGTGCGCGTTGCCGTTGCTCATGCCGCTGCCCCAGTACAGAACCGCGTGATCCAGCAGCGTTCCGTCGCCTTCCTTCGTCGCTTTCAGCTTGTCCAGGAACTCGCCGAATTTCACGATATGATACGTCGCGATCTTGGCGTACTTCGCCATCTTCTCCGGATCGTTGCCATGGTGCGAGATGGTGTGGTGCTGCTCGGGGATGCCGATGTGAGCGTAGCCGCGGTCGGTAGCTTCATGGCTGAGCATGAACGTGAACACCCGGCTCAGGTCGCCCTGCCAGGCGAGAAGCATCAGGTTGTACGTCACGGTAACGTGATCGTCGAACGCATCCGGCAGTCCCACCGGCGCTTCCGGATTGCCCGTGATGGTGCCGAGACGCGTTTCCATGCGGGCCAGCTGGTGCTCCACGTCGCGGATGTTGCTGAGATATTCATCGAGAATGGCCCGGTCGGCCGGTCCCAGAGAGCGCTCCAGTTTCGCGGTCTCCTCGGTCACCGAATCCAGCAGGCTCTGCTTTTCTTTCAGACGGGCCATGCGGCGCTGGGCTGAATCGGTCTCGCCGAACATGCGCTCGAACGTCACGCGCGGATTGATCCCCACCGGCAGCGGGCTGGAATCGTCGCGCCAGGACAGGGTGTTGAAGAACGTACAGGCGAACCCGTCGCACGCGCCGACCGCGGTGCCCATATCCTCGGTGCCGACCTCGACGGACCGCAGGGGGGTATCGCCCGCCACTTTGTCCGCGATGTACTGATCGACGGTCTTTCGCGAATGCAGCTTGCCCCAGGCGTCGCCTTTGTCGTTCGCATCCACCACCGGCCCGATGCCGTTCAGGAACGACGAACTGGCGCCCAGATGAATCGACGAGCCCCACGGCGCCTTCATTTTGCTGACGGTCACAAGCTGGTTGCGAAACGGCTCGAGCGGCTGCATCACCGGTTTGAACGCGAAGTCGGCGCCTTCTTTATCCGGATGCCAGGTGTCGGGATACACGCCATTGGGAAGGTAAACCGCGCCAAAGCGGAACGGCGCGGACGGCGCCGCCGAAAGCGCGGGCACCATCGCGTCCATAAACGGCAGCGCGATAGTGGCGCCCAGAGTGCCTCGCATAAAGGTGCGGCGCGAAAGGTGCTTCTTCGTAATGAACATGTTCACTCCTTCTCCGGCTTTGCTTCCAGTGTTGCTGCCGTCTTTGCTTCCAGTGTTGCTGTCAACTTCGTCCGCGTCAGGAACGGCGCGCTTTCCGCGATCCCCATAACCACCGAAGACAGCCGGTAGTCGTTCTGAGACGCCTTCTTTACAATACGCCTGATTACGGGCATGTCGCTTGGCTCCAGCCCGCGGCCCAGCGCATAAGTCATCATCTTCTCGGTGATGACCGTTACAAAGGCGTCGGGGCGGCTCAGAATCGCCTCGCGTAATTCCTTCGGTCCGTTGATCTGTTTTCCGTCCGCCAGCGTCCCCATGACATCGAGCGGCGAACCGTCGGGGCCGGTGTTACGCCATTTCCCCACCGGATCGAAGTTCTCGAGCGCGAAGCCGGCGGG
>Ga0182030_10015585_pt1 | contig 14892 bp, 10 predicted proteins | sample 812S3MmetaG_FD_121299 | JGI IMG/M metagenome (GOLD analysis project Ga0182030, IMG submission 121299) | Permafrost microbial communities from Stordalen Mire, Sweden - 812S3M metaG (Illumina Assembly) | ecosystem: Environmental > Terrestrial > Soil > Wetlands > Permafrost | place: Sweden... | reverse complement strand
GCACCACGCCTTCATAAGTCGTCTCAAAGCTCCGGCCACCGCCTAGACTTACCCGGTAGGTTTCATTACCGGTGCCATACATCAGCCGGTTGACGTTTTCCTTGGTTAACTCGGCCGTCGGCACATGTAGGCTGAAGCCGTATTTATCAGCCACGGCTTGCATCTTTTTCATATACCAGGCTTCAATGTTAAACCGGTTAAAGGGCCGGATGGCCCCCTCGGCAATCGTCAGCCGGCCGTTGGGCATGACCAGCTCCGGATCAACTTCCAGCCTTGATCCCAGGCCGGTGCAGGTCGGACAGGCGCCGTGGGGGGCGTTAAAACTGAACGTCCTCGGTTCCAATTCAGGAATCGAGATTTCCGGATGATCGTCGCAGGCGTACATCAGCGAATAGCTATACAAGTGGTTATCATCAGCGTTTAAAACAGCCAGTTTCTTATCGGCAACTTCGATGGCCTGTTCGATCGACTGCGCCAACCGGCTACGGCTGTCCTCATTGTTGACAACCCTATCGACTACAATCTCAATCGTGTGGCGGATATTGCGGTCCAGTTCCGGGAATTCGTCTAGCGCGTAAATAATACCGTCAACCCGGGCCCTGGCAAAACCAACCCGCAGGTATTGTTCCGGGATATGTTCAAAGACACCTTTTTTATCAATTACGACCGGCGCCAAGATTAGTAACCGGGCGCTCGCCGGTAAGGCTGAAACCTGATCAATAATATTTTCAGTCGTCTGGCGGGTAACCGGTTTGCCGCAAACCGGACAATGCGGCGTGCCGATCCGGGCGAATAGAAGACGCAGGTAATCAAAAATTTCAGTCACCGTGGCCACCGTACTGCGCGGGTTGCGGCTGCTCGATTTCTGGTCGATACTGATCGCCGGACTCAGCCCGTCAATTTGATCGACGTCGGGCTTCTCCATCATTCCCAAGAATTGCCGGGCGTAGGCACTGAGTGATTCAACGTAGCGCCTTTGGCCTTCGGCGTAAATCGTATCAAAAGCCAAGCTCGACTTGCCTGACCCCGATAAACCGGTAATAACCACGTATTTATTACGCGGTATAGTCACGTCAATATTCTTTAAATTGTGCTCCCGAGCACCTTTGACAACGATAAAATCTGCCATAAGCCGGCCTATTATAACCCAAACTGCCGGAAATTAACAGAGTCTAAGGACCAACTTTAGGTTTTTAACATTTATGTTTTTTATCGATACGGCTACAAAATAACAATATTTACTATCCGGACAGATAGCATAAGCATTCTAAATAATGTATTTGTATTTTACGCATTGTTATATGTATAATTGCTTCAAAGGTGAGGCAAAATGTTCCAAAATTTCATTATATTAGGTCTAATTCCGGGGACCCATGTTCAAATAAACTTTACCGACTGGATAGTTGTCGCCAGCGTGATAGGTTTATTTATCAGCATGTGGCCGTTAATCCGGTTTTATATGGTCCGGTTTATGATCCGGCATCAGCTGACATTCATTGTCCAAGCTTTGCTGACTGAAGTCCATCAAGCGGCATAAGCTGGCGCGCCCAACCATCAAGTTCGGTCAGTAATTTTTGGTCGCGGGCAGAAAGTTTGTCGGTCTCAGCCAAAGATTGCAAACGGATAACAAACTTAGCGTAGCGGCTGAACGACCCGCCCTGCATTAAATGGCGTTGGCAATAATCATGCCAGCGTCTTTTTTCGGCTTCGGTCAGACTTTCAGGATAATTGCGGGCTTTATAAAGCGGCAGTAACCGCCTTAAACGCCGGTCGGTAAAATCAAATTTAGCTATCGCCAGCTCAGCCGGCAGTGTTCCCCGGACTGCTGAAAAAGATTTTTTATCATTATCATCAAAAAAATTTTCGTATAACAAGGTATCAACGCTGGCGGCAAAACCACGGTCGGATTTATGGTTTGTCTCATCTGATAGGCTTAATGCTTCCTGCAGGGTCGGCCGCCATGACGGCAGGCATTCTTTAAGCTGATGCCAGTGCTTTGTTATGGCGTCCGTGTCAAGATTAAGCCTTAACCGGCTGGTTTCATCAAGTACCTTTAACGGCGCGACCGGCGGGCAACGGTTATACCTGATAATTCTAATCGGGTTAGGCTTGGTCCGGTAGTCTTGACCGCCATACCAGCGCCCGGCCAGTTCTTCGGCGCTAAGTTCGATAAAATCAAGCGGGTTTTGTCGGAGGTCAAACAGCGCGGCTGCGCCTTGGCCGGATAACTCAAACAAAAAGACAAAAACCGATGTTTTGTCATATTCATTCTGGTCCGCGCCGGCATAGATAAACGGTTCGGGTCCGGTTACCAGCTGCGCAATTTCACGCTTGTCACGGAAGTTCAGCAAATAAGCGAATAATCTCGGCTGGGTCCGATGGACTAACCGGGCCAAGGCGATACAGGCAGTGACGTCACTATGGGCGTCGTGGGCCTTAACATGTTCCAGTCCGTTGGCAGCAGTTAGATTTTCAAGACTGTTGAGAGGTTTGCCATCGTTACTAACCGGCCATTTGATGCCGTCCGGGCGCAGTGCCCGCATCATCCTGATCACATTTAACAGGTCCCAACGGCCGCGGTTGTCCCGCCAGTGCCATTCATAGGCATCGTAAAAATTCCGGTAATTTAGATAACGGATAAATTCATCGTCAAAGGGGATGTTGTTATAACCGATAAAAATTGTGCCCGGCAGGGCGATCTGCTCATGGAAAATAGACAGAAAGGCGGCTTCGCTAAGCCCTTGCTTCAGGGTTTTTTGCGGCGTTATACCGGTAACCAAAATCGCCTGCGGATCCGGCAGGACGTCCTGGGTAAGTTTAATCAGGTAATTGAACGGTTGGCCGGTTAAGTTCAGGTTCTCATCCGTCCGTTGGCCGGCAAATTGCATTACCCGGTCTTCTTTGGGACTCAAGCCGCTGGTTTCCAGATCATAAAAGAAAAAACTTTTTCCCACTTGGCTCCTTAACTTTTCAGTAGCGGATGGTTCTCTCGCCGACAACAATCGGCTGGCCGGCTTTAATGCCCTGCCGGATCAATTCATGCAGGATACCCATCTTCTTCATGATATCCCGGAGCCGGTAAAGGCTAGCCGGATTATCGGGATCGGTCCGGGCGGCAAACCGTTCGATCTTGTTGCCGCTGACTGTAAAGCCGTCAGCCAGGCGTTCGACTTTCCAGGTATTAGTGTCGTCCGGTAAGCGCCAGACCGGCAACTGGGCAGTTTCGTCCGCCGGCTGGTGCGCTTGGCGGGTCTTCTCCCGGTTCACCAGCACAGTAATACGGCGCAGTAACGGCGCCAATCCCTGCCGGGCTTCAGCCGATATGGCAATTATCGGCGATTTCGGCGGGCTGACTGAGCGAATAAGCGTTTTCAGCTGGGACACGGCAGTTTTACTCATGTCCTCGGTCTTATTTAGAACAATGATTTGCGGCCGGGCGGTAAGGTCGGTTTTATACGCTTTCAGTTCGGCCTGGATGGTCTTATAGGCCTCCCGGACATCAATCAGCGTGGCGTCAATCAAGTGCAGGATAACCAAGGTACGTTCAATGTGGCGCAGGAAATCATCGCCCAGTCCCTTGCCTTCAGCGGCACCTTCAATTAACCCCGGGATATCAGCAAACAGCAGACTCGTATTACCCGGCATAGCCACCACGCCAAGATTCGGGGTTAGCGTCGTAAAAGGATAATTATTAATTTCCGGGTGGGCATTACTGAGCGCTGCCAGCAATGTTGATTTACCGGCATTCGGCAAGCCGACCAGCCCGACATCGGCAATCAGTTTCAGCTCCAGATCAAGTTCGAATTCCTGACCGGGTTCGCCTTTTTCGGCTATTTGGGGCGCCTGGCGGGTTGAACTTTTAAAGTGGGCGTTGCCATAGCCGCCTTGGCCGCCGATGGCTACCACCACGCGGGCATCATCTTGGGCCAGATCGGCAATAACATCCCCGGCAATACCAAGCAACATTGTGCCAATCGGCACCTCAACAATAATATCTTCGCCGCTTTTACCCCGGCAGCGCTGTTTGCCGCCATCCTCGCCGTCTTGGGCAACGAGCCTTTTTTGAAACCGGAATCGGGACAGAGTGTTCTGGTTGCGGCTGGCAACAAAAATCACATCACCGCCCTTACCGCCGTCACCGCCGTCAGGACCGCCGCGATCAACAAATTTTTCACGCCGGAAACTTACGTGACCGTGGCCGCCGTTGCCGGCTTTAATAAAAACATGCGTTTTATCAACAAACATACTTATATTTCATCATAAATCATTAATCTTTTCAATTTTTAATACACATAAATGTACGAGTCAGCGATATTAACCGGGATAGTACGGTAATCAACCCTGTCCCAACCGGTAGCATTCATCTCCGAAATATTGATACTGCCATCTGAGTTAACTGATTCGACGAACCCAACATGTCCTTCACCTTCCATACTAAGAACCACTGCAGCATATTGCTGCGGCGTATTACCAGTGCTGAGACCAAAAGTGTGCGCCAGATAACCCCAGGACGAGGCATTACCAAGATCGTTGGGCAACGGCTTGCCGACCTGGATCCGGCGCATAGCAACCCAATAGGTGCAATAACCGTAGTCGTAGCCGTCGCCGCCATAAGTGGCTGCGCCGGCATTATAAAGATTGTAGGTTGGGAGGGTGACGACAACCGGTTCCTGGCCGTTGGGAATGACAATCTGTTCGCCGGTCGTCAAACCGCTCAGTTCGGCATCATTAAAGGAAATGATCTGGTCGGCGCTGGCACTGTAGGTCGAAGCCAGTTTCTGCGGTGTATCGCCAGCTTTGACCGTATAAACTATGCTGTTAATCGGCGGGATAACCAGTTTGGAGCCGACTTTAAGGCTGGTTCCGGATAAAGAGTTTGACCAGGTAATACTGTTAGCGGTAATACCGAATTTTACGGCCAGCGAGTTAATCGTATCACCCGTCTGGACTTCGTAAGTCTGAATATCACTGCGGCTTTTCAGGGCCGTGGCGACAACTTGCGGCTTGGCCACGACCACATTTTCGGCCGGCGTAATTGCCAATTCGGCCTGGACAGTTTCGGATTGGTTGCGGACAGCCGTTTGTTCCGGTAAGTTGGCCATCACAGCAACAGTTTCGGCGATATCGGCTGAAGGCGTTTGATCGAGCGGATTCACCGGATGGCTGTTAATGCCGGCGGTACTTAACGCGGCAGTTGTGATTTTCTGATTAGGCAACGTATTAAACCGCCAGATATAGATTACAAGCAGTAAAATAACGACGTTTAAGGCCACCAACCCGTAGCGGACAGCTTTTTTGGGCACCAGCTCCGCCGGCCGGAAAAACCGGCGCCAGCTACTTTTAAAAGTATGCGTTTTGACTTTTACGATATTGCTTTGGATGACATCCGGTATTGTACGAATATTATCTCCTGGTGAACGATACTTCGATTGAAAAACCTTATTATGTCTAAGCACTAGACTGGGTATGACGACAATAGGTTTAGCCTTTGAAGCCGTCAACCAACAATTATACCATGCAGCTTGGGCTGGCCACAGATGTCATGCCTGTTTCTCAAGTAGTCTTTAACTTTCTTTTTACTGGCTGCACAGTTGATGACAATAGAGCGCCGTATTAGCTTGCTGCTGCTGGGCGGTCTGGGAAAAGTAGGTTGTGCCATTGTCACCGGTCACAAAATACAACCAAGCGGTGGCGGCAGGATGGGCGACAGCCTCCAGGGCCTGATCGGTGACTGTACTTATCGGCATCGGCGGCAAGCCGGTATGAATCAATGTGTTGTATGGTGAATCGTATGTCAAACTCGGCGGCAAGCCATTAATAATCGACCCGTAATAAGCCGTAACATCGCTGCCCAGCGGCATGCCGATGCCTAGTCTTTTCAGAAAAACCTGGGCGACTTGAGTCTGATCGCCTGGCTTGGAGACCTCGCTTTCAACCATTGAAGCCAGAATAACTCCCTGGTAGGTAGTCAGTCCTTCCTGCGTAAAGGCCGCCTGGAGAGCCGGCGTCAAATGCTTACCCATTTCGGTTAATGATTCCTGAATTATAACTGACGGGTCAGTACTGGCAGCCTTCTGGAATGAGTCCGGATACAATAAGCCTTCCAGGCTGGCGCCAGGCGGTTTATCGGCCAGCGCCGGTAAATTATCATACTGGTCCGGCTGCAGGGCTGAGTTAACGGATGCCGGTGAAAAACCGTCATTGATCAGGGTCGCTTTAACCTGGTCCAAACGCTGCCCGGGAATAATTGTTACAAGCTTGGTAGCTACCTTACCCTTTGCTAAGATGCTGACTATCGATTGCGTAGTTTGATTGGAAGCCAATGCGTAGGTGCCAGCTTCCAGGTCAGTATTTACTGCAGTTGTCCGCACGTACCACTCAAACGCCCAACTGCTACGGATAAGGTTATCGTTATGCAGCAGGTCGGCTATCTGGTCGACTGACATGCCGTTGGTGATATTTACTATTTTGCTTTGCGGCTGATTATTAACAGCTTTCAAGTCATCATTAAACCGGTGACGGACAATGATAATGGCTAGTATCAGAATGATGACAATAACTGAACAGATCATTAGGAACAGCTCCAGCCGTTGTCGGCGGCTTCTTTTGGTATAACGGTATTTCATGATGGTCCTATTTTAAGCTGATGCAGGAAATCATCCAAAATATATGTCGCCGCCAGAGCATCGATATCAGCCTTGGAGTACGGTTTACCCCGGGAAGAAAGCTCCGCTTCGGCTTGTTTGCTGGTCACAGCCTCGTCCTGTTTATATACCGGGATAGCAAAGTTCTTCTCCAACAAGTCAATAAAGTCTAAGGTATAGCGCGTTTGGTCAGTTTCCTGATGGTTTAATCCTCGCGGTACACCGACCACCAGGCCGACAGCATCATGCTGCTCAATAAGCTGGCTTAGCTGCTCAAAAATTGTCTCAGTATTTAGAATAACAGATAGGGGTTGAGGCAGCCGGCTATCACTATGAGCGATTGCCACGCCGATCCGCTGTTTACCGATATCCAGCGCCAGATAGGTTTTATTGGCCTTCGGACTTGCCATTCACGAGCTCTTTTTTATATCAATTGTAATCTTACTGGCGTTTTTGGGGGCAGTACTAACCCAGAACGGACTGTAATGGACATTCACGCTTGTGACGCCGGGATTAGCGCCGATAATAGTTCTGACCTCACCGGCCTTTTTCCCTTCAATTTGTTTCTTTAAGTTGGCCAGATTAAATTTAGGCCCGATCGTAGCCGTTTCCGGGAAAGTGGCCTGGGCAGTGGTGGCCGCTTGGTTAACGATCGTGAAGTTCAAATTAGTCAGACCATAATTAATAATCGACTGATTGGCGGTATTAATTTGTTTGTTAATGGCACTATCGACGATTGTAGCCAAATAACTGCTTTTAACACCGAACATTGAGTAGGTGGTAGCCTCGGTAACAGTAACCGAAGTAGCCTGGTCGCCGACATTGGCGCTTGTTGTAATAGTTGGTTGACCAGCTACGAATGAACCTGGGATAGTTAACAATTCGGCTTGTTGCAAACTGGTAGTAAGCGCTGATTTTATTGAAGAAGTATCGACTGAGCTTAATTGTTTTTCGGCATTATTAATGTCGGTCTGTGATACTACTTGGACGATATTGTCGGTACCGCCGCTGGCTGAGCCAGTAGCGGAGACGTCACTACGCCCGTTAACTTTAAAAGTACCACCTTGAATGTTGTATGCTGTTCCAGGATTTAGGGCAGCTATTTGGGTTGGGGCTGCTGAATATTCGAAACAATTATCAGCCTGGCTATATTTACCACCCTTAAATGTAGTAGTTTGTTGAGTAATATAAGTATACCCATTCGCCGTAACTCCCGTACCTGCGGCGACAGGATTTGGCGCCTGTGTGGGTATAATTAAGCTTCCACAATTTTCATAGGCTGTCATTGAAATGCTGCCATTAGCACTATTACCAGTATTCTTTTGTCCGGTTGTTGTCACCGATTGGGAAGTTGTTTTTGATGTTTGTTGGATCTGGGCCGGGACGGTCGAAGTACCGGTATTAACTGCGGTGGCCGTGGAATCAAGCGTTAGCGTAAAAGTATTATTTAGGCTGCTGGTCTTGGTATAAATGGTAACTGTCGCCTTGGGGAGAATCGAGTTGGCCAGTATAAAGCCGACCACCAGCACAATAATCAGCAGGAAACCAAGGATCAGCCGCACCCGGAATTTCTCAAAATTAGGTACTTTCAGTTTTTTATCGGGTTTCTCGGACTTGGCTTCTTTTTCTTTATCTTCATCAGCCTCTTCTTCATCGCTATTGTCAATTTCGATCGCGGCATCTTCCGGAGCTGCTCTCGGAATTGGCAGGGGCGCCAGTTCCGGCATAATTTTTTTAGCTTCTTCAACCGGTTCTTTATCAGACAACCCGGCTAATACACCAATCGGCTGGTCGGCAGCCGACTTGGTATCAAAATCTTTGGCATCGTCTTCGCTGGCGTCAATATAATCATGACCCGTTGATCCCAAGTCTTCTTCCATACCTTCGGGTATTGCCGGTTTCGATTGCAGGGTCCTGGCGACATGCAATCCGGCTAAGCCGGCTAATGGCAGTAAACTGGTCTCAGAAGTAATTAAGACTACTTGTTTTTTGGCCGAGTCGGCAGCTTTTTTTAGTAATTTCATATTGACCGAACTCTGCAGCATAGTGGCACGCTTGGGCAATACTACGGCCACTAACTTGGATTCAGACGAGCTGACTTTATCGATAATACTGGTTATCTCATCGTCAATGTCAATATAGACAGTGTCTTTTTGGGATGGTTTCATATCTTTAACATCCTGTCCAGTTTCTCGCGGATGGAATCAGTCGGGGCATTACCGGCTTGTTGCAGAGTGTCAATACCGACTCTCAGCAACCCCATAGCCGTAATGAAAGTGTGGTCGGTAACATGGCCGGTTTTGTCAACAATGCCGACTACCTGGTCGGGTTGGATATGCTTGACAATCGGCTTTTTGGTAAACGGCAGTTCTTTATGCCACTGGGATTCCTGGAGTTCATCCATCAGCATATCCAGGCTGGAGCCGCCGCCGCATAACAAAATGTGGTTGGGCAGGTGGTCGAGCCGGTTGAATTCGCCCAGCGCCAGTTCGACGCCGTCAATCCAGACGTCAAGAGTTTTTTGCAGGGCTTTCTCAACTTCCGGAATTTTACTCTGCGGCAAGTGATTCATGCCAAGGTCAAGCTTGTAATCTTCGGCTTGCCCAAACTCGACACCCAGATCCCGTTCAACCGAACGGGTATAGGCGCGGCCGCCGATACCGAACATTTTGGTGCCTTGGACGCCGCCTTCGTCAATTACCGCGATATCCGTCGTACCGCCGCCGACATCCATCAGTATGGCGCTCATCGTGGCGTTAGGATCATTACCGATAACCGAGCGGGCCACGGCAAACGGTTCAGCGGCGATAGCCAGCAAATCAAGATCAAGTTCGTTGGCGGTTTTCTCCAGTGCGCCGAGATGAATCAGCGGCGCATAAGCCGTATAGAGCTGGACCAGCACCTCTTTGCCCTGGAAACCGATCGGGTTAGTGACTTTATAACTGTCAATATCAATACTGACGATAGCGCTGTTGACCAGCCGGACGCCAATATCTTTGCCGCCCAGTTCAATCATTACCTGCTGCTTGGCTGCCGCTTCGGCTCTTTCCTGGACGATATGAATAATACGTTCGACTTCGGCGATATCCATCGGTTTTTCGGAAACCTTGCGTCTGAAACGGACCGTGGTGGTTGTGCCCTTGACCAGTTCGCCGGCAATGCCGATGATCGCCGGACGGGCTGATACGCCGGCCTCAGTCTCAGCCTGATTGAGAGCTTTGTCGCAGTTTTCAACCACGCTGGCGATATCCGAAATCGCCCCGGCCTGCATGTCGCTCAAAGACTGGTGGGAGCGTCCGACACCGATAATTTCAGCTTTGTCATTATCAACAATCTTGGCAATCAGCGCCTTGATAAATTCAGTGCCGATATCGAGCGCCACAATATACTGGTTCTTGTCCGATTTATTCTTGGAACGGATAGTATGTAACCCTTTATTGGCATTGGAAGCGGCTTGTCGGGCTCCTTTGGCAGTTTTATCGGCCAAAGATTTACCCATTTTTTTAAATTTGGGAAGCATAATCCCTATGATTATAACACGCCCTACCCCCTAGAATCACTGCAGGATGGCTTTAATCCGGCGGACGCCGGCGGACGAACTTTCCTCTTTGATTATTTTAAACTGTTTACCGCCTTCGGCTAACTGGCCGGTATGTTCGACGTGCGGACCGCCGCATATCTCGCGTGAAAAATACTCGCCGCTGGGATCGCCGATGGTATAGACTTTAACCATTTCGCCGTAACGGTCGCCGAACGCCCCGGCCACACCGCTAGTCAGCGCCTGGGAGGTATTTTCCTCTTTCCAGCTGACAGGCAGATCTTTTCTAATTTGCTCATTAACTATTTCCTCAACCTGGCGGATTTGTTCCGGGGTCATTTTTTCGCCGTGAGAAAAATCAAAGCGCAACCGCTCAGCGGTAATATTACTGCCCCGCTGGACAACGTGGTCGCCAAGGACATTTTTCAGCGCCCGGTGCATTAGATGAGTGGCCGTATGGTACTTGGTCGTAATTTCCGATTGGTCGGCTAGCCCTCCCTTAAATTCGCCTTTGGTGGCCGAACGGGAGCGCTCTTTTTGCAATTCCATCAATTCATCAAACTTTTGCCGCCAGTCCGGATCCAGCTCAACGTTAGCCGTAAAAGCCTCTTCGACGCTCAGCTCAACCGGGAAACCGTAGGTATCATACAGCCGGAAAATTGTTTCACCGCTCAGCTTTTGGCCGGCCAATTTACTAAACTCCCGGACACCGGCCCGCAGTGTCTTGCGGAACAAATTCTCCTCATGATCGATAATATCAATTACCGGCTGCTCAACCTCGGCCACTTCGGGCATATCCTCCCGGTACATATCGGTAATTACCGGCACGATTGATTTAGCCAGATCCTGTTCTATGCCAAGTTCAAAGGCAAACCGGACTGCCCGGCGGATTAACCGTCTCATGACGTAGCCTTGCTCCTTATTGCTGGGGACAACCTGGTCAATGGCCAGGAAAGTCGCCCCTCTGAGATGATCGGCAACGACGCGCATTGAACTGGTATGCGAGTCGTAATTCTTGCCGGAGATTTCTGCCAGTTTCTCAATGACCGGCCAAAGCAAACTGCCCCTGTACATATCCGGCGAATCAATTACCGCGGCCGCCAGACGCTCCAGCCCGCCGCCGTAATCAACGTTCTTCTTAGGCAGTTTATCGAAACCGGCAGCAGTTTTTAAATACTCCATAAAGACCGAGTTGCCGATTTCGGCATAGCGCCCGCAGTCACAATTAGGATGGCATAATTCACCGTATTTTTTATCATGAACGACATACGGGAATAGATAGAACACTTCGCTGTCCGGTCCGCCCGGTTCGCCGGCCGGCATTAAGTCGGCCCGGCCAGCCCGGCACCACCAGTTCTTATCACCGTAAAAGAAAATCCGGCCGGCTTGTTCACCCACCCGGTAACCTTCTTCTGAACTGCCGATATCTACTTGTTTAGCCTCAATCCCGACACCCTTAAATATTTCTTCCCAGATAGCCGCGCTTTCATTATCTTTTGGGATATTCTGGGCCTGGTTGCCGATAAAACAGCTGACATAAATCCGCTGGGGATCCAGACCGATTACTTTAGTAAAGAATTCAAATATCGACGGCAGCTGATCCTGTTTAAAATAATCCCCGAGACTCCAATTGCCGAGCATTTCAAAAAAGGTCGTGTGATGGTTGTCACCGACTTCTTCAATATCCTGGGCCCGTAAGCATATTTGGCTATCCACCAACCGAACACCAGCAGGATGCTCCTGGCCCAGCAAGTAAGGAATCAGCGGCTGCATGCCGCTGCTGGTAAACAAGGTCGTCGGGTCATTCTGGGGGACCAGCAGGGCCCTCGGGATTTGGACGTGGTTTCTAGCCTTAAAAAAATCGATATAGGCTTGCCGGATTTCTTGCGCTGTCATCAGAATCTATTGTAACAAAGGCACACTTTTTAATTAACTATCTTTTTAGCATCACGGCAAAGGCTTCCGGCGGAATATCAACCTTGCCGAAACGTTTCAGCCGTTCCTTACCGCGCTTTTGTTTGGTCAGCAGTTTTATTCTTCTTGACACATCGCCGCCGTACAGCGAACCGGTCACGTCTTTGCGGTAAGCACTGATATCACCGCGGGCAATAAATTTACTGTTAATGGCTGCCTGTAAGCTGACCTGGAATTGTTGCCTGGGAATTACCTTCTTAAGTTTGTCAATGACTTGCCGGCCAACCGCGACTGCCTCGCTGCGGTGGACAATCATGCTCAGCACATCCAAGCGGTCGCCAGCCACGTAAAAGTCCAGCCTTACCAGTTCTTCCTGGCGGTAATCGTCAAGTTCGTAATTAAATGATCCGTAGCCGCTGGTTAAGCTTTTTAGTTGGTCATAGAAATCAGTCAGCATATTGGCTAGTGGCGCGGTAAAGGTTATAACGCTCAGTTTGTCGTCGACATAGCTTAAGCTGCCGTGCTGCCCGCGCTTACTGGCGACCAGTTCCATGATGCTGCCGACATAGCTTTTAGGGCAGACAATTTCACCTTTAATCCATGGCTCCTTAATCGCCGTCACTTTGCTTTGATCGGGCATATCGGCTGCCGATTGAATTATAATTTCCTCGCCGCTAGTGAGCTGTACCCGGTAATCGGTTGACGGATTGGTAACCACCAGCGCTAAATCATATTCCCGCTCCAGCCGTTCACGGATAATCTCCAGATGCAGCAGTCCCAGAAAGCCAATCCTGAAACCATGGCCCAGCATTGGTGAACTTTCCGGTGTGAACTGGATGGCTGAATCACTGAGGCTTAAGCGTTCCAGGCTGTCTTTCAGCGTCTGATACTGTTCATGGCTATCCGGAAAGAAGCCGGCGTAAACAAACGGTTTAACGTCCCGGTAACCCGGCAAAGCCACAACTGACTCCTCGCTGGTTAGCGTTAAAGTATCGCCGACACTAGCTTCCCTGGCTGATTTAAAATTAGTCACGATGTAGCCGATTTCCCCGGCCACTAATCCCGCGGCCGGACACAATTGCGGCACTAACCGGCCGATTTCCAGCACTTGAGTCTGGCTGCCCGCCGACAGCAAACGGACATGATCATGATGTTGGATACTGCCATCAACCAGCCGTAGATACAGAATAACACCCCTGTAATCATCATAATAACTGTCAAAAACCAACGCCCTAGCCGGCGAACGGCTATCGCCCCGCGGGCTGGGTATATCGGTAATCACTCTTTCCAGAACGGCTTCGATACCTTGGCCGGTTTTAGCGCTGACGGGCAATACCGATGACCGATCGCATCCCAGCAGGCTGACAATTTCAGCCGTGACCGAAGCCTCGTCGGCGGCCGGCAGATCAATCTTATTAAGCACCGGAATAATGGTCAGATCGGCGGCTAAGGCTAAGTAAACATTGGCCAACGTCTGGGCCTGGATACCCTGCGAAGCATCAACCAGCAGCAGTGCCCCTTCACAGGCCGCCAAGCTCCGAGAAACTTCATACGAGAAATCGACATGGCCCGGCGTATCGATCAGATTAAGCTCGTAGCCATGATAGTTCATAGTAACCGGCGCTAATTTAATGGTTATACCTTTTTCGCGCTCTAAGTCCATCTGGTCCAGCATCTGTTCTTTCATCAGGCGATGCTCAACCGTACCGGTAATTTCCAACAGACGGTCGGCCAGGGTTGATTTACCATGGTCAATATGGGCAATAATACAAAAATTACGGATTTTAGTCTGATCCATGACCTGCATTATAACAGTGGTCGGGCTAGTAACCGAAACGAATTGGTTTTAAGGCAATTTTTTTAAGCTTAGCCAGGATTGACTTAGCTTCTTCGAGTCCGAATAACACCGACATCGTCAGGTAGACTAATCCAGTCACACCGGCAATCAGCGATAATTTACTGCCCAGAGCAATTACGCCACGGTCTTTCAGCTCTAACGGGAACAACTGGACCATAATAAAGCCAGCCACCACGCTGAAACCGGTTACTGAAATTATTTTGACCAGGCCATATAAGAATTTCAGGTCAAGTAATTTATGGTCACGTTTCACCATAATAATAGACAGCGTGAAGACTTCCAGCATGGCCGACAATGATTGGCTGATCGCCAGTCCGCTGACACCGTAGCCGTGAGGCGCCGGCCGGGCCAGAAAAGTCACCAAGGTAATGTTAATGATAATGATAATGACTGATACGCATAACGGCGTAATGGTGTCTTTATGGGAGTAAAACCAGCGCGAGATAATCGTATAGAGCACCGCGAAGAAAATAAAGACCGTCAAGAAACCGAAAATGGTGGCAATATTATTGCTGGCGTTGGTAAAAATTATCCGGGCCAGGTACCCCCGGGTATAGAAGCATATTACCGCTACCGGCATAGCTACCCAGATCATTGCCCGGACAACCTGTAAAAATTCCTTACGGAACAAATCCGGCCGGCCCTGCGACAGGCGGTTGTTCATTTGCGGAAAGGCAGCTGTGCTGATCGCCGTACCGATCAGAAAGGTCGGTGCTGTGGCCAGGACATAGGCGTTGGCATAAAAACTTATATTGCCGGTTCCCAGCCGGCGGGCAAAGTGGGTTTCAACAATACTCTCAACCTGATCAATACCCTGGTCAAGCGAGCGTGGGGGTAACTGGCGGAGAACCGTTTTAAAATCTGCACTCCGCCAAAGAATTTTTGGCGACCAGTGAAAGTTAGTTCCGAACAGGCCGGTGCAAACGACAGCCAGTTGC
>Ga0182030_10015584_pt1 | contig 14893 bp, 4 predicted proteins | sample 812S3MmetaG_FD_121299 | JGI IMG/M metagenome (GOLD analysis project Ga0182030, IMG submission 121299) | Permafrost microbial communities from Stordalen Mire, Sweden - 812S3M metaG (Illumina Assembly) | ecosystem: Environmental > Terrestrial > Soil > Wetlands > Permafrost | place: Sweden... | reverse complement strand
CACCTCGCCAAAGTGGTATGCGATCGAGTTCCATCCGAAGACGTGTTCCCGCAAGCACCGAGACCAACAACTCTTCGCTCTTCAGCTTATTACTGGCTCGGACCGCAAGTGATTCTTGACCGCTAAGACGGTATGATTGCCATTCAGTCGCCGACTGCGGCGTTGCCTGCGTCGGCACCAGCAACCACTGATATGATTCGGGGAGCCGGCCCTTAACGGTACTATCAGCCGTCTGTAACTGCTCTTCTGCCTGTTTAGTCTGCTGTGGGTCTAGATTGAGACTAACCTTTTCGTCGACGATTGACTTCCACGCAAGATACCGCCGTACAGCTTCGTCGAGATCTTGGAGCCGGGTCTCGTCCACAGCAAGAAACACCAATGTATTGCGAAAGACACGTGGCGAATTACCGCGAGCTTCAAGCAGCGCCGTGGCGGCTGCTAGAGCCTTATTTCCCGAATCCTTGCTAAACGGGTGATCCACGCCAAGAACAACCAATCTTGCAGTCATTTCGTCCGGGACATCAGCGGCCGATATGGGCACCGCGTGAATTTTCTGAAACGAACCTGACGAACGAAGATCGTCGCGAAGTCGTTTGTCGATCTCCTGAACTACCCGGTCAGCATCGCGTTTGAATCGCTCGGCCCGATCTTCCGCGAGCTTGGTTACGGTTGGCTGTGTTGAATACCAATAGCGCGGCCCATCCTGGTAAAGGTACGTCGCTGCCGAGCTTAGTCGCCTCAATGCGTCGCCGAAGACCGCCGGCGACTCTCCCGGCATGACGCAGCCAAGCTTAATGCGGCGATCCTCTACTCCATGATTAGCGGCGGTTGCTGTTGGTGCGGAACCGAGGTAGATTGTCCGTGCCACGCGACGACAAGCGTGGAACTTGCCAAGATTCGGAACGTCACCATCAATTCGCAGCGGCAGAGCGTTGGGTCCATCTACGTCTTTCTCTATAACTGGCTTCCACGTGTCCGGGAGGTATCGGGTCAGTTCATCTCTGACGCGTGGGTCATCTATTGGAAGCGTCGCCGGAAGGATGAGTGGATTGCGATCGTCCTTCACCCATAGGCTATGTATAACAGCCGCCATCAACCGCAACACACCCCGCGTCCGCTGAAATTTTGCGAGTGTTGACCAGTCGGTGTAGAGCCGGTCAAAGATCTCAGGATGGATAGGGTAGGCGGCCTTCATTCTCTTCTCGTAGTCGAGATCGCGAGTTTCGGGCGGAAACTCTTGTTGCTGCGTGCGATAGAGTTCATAGAACTCCCGGGCAACCGTATCGCGCGCTACAAATTGGATCTTTTCCGTAAGAGGCTCGAACAGCCGCCTCCGGACGATTTCGAAGCCCTCTTCGGTGCTCGCCGGTGTCCAAGAACTTTCTACGCGCCCAATTACGTTCCGCAAACGTGCGAGCGCGGTCCGTCCTCGTAACCCACCTACCTCCTCGTCGTCCGCCTGTGCATGCGGCGATGCTCCCGTATCAGACGCAGGTAAACTAACAACTAGTAGGCACTGCTTTGCACCCTTTGCGGCTTCCGTAAGAGCTTGCGCGAACGAAAAATGGGTCTCAAACGTGCCTCCAGGCAGATCACCGTCGTCGTGGAGTTGACGAGCATAAGCGACCCATTCATCGATGAGGATCAAGCACGGCCCGTAGGTATTCATTAGCTCACGAAGAGCATCGCCGGGACTCGTCGCCCTCTCATCATCAGCCTTAACTCGCTGAAAGGCGTCCTTGCCCCCGAGCTGCCACGCAAGCTCGCCCCATAAGGTCCGAATGACTGTTCCGTCAGGCTTAGTGACGGGATTTCCTGGCGAGATTTTATTGCCTACTAAGACAACACGTCTTACGCCGCCAGGTACCTTTATTACACCCGCATCTGCGAGGACGCTATCGATTCCGAGCAGCTCGCCCGGCTCAGTACCGGAAAACAAGTGATAAAGAGCGAGCATAGAGTGCGTTTTTCCGCCGCCAAAGTTTGTCTGGAGTTGGATAACGGGATCTCCGCCGGCGCCAGAAAGCCGCTGCAGGGCACCCGTCAGCAAATGCTTTAGGCTTTCCGTGAGGTAGGTCCGATGGAAGAACTCCGCAGGCTTTAGATACTCGTCCGAGCCCTCTCCGAGATGCACTTGCCAAAGGTCAGCGGCAAACTCGGCTTGCTGATACCGGCCACTCGCTACGTCCTTGTGAGGGCTCACAACTTCTCGCCACGGCTTCAGGGTTCCAACACTTTGGCTCTCGATGGCACTTCCGGCCGTCCTGCGTTTTTCGCTACGCATCTGTTCGTCGAAGATGACCCGGCGAAGTTCCATCTTCATCTTACCGACATCGTCAGCTTGTGGAGACGAGATTGCAGTTAATAGGCGCGCTATTGAATCAAGCGCTCGATCAGCATCGTCGCTCGAGAAAGGATTCTGGTGCGCCCAACGGTTCCGAACGTCAATCAATTCGTTTATGAGACTCCGCTCTGCCTTGCCCAGAGTATTTCGAAACACATCAGACCACGAGCGGTCCATAATAACGAGTAACACTGCTACGTCATCTAACGGCTCACTCGCCGTCCCACCAAGTCGTGTGTCGTTCACGATCGCCTTGACTTCGCCAACCCAATGGCCACCATGCCGACCTCTTAGCTCGCGCTCAACATACGGCCGCAATCCAATCTTTAAGAGATCGAGACCCTTCCCAACTCGTTCAGCGTTAGTAGTGGCCACATCTCACCCTATTCTAGAAAAGTTGCGCTTGCGAAAAGGCACTGCCACGTATTTCACTTGAGAGTCTGGAAATCTCGGGCCAGCTCTGAACGAGCCCGTTGTAAGAGATCGCCTCTTTCGTCCGTTTCGTGCGTTCGCAGATGGCATAGAGCCGATAGGGCAATTCGCGCGCCGTGGCGCCTCTAAGACCAAGCTCTTGAAAGACTTGCGCGGCCGCACTCTCACCGCCAGTTTCAAGCGCCCGAATCAAGTGGTGGACGATTTCCCAAACCGTTATTTTCGCTTGACTTGGATCCCATTTATGCGGCAACTCAATTGGCGGTAAGAGACGAACTCTTCCAGCCCTCGAGCTGACAATTCCGACTTCGGCCAAGCCAGCAACGCTGGTGTTCTTTGCTTTTGATAGGGTGTCCGCAACTCCGTACTCGCCCTCCGCAAAGCCGTATTGCTCAAACCACGCCAGAGCCCAGCGAGTCTCGGCGTCAAAATCGCCCTCTTGCTCAGACAAGACCTCGTCAAGGCTTTGGTTAATGAGCTTTAAGGCCTCGCGAACCGACAGCGTCTTGCCTTCGGCATCTATCACCTTAGAATACCGTGTATAAACGGCCATCCCGGGACCAATCGATGCTTGCGCCAAGTCGACGGGAGCTATGTTTCCCCGCTGGAGGAGGATGAGTGCCTCCGGCAGTTCGCTTTTTAGCTGATTTATGAATTCGCGGCGAGTTACTACTTTCGCATTGGAATCTCTCGGACGGCAGACCAGAACTATGCTGGAGGCGAGCGCATTCGTGCCGGAGCCAATCATCCGATTGCTTAGCTCCGTCCTCATCGGCCAGGTTCCTGTCAAAGCGAAGCCAGCGCGGATTACCGCGTCCAGAAATGTTTCCCAACCAGTACTTGATACGCCGCCCTCGCCGCTTGTCTCTGACTGTTTGAATGCGTAGTAGATGGTGATCGGGTAATCCGGCTGCGCTTGCTCCGCGAGGCGTTCCATCGCCCGCGTCATTCCGTTTAAGAAAAAGGTTTCGGCTTGTGCTTTGCTCCCATGTCGGTACGCCGTTGCAACGAGCTCTTCAGTTTTTGGCACGCTTACTGTTGCGAACAGCTTCGGAAAGGTCGATTTCAGTGAATAGCGGAGCCACACATAGAAAAAATCCGATAGGTCAGCGTAGCTTATGTTGTCATAGTACGGCGGATCAGTCGACACGACTGCGACTTCGCTGCTTGCCGTGGCAGCGTCCGCCTGATCTGCAAAACCAGGAGCTGCAGCGTTAAGTCTCTCTACAACCCGTATCACGGCCCTTGCAGCACTGTCGAAACTGCCCGCCGTTTCTGCTAAGATATTTACTTCAGCAAAATCCCAAACCATTGGTATGGCCTGTCGTGCAAACACGTTACGAATCGTGGCCTCTCGACCCCTAACTGCTTGTGCCAGGTCCCAGCTGCACAGAGATGAGTTTCGGTCGGCAAGGCGGTCAGTAGACAATGCAAGATATACAGCTACTGCGTCAGCATACCCGACTGCGCCATTGCCGCCGGCTTCGAACCCAACTTCATCGCTAGATAATCCGGCCTCCGAAGCATGACGCAGCACGAGCTTCCGACTTTCTTGAACAAGGTCCGAGAAGGTCGTGAGCGCCACTAGCTGACGATCAGTAAAAAGATCTCCCCACTCTTTAAGCCCATAGGGAACACAGGTTCCACCGCTTAGACGCGCTGGGACTTCGCCGGCCGGTCGCCACTTGGGGCTTGCATTTGCCGCGGCTTCTTCCATTGCGGGTGTGGGTGAAAGGTACACTCGACTATTCTGCGCTTGCGCAACGACCGCCATCATACGCACGCCCATGCGACCCGCCTGCCCCTCGGCCTTAATATACTCGCCATTGATCGGCACACCCGACATAAGGCATCGAAAATTCGAACCCTTGTACTTTGTACCACCTCTTGTAGAATCAATGTCGACGGGCTTCCCTAACTTCACCTCGAAGCGATAGCCATCGGAGCCGACCAAGGGCTCAACATAGGCTTCGTGGCCCACCTTTTCTGACACCATAAAAGTCGATGCGAGGGGGACCTCGACAGTTGCGAAGGCCGGATTCGGGCTCGCAACCGTGCGAGCCCAGAGCCACGCTACAACTGTTAGCTTGTGCCCCAAATATCGTTCAAGGTCCGGCCGCTCATTCACAAGATCTGCGGTTATCTCAATCGAGGGATAAAGATGCGCGAGGCGCTTCGTCGCTTCTTCACGCATCCAATCGCTGTAGAATTGAACATCCTCTGCAAGGCCTTTCGGTCCAACCCATTTTTTTGAAAAGAGCGTCTCGTCGCTACGCGCCGACGGATTAACCGGCGGCCTGGCAGAGAATCTGGACGGAATCTCAATCATCGCCTTATTCAGCAATACAGCTACAGGGTTTAGTTCCGTCGCGTGGCTTCTTAGTCCGAGGCGTTGTGCCTCAAGTGGCAACGCACCGCCACCAGCGAAGGGGTCGTGAAAGCGAGGAAGCCTATTCGAGTCGAACAATTCCATCGCACGAGGGCTGCTTGCGTTTCTATCGCAAGTCGAACGCCAACTCTTCCAGATCTCCTCGCGTGCTTGGGCTAATAAACTTTCGTTTGAACTGTTTTCCCATTTTACCAGCTCTTCAATTAGTCTAAAGAGCCTCTGTCTCTCTTCGTCTTGCAATTTCTCGGTTGGAAACAGTTCAGGATGACTTGATGGGTCATCAACCATCTGTGCAAATATCACCGCCCTCGCAGCGGCTAACGGACGACGAGCCCACCACAAGTGGAGCGTTGATGGATGGCCGTGCCGTATGGACTTTTCCTTGGCGCTCGCCTTATTGATTGCGTCTAGAGGCAGTGCTACTTCGATGAGCTTCTTCGATTGGTTCATAATGCGCGTTCACGATCATACGCAAGGCGGTAGGTTGCGGGATAAACTTTAAGCTCACCATCGTTGACGAGCGCGCAAACACGAGAGCCCATCACCTCAATTGGAATCCCTTCAGCATCTGCTAAAATAAGCGCATAAGATTCGGGAATCTTCTTGACCATATCCCATACGTCCGCATCGATTTGCATTGGCTCAAGGTCGAGACAGTGATCTCTCGGCCAGTAATAACGAATGAGATCGCCTGCGGCGTTTCGCCGGACCCAAAAGCGGCTGCCTTCAGACTTACTGATTGAACTCCCGTCCGAGTGGAAGAATCGGGAGTCGTCGTCTTTGCGAAAGCCGCGATTACTCGCAAATCGATCGATGATGGAGGTCTTAGCCACTCTTGCTCGCGCATGGTCCGGTCGCGAGGCTGTTTCGCTCGGACCAGCGGGCTCCTGATCTGGCTCTGCGGCAGACGCTTCGTCGGGACTTTCACCGCTTGCGATCGCGGCGGATATCTCCGAATCCGGTTCTGAAGATGGCTCGGTAGAGAGGTTGGGATAGTCTATGTTCCCGTTTTTGCTCGAAGGCTCCATGCCTTCTAACTCATCTTGCTGGTCATTCTCGATCACCTTTTCCGCGTCGAGAGTGAAATTCTCCTCAAGATACGCGATTACGTACTCTTCTGGCCGATCAAAGCACAATTTAATTGCGTCAATAATCTCACTTTGTCGAAAGGCGCTTCCTAGACTTTGCGAGACCGCGAGTGCGACTTTCGGGGCCGGGCGATCTTCAACGTACAGGCACTTATCAATCCACACCGCTTCAGCACGTCTCGAAGTGCCTGCTGGGGTTCCGTCGACGTACGGGATTACCGCGATCGAAGAAGCACTTTGCCATATCGTCTCAGCGAGCCGAGCTGCAACTGAACGGACGCGGTCTCTTTCTGCCTGGTCAGGCAGCTCGATCCGCTGAAGTGCGAAGCCCAAACAGACCAACCACGGCTTGTGTTCTTTTCCACCAACGAATCGCGAGTCGCTATGTAAGCGGTCCTGTATACGGTTCGAAAGACGTGGGAGATCCGAAAAAGGGGAAGCCTCGGTCACGACCTCGGGCAGACCTCGCAAGTCCGCGGAGCCTTGCTTTACCCATTCGTGAAGATGACTCCAAGCAATCAGGGTTTGCATATTGAGGCCGAATCGAAGCGTACTGATCGGGACCCAGCCGCCGATAAGGTTCAGCCAGTGGCCGCATTCCGACCAGACCCGAACAGCATGTTGGGATAGGAGTGCCCTGACCCGCCTTGCGTCATCCGAAGACAGGACCTTGCCAGACGGAAGCTCCCTGAGCCACCTGATGGCCAGATCCGCTGTCGGATGCTCAGCAACACCAATCTTGCGCCAAAGGGCAAGTTCCGCAACAGATTCACAAATGGTCGGCGCCCCTGGCACTTCTTGCTCGTTTGATACAAGAAACACCCCAGATGCGCGCGCCCAAGTGCCATCGCTTGTCCAGATAATCTTCCGTTCGTAAAAGGACCGCCGGATAATCTCAAGGTCGTCCGTCGAACACGAGTCGACCATCTGATCCAAGCGCCGGTACCACTTTTCAAGCTCAGTGAGCGGAGGACGGTCCGAGCCGGCAAGCGCGATGATCCGATCCATGAGTCGAACCGGCCCGATTGGGGTATCGCGAACTCCAAGAAGATCTAGCAGTGGCCGTGCTGCTTCTGTGTCAATCTGAGCACGAACGAAAGGCTCGATGTCCATGAGCGGCTCGGTCTCTGGCGTGCGACGAAACAGCTCAAATGGTTTGCGAGCAAATCCTCGGGTGTCAGGTAAGCACTCGATATTGCGCAATTTGCCTAGCCAGGTCGGCATCAATGATGCCTCCGTAAGCGGCTTCACGCTGCGAGTTGTTGCGACTTGCAGAGCCCGAGCACTCTTCGCTTTCTGCCAAAACTCCTGCGGTTGCTGTAGAACACGCTCGAGAATCAACATCCATACTTGGGGGTCACCGGACGACACTTTTTCCCAGTGTTCCCAGTGTGGGGAGTCGAAGTCCCAGTCCTCAATAACGAATTCAGTTGTCCTATATGGAAATGTGACTTCCGAATTTCCACCACCGAGTCGCTCAATCTCTCGCTCGATTGCAAGGCGGCCGTAAATCGTTCTTTTCGTTTGCGTAAGCGGGACGAACTGCAGCAAGCCAGATCTCCCCGACGACACCCAACGCATCCAATCCTCTGACAAACATGATGTAAAAGATCTCGAGTATTGATCGTGCAGTAGATGCGCCTTTCCCCAATTGAGGGAAAGGAGTGTTTCCAGCGACCCATCTCGGTCAAAAAGAATTACATCCTGGCATCGGTGTAACTGCCCATCTTGGGTCACAAAGCGAATTTGACTGGATGCGGAGGCCCCAAGCTTAGCAGCGATCTGAGCAATCCGTACACAATCGCCAAGACTGACCCGTTCAGGCGTAAAGAAGTCCTTGGCAACTTGCTCCATGACTTTGTTGACATCGCTAGCGTCAGCAAGTCCAACAGCTCCTAAGACAGTATTAGCAGCCTCGGCCTCGACATGGTCGTGAGTGGCGACGGCCGCACGCCGTGCGTCCGCCACAAAGCGCGGCCAATTTTGGTTCATCGCAAGAAGATGCTCGGAAAGAAAGGCCCAGTCGCTTTCGTTTTGCAGCAACCGACGTTCGCCAAGTCTTACGACCTCGCTTGCAGCATACAGCACTTCACGGCCTTGAACTGGAACAATGCACGCATTTTCCGGAAAGCCACCCGACCCTACCAGATAGTTGTAACGTGATGTCATCTCAGGGGCTACGAATGCCCACAATCTCAGCAGCTTTTGCCAAGTACGAGGTCTCGGTAGGTGTTTTTGCGCGAGCGTTTTAAGAATTTGCGCCTTGTCGACTGGATCGATAGCCTCCCAGTGCACCAGCTTCAAACGATTCTTGTCCGTCACTTCATGCGAGAGCGTGGGACGGGCAAGAGCATCGAACGCTTCTGATGTCTGCTCGGTAGTCCACACATCGGCGAGCGCTCTGGGTAACGTAATGGCGTGGCCCGCCGGCGCCAGACTTCCGTCGTTGATTAAGAGAAAGCGTTCGTTGCGAATGGCGTTATCGAACGATCGCTGAACGATGCGCGCACAGCTTGCGTCAAGGTTGCTTGCATTAAGGTCAACGTCAGGCAAAAGATCGTATGCCATCGCACGATCCGCATCCGAGATTGAGTCTCGATTGAGCCACTTGAGCATCACGGATGCGGCAAACGAACCGATTCGCTCTAGCAACCAGCGGTTCGTAAACGAAATGGCTGGATCTTTAATTTTGAGGCGACCTGGATCTTGGATAAACGGAGCATTGCACGCAAATGGAAGTGCGGTCTCGACCTCGGTCGGAAGAATTACGAAGAGACGCCCTTTTGCACCGATGACGATCTCGACGCTACAAGGGGGAAACCCAATGCTACCTTCATCGCTGATCAGTCGCTCCTCGCGAATCTCAAAAAGGGCTTCAGCCGGGAACTCCTCACCTGCAGAACGTGCAAGCAAGAACCGCGTCTGAGGTTGCCCGTTGAGAGCCATCAATACCGTTTCGTCGGTCGGTCCCAGCCCAAGCTGAGTCCAATGGACCTCGTGCGAGTCAAACCCAATTTTCCGTATGTTTCTGAAAAACAGCAAGGATACCGGGTTCTCCAGCCAGTCCTGTAGGTTTTTCTCAAGCTCGTCCTGTCGATGTTGGTCTTTAATTGCGACGCGTATCTCTGTCACTTTTTCATTGCAATGCACTTTGCGGACCCAGCGAGGCTCAGTAAATCGAGTGCGCTCGAACGATACAGACAGCGTTGGCGTGGTTACTTCAACGCGATCACCTAAACTAAATGTGCTTTTGAAGCCAATTCCGCGGAAGCCGATAGTCTGAAGTGCCCTTTTATTCGAATAGCCGAAGCGACAAAGAGATGCGAAATGCTCTTCCGTAAAATCAGCCCCATTGTGAGTGAAGATGAACTGTCCATCATCGATGCGGGCAGTAGCCTCAGTCGCTCCTGCGTCGTCGGCGTTCTGGAGCAACTCAGAGAGCACATGTCTTGGGCTTTGCACCTGGGTGAAGAGTTGATGCCACGGGCCGGCCAGCTCCGGATCTTCTTCGAGCTGAATCCACCGATTGACCGCACGTTCGCGAATTCGCTCAAAATACGGTGGTGGCTCGATCAACTGGGTGGCCCCGCCCGAGCGATTAGCTCGCCGAAGTTGTAGTTGACGCTTGATGCGCCGAAGTCAGGCTCACTCCGGAACGGATTCCGCAAATAGTGCACGTTGTGCGAACCATCGGTGATAAACTCGACGATGGCAAGAATGAAATCGTCCGGCTTGTTAAGAGAATAAAGAATTTCGTTGCGCGTTACGGTTATCGTTTCAGCGTCGGAGGCTCGACCCTTAACCTCAAGGAAGCGCAAACGCCCTTCGTGATTGACGCGACTCTCAATGTCGTATCCAAGTTTTTCGAATTCCCGATCGGTTGGTTCAAAGCCCAGTCCGCGCTCAATATCCATGATAATCGCTCGGGCACGCGCGGCGACAGCCAGCTTGTCAACAGTTGATAGTGTCTCAATTGTTTTCGCGCCGGTCATTGAGGCTATCAAGCCCGCGGGGATCACTAGCAGCCCGCCCAAAACGACCGGCGGAAGCGGAGAAATTTGGCGCTCCTGTTTAATTTCGTCCATCCGCTTCTCGAGGCGCGCTTGCAGCTCGTCAGCGCGCTTGCGAGCCTCTCCCGAGTTTAGCCGCGAGTTCGACTTTCCGGCCTGCTCCTGCGCCCGCAGCTCTTCCGACCGATGGTCCCAGTAGGTGATTTCCTTTGTAAGTCGCTCTTTGACTGCGGCTTCAGTCTTATCTAAAAGGGCAAGCTTACGCTCACGAATTTCGGCAACATGCTCGGGAACTACATTTTCAATTGCATAGGCGAAGGCTCTTCTCTCGAGATCATCTCCGAGCCACGCGGCTTCAGGACGAGCGAGAAACGCCTCTACGGTCGGCTCGTGCTCGTGTAGGGGCCGATAATCAAGATAAGGGGCATAATTTATGTGGCGTGCGTTTCCATCGGAAGTGATTTCAACATAAAGAACCCGCTTTGAGATCACGCGCCTTTCGTTGTTGCGCGTCATTCCGGCATCCTGAACCGAATGCTCTAGGTACAGAAGAACCCGGGGGCTCGTGCCAGGATCGAGTTCGTCCACCAAAACGGTCCCGCGACGGAGAAGATCACGATGTCTTTCCAGGGTTAGATCGATCGTTGAATCTAGCAATGGATGGCCAGGGCAAACGAATGCCGCTAACGCCTGACCTTGCGGTGCGACCAGACGTTTCTCGAAGGCGATTCGTTCGTAGCGGGCTAGCACGGGCTCCCCGATGCCAATAAGGCGATCACGCCCTCTGATGGCGCCAGGGACGTGAGTTACTTCGTAGCGTCTAGGCTCCCGCTGCTTAAGCGTACCGCCCAAGCGACTGAATGCCTCGAGAAAGAATGATTCAATGTAATGGGGCTGGAGGCGGCGCGCCTCTGCACGTTCCATCTCCTCACGGATACGAAAAACGCGGCTAGCGTCCATCGCGTCGTGCGCGAGGGCGCGATCCTCAAGCAAATCTTGAAGTTGCTCTCGGTCAAATGCGTTCTCAACGACTTGCGAAAGGCGCGCTCGCACCTCGGGTCGGTCTCCATAACGAATCGCCTCGATAAGTAGATCCCTTAGCGGTCGCCCTTCGAATTGAAGCTTCCCAAGTACATCAAAGACCTGCCCCCCCAGACTCGCTCGGGCCTGTTCCAACTTCTCAAGAAGCTTCTGATAGACGTCACCCTCGCGCGTCTCTTCCGCCACGAGGTTCCAGAGGTGACAAACTTCCGTTTGACCGATACGATGAATCCGCCCAAAGCGTTGCTCAATCCGGTTTGGATTCCACGGCAAATCATAGTTCACCATGAGGTGAGCACGCTGGAGGTTGATACCCTCGCCGGCTGCGTCCGTTGCTAGGAGCACCTGCACCTCTGGATCATGTCGAAAAGCTTCCTGAGCCTTTAGCCGTTCTTCGCGGCCCATGCCGCCGTGAATCATAACGACGGCTTCTTTGCGGCCGAGAAGTGTCGTCACGCGACTCTCAAGATAGTTCAAAGTGTCGCGGTGCTCTGTGAATAACACGAGTTTTTGCGACGGCGACGAGCTTATTCTTTCATCGACGAGGTTGTTGCTTGTTGCCGATGTCTTCGCGTCTGGGCTTACGGATCCAACTGTCGAGAAAATCTCCGATAGTAGATTCGCAAGTTCGCGCCACTTTCTGTCCTCGCCACCGCGGCGTACTGAAAGCGCGAGGTCCTCTAGCCGCTTTAGGTTGTCGATCTCAATCCGCAATTCAGCAATACTTCGCGCCGCGGTCGCTTGGTCGAGAATCTCTCCTTCGGCGGCCTCAACCTCATTATCGGGCGCTTCTTCGAGATCCTCAACGTCCTCATCATCTAGTAAAGGCGCGGCAGCTGAAACATCCGCAACTTTGCCGCTCCGCTGGAGCAGCTCGAGCTCCCTCATTCGATGTTCGAGCCGCTCGCGGCGACGCCGCAATGATTGATATATTGCTTCTGGAGATGATGCTAATCGGCGCTGGAGTACCGTGAGCGCAAAGCCGACGGTGCCGGCGCGTTTGTTGTTTTCGAGAGCCTCGGCTCGATTGAACTCTTCACGCACATAGGCGGTGACTTCTTTGTATAACTTTGCTTCAGAGTCTGAAAGCTTGTAGGGGACAGTATTAGCGATTCGTTCTGGAAACAATGGAGTGGCGTCAAATTTTAGCAGATTCTCCTTTACCATGCGACGCATCAAATCTGAAACATCGACGGCGTGGACGCCATCGCGGAATCGCCCCTCAAAGCGATCTCCGTCGAGCAGCGCCATGAATAACTGGAAGTCTTCTTCCTTGCCATTATGTGGCGTTGCAGTCATAAGTAGAAAATGGCGTGTTAGGCTTGCGAGAAGCTGCCCGAGCTTGTAACGCTTTGTGTACTTTATTTCGCCGCCGAAGAATGTGGCGGACATCTTATGGGCCTCATCGCATACAATAAGATCCCAACGACAATCCGGGGCCAGCAACTTCTGCTGGACGTCCTCGTTTCGCGAGAGCTTATCGAGTCGTGCAATAACAAGGTCGTTTTCTAGGAACCAGTTGCCGGTTCGCGCTGCTTCGAGCTTATCGTTCGTGAGAATATCGAATGGCAGATGAAAGCGCCGATATAGCTCGTCTTGCCACTGCTCAGCGAGGCTGCCGGGGCAGACGACGAGGCATCGCTGAAGGTCACCTCGGGCTATCAACTCCTTCATAAGAAGGCCAGCCATGATGGTCTTGCCGGCACCCGGATCGTCAGCAAGCAAAAAGCGGAGAGGCTGACGCTGGAGCATCGTTTCGTAAACAGCGGTGATTTGATGCGGCAGAGGCTCCACGTCTGAGGTGTGAATCGCCAATACGGGATCGAACAGATGGGCAAGACGGATCCGCTGCGCTTCGGAGACTAACCTGAATAGGGCGCCGTCGCCGTCGAAACTCCACGGCCGCCCCTGCTCAACCACCTCAATCCGAGGCTCGTCGTCCCGGTAGAGCAATTGGTTTGCAACTTTGCCATCGGCGCCCTTATAGGTCAGCTCCAAAGCTGCTGAGCCAAACCACTGCACGTTTACGACCGAGACGAGTCCGTTCGGCAGGATGCCCCTAATGGACGCGTTCGGAGTCAGCTCTTCTAGACGGCTCATCTCTTGCAGGATTCCACGCGACGCCTCCGTTCCCGCCGGGTGCCATCGTAGATTCGGCCCACAAGGCTGCTTCGCAGCAACATATCTTACAAAGAGCAGGTTCGGACAGAAGCGCGCTCGCTCCATATCGCTGTCCCGTTCGGGCCGGTTACCGCATGCCGCTGTAGCGACGGATGCTAGCCGGAAGCGTCCGTAGCGCAAGGACCGGCATGCGCCTCTCCACTTCGCTTCGCCCTTGCCCTACCGCCGGCTTCCAGCTTCTAACGCACCCATCACAGCGCACCCGGCAACAGGCCGGAAGGAGACAGCGACGATGGGTTTCACGCTTGATTCAAGCACGATCCGCGAATTGGCCGCGGCGATCGCGGCGGAGGTAGTCCAGGCGATGCGCGCAGCGCGCATCTCGACGGTGGTAAGTGACGATCGCGAGGTAGTCCACGTCGGACCGCTGGCCGTGGATCTTGGCCGCAGGGAGGCCGCATTCAACGGTCGTGCACTCGACCTCAAGCCACGCGAGCTTGAACTACTAGCCGCCCTTGCTCGCAATGCAGGCCGCGCACTCAGCCGCGCCCAGCTTCTCGAGCTGGCATGGGATCACGCTACGCTGGAGAGCATCGAATCCGATCGGACCGTCGATGTGCACGTTCGGCGCCTGCGTCTGCAGCTCGGCGAGAACGCAGCAATGCTCCATACCGTCGCGCGGGTCGGCTACCGCCTCGATCCGCCCTGACGGGGTTCAGGGCGTCTCACGACGCCCTTGGTGATGGCGGCACTTAGCTGGAAGCGCGGCTTGCCGCCGTCGCCAGCGACGATGTCGATCAAGCCCGCCTCACTCAGGGTCCGCAAGGCCTCCGCCAACTGAACTTCGTTCTGGAACAGTCTCATGGCGCATGTCTACCGCCTAGACATTGCGGCGCCGTTACCACTGCTTTCGGATCGGACATTATACCTTCGGCGAACCCTCCAAGTCGCGCTTTATGCGTCCGCTTTGTATTTCTCGGCCTGGGCGACGGCGTTCCTCACCCGATGCTCCGGATCGGCGCTCTGCAATATCGGCGGGACTTGCCGGGCCGATGAAATGATCGTCGGCGGAGCAGCGGCGTCGTAGACGGCCAACGTACCTGGCCGCAATGAAGCGTTTAGTGCCGCTTTTGCAAGCATAATAGCGTCGGATATTGAACCTACGGACCATGAGTTCGTCTTCGACCGAAGCGCAACTGACCCGGCAAGACATGCTCCTAGCGTTCGTCGGAGCCTCGACGAAGGCCGTCGGTCCTGTCCGGATCATGAAGGGACTCTTTCTCTTCTCGCAAGAGTCTTCTGCCGATCAGCAACTTAAGTATGACTTCGTTCCGTACAGTTACGGACCATGCAGCTTCCAAATTTACGACGACCTTGGGACCCTAGCGAGGGAGCATCTCATTGAGAAGCGGCCAACGGCAGCGAGGTGGTCAGAGTACATCGTAACCGTTGAAGGTAAACAGATGGT